>ERZ773042.1689-NODE-1689-length-12743-cov-61.849858_pt1 | contig 12743 bp, 9 predicted proteins | sample MGYA00511664_ERZ773042 | MGnify/ENA primary metagenome ERZ773042 (study PRJEB29015, sample SAMEA2737984) | human oral metagenome | biome: human oral; feature: human-associated habitat; material: dental | place: China | collected 2036 ... | reverse complement strand
ATTGCGCTTGTTGCCAATAAGTTTGGTTTTAGTATTAAAGATGTAAATTAGCGTCAGGATAATTGCCGGTATGTTTGCGGCGCTTTAGGCAAATATGTATAATCTATACAGATTATGAATGATAGCGAAGTGTCTGCGGTAGGCAAGCAAGTGATCGTTGCCTGCGCGTTTATTCATCACAATTTTGACGGCGTTGAGAAAATCTTTATGCCTAAGCGTGCTGCGACGAAGAATGCCCGACGAGATTCTGGCCGCCTTCGCCGAGATCGGGTGAAACGGCTCCGGTGGGGGCGGCGGGGCCGGCTCGGCCGTCGTGCCGGCGCGTCAGCCGCCATTCGGGCCCACCGGCCCGGACGCCGGGCGGTCGCGAACCCCGACCCACCCGACCTGCCGGACGGCGCCCGGGGGCCGAAGTCGGTCACCCGCGGGTCCCGACTCGCCCAAGCCGGCCCCCGGCGGACACGTGCGCCCCGGGCCGGCATCACCGCGGAGCCCGACCCGCCCCCATGGGCCACACGCGCCTCACCGGACACGGATTCCCCTCCCGGAAGCGGGGCCTGAAGCGCAAAATGGCGCCCTGGGAGGATCGTTCCGCCCCGCACCCGGCATCGGACTCACAAGAACCGCGGAATCACGCGGAAGTCGCCGAACGCACCCGACGTGCCGGCGCGAACGATCCTCCCAGGGCGCCAAACCTCCTCCGAAGACGCATCAAGACCATCCCCGCGACCTCCGCCGCGGACAGCGAGCACGGAAAGCGCGTGTCGGAACCTCGGGTCGTCCCCGTGACACCCGCCGCGGGCTGGCGCGGCGCGGGACCGGCGGGCCCCGCACGACGTCCCCGGGACCGGCGGGCTCCGCACGATATTCCGCGAGCACGTCACTTAATCCGCGAGCACGTCTGCTAGAGGTACGTGCTCGCGGGTTAAGTGACGTGCTCGCGGGTTAAGCGACGATCTCGTACGCCGCATCCCCGGGCGCGGACGGCGACTCGGAGAAGGCGACTCCCGCGTACTTTTACGGGTGCACGACCGCGCCGTGCGCACGGGGAATGACATCATTGAGCCTTTCTCACCAGGAAGCCCTCCGGACTGGCCGGGATCGGCGTGATGGTGCGGGTGGGCGGGCACGGTTGTGGTGCGGGCGGGGCTCCTGGGGCGGTCCGGGGCGGGGACGTGTCCAAATCTGTTGCGAAGGCGCCCCGGGCCGGTAAGAACTCGCAATAGACGTCAGAATCGGGAGACGAAAATTCGCCTCCATAGAAACCGTCATCATATTCGATATTCTTGAAATAGAAGTTGACGTAAAAACCGCTCATCTTTTCTAGCTCACCCAGCAATGAATGCCTTCCGGAACTCATCCTCACTTACCCTCATTTGCTGGACGAACGCATCATAGTTTTGTGCATCAAGCGGAATTTTCAACCCGTGCTTGGTGACGCTGACGTCACCTCGTGCCGTGACGTTCGCCTCATAGGTGGATCCCTTGTTCATCCAAAGGAGCAGGTCGTCGGTTCCGGTCGCCTCTGGATACAAGTAATAACCGGCCTTGGCATCGAACCGGAACATGTAGGCAAGCACCTGCAGATAATCGCGGTTTCCGATGTTGTCGATTGGCTTGTACTTGGCATCGGCAATAATTCTCGTCTCGTTATTCCTGCTGATGAAATCCGGGTAGATCAACCCGATATTCCCGTCAAAGAGCCTCTGTGCTCCCTTGCCGCCCTTGTTCATCGGATGGTAGAAGGCATCTTCAATCAGGGAATTGACGTATTCCTCCCATAGCCACGCTCCGTCGAACAGGATGCCGTATATCTGCCGCAAGCCCGAACCTATCTGATGCTTCTGGTGCTGAAGAATCAAAAGGCACAGCCTCTGGAGTGCGAAATATTCTCGGAAGTATGCATGTCGTATGGAGTTCTTCTTGTTCGCCTCTACTATCTTCTGGCGATCGTACAGCTCGTAGGAAGGGGTCGCCTCGATGACGAGCTTCACTTCGTCTTTCACTCTGGTGAGTAGATGACCGCCGTATGGCTTTCTCTTAATGAACTCGATCGTATGGCGCACCAGCTCCATCAAGATATTGTCGTAGGAGAATTCTCTTTGGCTGTATGCGACATTCCCGGTAAAGGGCGTGTTCAGCTCGATATGCCTTGCGATGTCGACGGTTCCCTTCACGTTTCCGTCGTTATACCAGTTGCGGACATATCTCTTGAAGAGCCCTTTTCTCATGGCCGTCTTCAAATAGTGCGGGAAGAGAAAGAGCAGGAAATTGAAAAGACGGTTGTTCTGGTCTGCGTCAGATTCTAAATCCACGATGTTGGGAAAGTCCAGCACGCGGTCGAGGAGGTATTCGAAAAAGTAGTCCTCCTCTTCAGAACTGAACCGGGATTCGATGATCAGCCGCTCGTTTCCGCAGCCGAGAAAGCCCATCACGTTCCCTGCCCGGTAAGAGTCATTGACGCTTTGGAGGATCATCTGATCTTTCGTTAGATCCTCCGCTTCGACGATGAATTCGGGGAACACAAACACACCCTCGCGCTCCAGTTGCTCGAGTGTCTTATCAGCAATCCGGCGCGTAAGGACTTCGATGCTTGAGAAAGCGTATTTCTTTACTTGTGTGTTGTCCTTAATTTTGAGCAGCTTCATCGGCATCTCCGTCGGTCGGCTTATGGTACCCATAGGCCTTAGCAAGCCGATTCATAATGCTTTCCTCGTCATACATCCCCTGAATGTATTCCTGAAGCAGCGGGTGCAAATAGTCCGTCCAGAGCTGGTCGAACGTCAGCGTCTTCAGCTTCAGGAAATAGGAAGCACCGATCTGGTAATTCTCGTTAAGATCCTCGACGGCGGCAATCTCCCTGTTCAGCGCCGACATGCGCCTGATTGACTCTGCCTCAAGCTCCTCATCCTCCAGATTTGCCAGCATTTCAAGCCGCTCGTCTGCCCTCAGCTCAACAAAACGGAAACGGCGTCTCATGGCAAAATCGAAGTTGTCGACAGAGCGATCAATGTCATTCATCGTGCCGATTATGTAGACGTTCTCTGGGATGTAGAACTTCTCGTCTGGATCGGCGTGGAGGTTCGCATACTGCGTCGAGATCTCTCCGGCGCGACCGCGATATCCCGGATCGATGGCGAAGAACAGTTCGCCGAAAATTTTAGAAATCTCACCGCGATTGATCTCGTCGATGATGAATATGTATTTCTTCAATTCGGCCTGCCCGGTCTTTACCTTTGCGCTGGACGCCTTCTTCGACTTGATCGCTTTGTAAATGGCGAAATCATAGGAATAAGCCTGTGTAGCGAAGGTCTTACCGAAAAACGCGGTGATGTCTTTGATCTTCGTGAATTTAACGTCAGACTCAAGCATCCGCCGAATCTCGTCAACGTTCAGCGCCAGCTTATTAACTGTGGCATTTCCGGGTATCGAAATATTGATATGGCTTTCGTCCACACTCGTGATAGTGAACTCGTTACCATTTATGGTCTTGAATGTGTCAACACCGAGCTCGATGCCGGAGAAGAAATCTGTCATGGATTCTTGAACAGATACTTCTCTCTCGATAGCCTCTTCTGATTTCTGGGAGTCCTCGTAGTTCTTGCGGGCACGGGCAATGAACTTCTTGAAGATGCCATCCTGCAGCTCGAAGCCCATCGTCCCGTCATCATTCACTTTGGGGCGCAGTCCCTCCACGAAATTGGAGTAGTCATAGCTCGGGTGGAACTGGACGAACTCGACTTGCTTTCTCTGTTCTTCGGAGAGCTGGGTGAACTTTTCATAGTATCCGTTGCTGATGATATCGGCGGCTATTTCCTTAGCAAGGTATGACTTGCCCGTGCCCGGAGCGCCCCGGAAAATCAAATTCTTCGACTCTATCAGCATGGACGAGAAGGGATTCTGATATCCCTTGAACTGCTGAACAAGCTCCTCCTGAGCAGCCGCCTCTGCTGTGGCTTCCTGCTCTTCCTGCTCGTCCTTTTTACGATAAGTCAGGATCATCTTGTCGCCCGGTTCGCCGAATCGCTTCAGACACTCTTGAACGAAGATGATGGTCGAGAATACATTCCAGCAATACAGCACGAACTGTCTGCCGTTATCGTAACTGTAGGTGAGGTACTCTATGGTCTTACGATGCTGCCTGAATTCCTCTACGCTCGTGTAAATGCCGCAGATTGTTTCGCTGGAGGGATTGTACTTGCATACAGGAAAACTCTCCCGACCTTCAACCGAAAGGGATGCAATCTGCTTCTCGAAAACCTGACATGCAATTCGGGGCATGGTCTGATTGGAATTGCGTCTTTCGCCTTTGCTGTAGGTGCGCTTAATAACCTCACCGTCAGATTTCTGGAGATAAGCATTCAACGGCTTGTAGTTGTCACCAAGGGAGAGGTTGTCCATCGTGAAGCGTTCGTCTGTAGAGGTCACGCTATCGGCTGTGATTGTCATCTCGAACTTTTCTTGCTTGACCTCGATATTGAAACCCTGCCCCTGCAGGTAGGACTTCGCCTCGACGGCATTAAATCCCTCAGTATCGATTTCTTCTCCCGTAGCTATATGTGCAGCAACGGCAATCACATATTTCGGCGGGTATTTCTTCCCATCCTCAGTAACAAGTTCATATTTCGTGCTCTGATTATGGAAAGGCGCACCCTTTTCATCGATGTATTTCAGCGCATCGGCAATATTTTGTTCACTAATCTTTGGGATAGCCATGCTACGCCTCCTTCCATATTTCTCTTCTGGTTCCAGATATTTTCTCCATGCTGTAGTGTCTCCTTCGCGGTAATCTCCCGATTACGGAGTCCCCGTGTTATTTAAGCCATCGGACTGCCTTTTGATACTCGGGAATCTCCTCAGCGACTACTCTCCAGAATCGCTCCGAGTGATTCATTTCCTTCCTATTGAGTCAATTCATGCACGATGACATAGAAGGTTATTCAGTGGACGTCTGCGCACATTTCCGGGAATCGATATTATGATGACCGGTTCCCATTGAGGCATGATGGCTGGCGAACAACGTCAACAACCTCGTGAGGAACGGGCTATCGTCATAGAGTATACCACGGGGCTGCCTACCGCCAAGTTCGCCGATTTGCTCACCCTCATCCGCCTGCGCGAGGAGGGGGTCGAGGGGTATCCGCCGAGCCTGGGGCTGAGGGACTCGCTGAGGGCGGTGCTGATCTACATGCGTCACAATGTGATACAGGCGGTGATCGGAGAGCAGCTGGGTGTGTCCCAGTCCACGATCTTGCGGGCCATCGGGGCCGTGACCGATGCGATCGTCCGGGCCCTGAAGGACGTGCTGCTCACGGCCGAGGAGGTGCCCCAGGGGTGCGATTACGTGGTGGACGGCACTCTCTTCCCCTGCTGGAGTTGGCGCAATCACCGCGAATTGTGGTCGGGCAAACACAAGACGACCGGCGTGAACGTCCAGATCCTGATCCTGCCGGACGGCCGCCTGGTGCGGGCTTCCGATCCTTATCCGGGGTCCATGCACGACGTGGCCGCCCCAGGTTCCTCCGGACTGCTCGAGGGAATCGACCCCTCCAGGTGGATCGCCGACAAGGGCTATATCGGAAGGGGAATGATCACGCCCCATAAGAAGCCCCCCAAAGACGAACTGAGCGAGGCGGCGAAAGAGGCCAACAAGAGCATCAACCGGATCCGCCGGGCCGAAAGAGCGCACCATCGCCCACATCAAGGCCTGGAGAATCCTCCACACCGACTACCGGCGCCCCCTGACACATTCGAGCAGACCATCACCGCCGCACTCTCACTCTATATTCCTTAAAAACCACCCCCTGAATAACCTTCCCGGGCGCCGAGACGTGCACTTCGCACTCGAAAGTGCAGTTCCAACCGTCGTTCTCGAGTGCAAAACGCACATCTCGAGGGCGAAATGCACCTCTCGAGAGCGGAATGCACATCTCGACGAGCACAGGATCGACCCGCCTCCCACTATCTCGGACGGCCCCGCCCGCACCTCCCCGCACCGGTCCCGGTCCGCGGACCACGACTCCCAGCGAGAAAGGCTCATTGCGCCCCTCTCGTCCCGAGGGGGCGCGGGGCGGGGCCGCGCGCTCGGCCAGCACATCCGGGTCGACGGTCTCGTCCCGAGGGGGCGCGGGGCGGGGGATCAAAACCACGCGCCAGCCACCTTTTTCGTCGCCGGACCTCCCACCACCGATCCGCCCGAGCCCACGGGAGTCGCAAGCGGCGACGCTCCGCCCAGCGAGGAGGAGAATGAGGGGCGTGAGCAGCACCCCGTACTCCCGCCCGCCGCTGGCCGGGCGCGTCGTCGTCGTGACCGGCGTGAGCCGGCGCGCCGGCATCGGCCACGCCATCGCCTGCCGGGCCGCCGATCTCGGCGCCTCGCTCGTCTGCCACCACTACTCCCCGCACGACGCCGAGCAGCCCTGGGGCGCCGACTGCGTGGAGGCGACCCTGGACTCCGTGCGCGCTCACCTGACGCCCGGCGCCCGACTGACCGGCATCGAGGCCGACTTCCGCGATCCGACGGCGCCCCGGGCCGTCATCGAGCACGCCGTCGCCGAGCTCGGACGCGTCGACGCCCTCGTGTGCAACCAGGCCTCCTCCGGGCGCGACGGCGGCCTGGAGGAGATCACGGCCGCGGACCTGGACCACCACTGGGCCGTCGACGCCCGCGCCGGCCTCCTCCTCGTCCAGGCCTACGCCGAGCGCTTCCGCCCCGACCCGGACCGGGATGCCCCCGCCCTGGCCGGCTCGGCGATCCTCATGACCTCCGGCCAGGGCCTGGGGCCGATGCCGCGCGAGATCGCCTACTGCACGGCCAAGGCGGCCCTGGCGGGAATCACGCCCTCGCTGGCCGCGGGACTCGCCGAACGGGGCATCCGCCTCAACACGGTCAACCCCGGCCCGGTGGACACCGGTTACATGGACGCCCCGACGCTGCGCGCGGTCGACGCCATGTTCCCCTCGGGCCGCACGGCCCGGCCGCAGGACCCGGCCCGGCTCATCTGCTGGCTCCTGACCGACGACGCCTCCTGGGTCACCGGCCAGGTCATCTCCACCGAGGGAGGGTTCCGGCGCTGAGCCGCCCGTGAGAAGGACGATGAACAACACCACCGCGCCCACCGCCCCGGCCCCCGTCCCCGCTCCCGCGCCGACCGGAGCCGCGCCGACCGGGACCGGGTCAACCGGGGCCGCGCCCACCGCCCCGGGGACGATCGAGGGCATGACCTTCCGGCCCGACGGCCGCTTCTGGATCGTCTACGCCTGCCTCATGACGGTCCAGTTCCTCGCCGCCATGTACCACACGGTCGTGGCGACGGCCCTGCCCACCATCATCGGCGACCTCGGCGGGGTCGCCCACATGTCGTGGGCCGTCACCGCCTACACCCTGGGCCAGACCCTCGCCATGCCCGTGTACGGCAAGGTCGGCGACGCCCTGGGCCGCAAGCCCCTCTACCTGCTGGCGATCGCCCTGTTCGTGGGCGGCTCCGCGCTGTGCGGGACGGCCGCCGGCATGCTCGGCTTCACCGTCTTCCGCTTCCTCCAGGGCCTGGGTGGAGCCGGCCTCATGATCTGCTCCCAGGCCATCGCCGGCGATCTCATCCCGCCGCGGGTGCGCGGGAAGTACCTGGCCCCCATGGGCGCCATGTTCGGCATCGCGGCGATCCTGGGCCCGCTGCTGGGCGGCTGGCTCACGGACTGGCTCGGCTGGCGCTCCATCTTCTGGTTCTTCCTGCCCTTCGGCGCCTTCGCCTGGATCGCCGTCGCCCTGGCGCTGACCATGCCGCGCCGCCGGGTGCGGCTGAGCATCGACTGGGCGGGGCTGGCCCTGGCCGGCGTCGGCGCCACCGGCATCGTCCTGCTGGCCACCTGGGGCGGAACGGCCTACCCGTGGAGCCATCCGCTCATCGTGTGCCTGCTCGTGGTCACGATCGGCTCGTGGGCGGCGCTGGTCCCGGTGGAGAGGCGCGTGCGGGACCCGCTCATACCCCCGCGGATCCTGGCCGACCGCACCTTCGTCGTCGCCACGATCGTCTCGGTGCTCATGTGCGCCTGCCTGTTCGGCATGAACGGCTACCTGCCCACCTACCTGCAGATGGTCCACGGCGTGAGCGCCACGGTCTCCGGGCTGGTCCTCGTGCCCGGGGCGGCCGCCATGTTCGCCGGCTCCCTCGTCTCCGGGTGGCTGGTCAGCCGCACGGGCCGCTACCGGATCTACCCGGTCGTCGGCTCCCTGCTGGCCGCCGCCGGCATGGCGGTCCTGGGCGCCGTCCCCGCGGGGGCCTCGGTGTGGTGGTTCGGGGTCGGCGTCTTCGTCCTCCAGCTGGGGGTGGGCATGTTCCTCCAGCTGAGCGTTCTGATCATCCAGAACGCCCTGCCCGCGCGGATGCTGGGGACGGCGACGAGCACGAACAACTTCTTCCGGGAGATCGGGGTGTCCATCGGCAATACGGTGGTGGGCGTGCTGTTCACCGGCCGTCTGACCGTCTCGCTGCTGGGCATGGGGATGAGCGAGGACGCGGCCGCCTCCATCACGCCGGCCGTCCTGCGGGACCTGGACGGGACGACCCGCGCCGCCGTCGTCGGCGCCTACCAGCACGCCCTGGCGCCCGTCCTGCTCGGCCTGGTCCCGGTCCTGCTCGTCGCCGCCGTGGCGGCGCTGGCGTTCAAGCCGATCCCGCTGTCGGTGAAGACGGGCCTGGAGCAGATCGAGGACGAGCTCGCGGCGCAGGATGGGCGGCGGCGCGGGCGGGCCGACGACGCCGACGGCGCAGGCGACGCCGATGACTCCGACGGCGCCGGGAGCCCCGGGGACGCGCCGTCGTCGGCCCGCCGAGAGCGCCCGAGCCGATAGCCTCGGTCCATGAGCCAGACCGAATCCGCCGCCGACTCCCCCAGCGCTCCCTCCGCCGCCGACTCCTCCGGCACCGGCGTCCAGCCCGCCGAGCGCTTCGCCGCCGCCCAGCGCTATTTCGCGGGCGACCCGCGCTCCAACCGCGAGCGCATGCTCGCCCGTGACTGGTACGTCGCCAACGACCCCGACAACGCCCGCATCGCCGCCCGCGCCCGACGCGAACTGGGCCGCTACGAGCGGGCCTTCGCCGAGGGCGAGCCCGACGCCCAGGCCCACCTGCGCGCCGCGATCCCGCACCTGGGGGCCGGTGCGATCCTCCTGCCGCCGGTGCGCGTGGACTACGGGGAGAACATCATCGTCGGCGAGGGCAGCTTCGCCAACTACGGGCTCACCGCCCTGGACGTCGCCACCATCACCATCGGGGTGCACTGCCAGTTCGGCCCGAACGTCCAGCTGCTCACCCCGATCCACCCCCTGGAGCCGACGCCGCGCAGGGCCGGGCTGGAGAGCGCCGACCCCATTGTCATCGGGGACAACGTGTGGCTGGGCGGCGGCGTCATCGTCTGCCCGGGCGTGACGATCGGCGACGACTGCGTCATCGGCGCGGGCGCCGTCGTCACCCGCGACATCCCGGCCCGCTCCCTGGCCGTGGGCTCCCCCGCCCGGGTCATCCGCACGCTGGACGACTCCACCTTCGTCCCCCGGCGCCGGTCGTAGAGTCCGGGGCAGGGGGTCGGCAAAGTCGGTTCAGGGGGGTGGTTGGGTGAGTAGTCTGATGGCTCGTTGGGGATGTCTGGCCATGGCTCTGGTGGTGGCGGCGATGGGTGTGTGGGGTCCGTGGAAGAGGCGGATGAGGCTGATGGCCAGGTTTCTCAGGGCGGCCATGATCTGTGGTCCGTTGCGGGTGCGCAGTTGGTGGCGGTCCTCGTCGAAGACCATGTCCCTGATCCAGTGGAGGCGGTTCTCAATGTCCCAGTGTCCGCGGGTCCAGGCCGCGATCTGCTCGGGGCGGGCCTGGTCCACGGGCAGGGAGCAGATCAGGTGGACGACCTCGGTGGTCTTCTTCTTGCCGCCGCCGCGCTTGTTGATGGTGCGGGTGCGCCGGATCTGGATCACTTGTGCGGCGCCGGGGAAGTCCACCCACCGGGGGGCCTGGACGGCCTTGAGGGTGCGCCGCACCCGCCGCCCGTGGGAGCCGTCGGGGATGGACAGGGCCGGGACGTCCTTCCAGGGCAGGTCCTTGAGCGTCTGGTGCAGACCGGGCTGGTTGTCCTTGACCGTCAACAGGTGGTGGGCGCCCCGGGAGATGATCCACTCGGCCGTATTCACCTGGGTGTGCATGGCGTCGGCGGTGATCAGGGCCCCGTCCAGGTCCAGGGGGGCGAGCAGCTCGGGCAGGGCCGGGATCTCGTTGGACTTGTCGGCCACCCGCCGCTGTGCCACGACGACTCCGCGGACCTGGTCCAGGGCCGCCAGCAGGTGCGGGGCCGGGTTGTCCGCGGTGCGGGCCCCGCGCATGGTCTTGCCGTCCACCGCGATCACCCTGCGGCCGGCGATGGCGCCGGTGCGCGTGTAGAGCCATGAGGTCAGGCGGGCGTCGAGGTCCACGGGATCCAAATCCTGCAAGACCCTGCGGATGGTGGACTCCGACGGCAGGGCCCGCCCGGCCTCCAGACCCGAAGAGCGCAGGTCGTCGGCCTCCAGGTCGGTGGCGTGCTCCCAGATCGCCATCAGACTCCCACAGCCGGCCAGGATCCCCGTCACGGCCAGACACAGGATCGTGGGCAGGTCATGACGCACTCCCCGCCGGTCCCGCGGATCGGCCACATCCCGAAGAACCTCCCTCAGGGGCTGGCGCGACAGGGCACTCGTGGTGGAAGATGGCATAGCGGCGCGACCCCCCGTGATCGAGGTTTGATTAGACACCGCCTATCGTCCCGGCGGGGCCGCGCCGCACCCCCGTCAACACGCCGAAAACCCCGAACATCAGACCTGACTCATGACATCTTGGTGGGTTGTGGGTGGGTCGGCGCCAGTTTCCGTTGAGATTCCAGCGCCGGGGGTCTGGCGGCGGGGCACTAAGGGCCCGTATGGTGCGCCGGTATGAGCCCGTACCTGCGCCAGGTCAAGACCGCCTCGGGGGCGACGGCCGTGCAGGTCGTTGCCAAGGAGCACGGTGTGCGCCGGATCGTGGAGCACCTGGGGTCGGCCCACGACGACGCCGAGCTGGCGGCCCTGATGGAGGTTGGGCGGCGGAGGATCGCCGCCGAGCAGGGTCAAGGGCTCCTGGACCTGGAGTCCCTGGAGCCGGCGCCGGGGCGCACCGGCCTGAACGGCGTCGTGGTGGAGTCCAAGCGCTCCGGGCTGCTGTGGGACGTTCTGCACGGGGCCTACGCCCGCCTGGGGCTGGGCGAGGCGGCCGGTGGTGATCGGGCCTTCGAGCAGATGGTCCTGGCTCGTGTGATCGAGCCGACATCCAAGGAGCAGGTTCCCCGCGTTCTGGGCGACCTGGGCCTGGAGGCGGTCAGTGTGAGGACCCTGTTCCGCTCCCTGGGCCGCTGCGTCGAGCGGGGCTGGCGTGAGAGCCTCTCCCGGGCTTTCTTCGAGCACGCCACCGCCGGCGGGGGCCTGGCGCTGTGTCTGTACGACGTGACCACCCTGTACTTCGAGGCCGAGCGTGAGGACGACCTGCGGCGGGTGGGCTACTCCAAGGAGAGGAGGGTCGACCCCCAGGTCGTCGTCGGCCTGCTGGTCGACCGGGGCGGCTTCCCCCTGAGAATCGGGTGCTGGGAGGGCAATCGGGCCGAGTCCACCACGATCATCCCCGTCGTGGAGGCCCTCCAGAGGGCCCACGAGATCGAGGAGCTCGTCATCGTCGCCGACGCCGGCATGCTCTCCGCGACCAATCTCAAGGCCCTGGACGAGGCGCGCCTGCGGTTCATCGTCGGAGCCCGCGCCACCCGGGCCCCGGGGGACCTGGAGGCCCACTTCCATTGGAGGGGCGACGCCCTCGCCGACGGTGAGCTGATCGACACCATCACCCCCAGGAGGGGCCCGAAGACCGAGCGGGACAAGAGCCTCAGGGCCGAGCCGGTGTGGGACCCGACCGAGCACCCGTCCTCGTGGCGGGCGGTGTGGGCCTACTCCGAGAAGCGCGCCGCCCGGGACAACCGGACCCTGGACGCCCAGGAGAGCCGGGCCCGGGCCATCGTCGCCGGCGAGAAGCAGCCCAGACGCACGCGTTTTGTCACCACCCGCGCCGGTGACGCCGCCCTGGACGAGGCCTCCCTGGCCAGGGCCAGGTCGCTGGCGGGCCTCAAGGGCTACGTCACCAACATCCCGTCCCGCCTCATGGGCGCCGCCGAGGTCGTCTCCTCCTACCACGAGCTGTGGCACGTGGAGGCCTCCTTCCGCATGAGCAAGCACGACCTGAGAGCACGCCCCGTCTTCCACCGCACCCGCGACGCCATCGAGGCCCACCTCACCGTCGTCATGGCCGCCCTGGCCGTCGCCCGCCACCTCCAGGACGCCACCGGGATCAGCATCGCCAGGATCGTGCGCGAGCTGCGCGACCTCCAGGACGTCACCATCAACCTCAACGGCCACCGGATCACCGCCCAGCCCCAACTCACCCGAACCGCAGTCCACATCCTCAAATCCCTCAAACCCCCAGGGCACTAAGGTGTCAGGAGTCAGGTCGGGGCCTTCGGGTCTGGCGGGGCCGCGAAGGCTCACTGGTGCCATAGCGGACGTCGCGCTTCCGCGCAGCAGGACCCGCCCGGCCGGACCGCGCGGTTCCAACGAGAAGCGGCCGCCATCTGTGACGGCGGCCACTGAATCGTCGGGGTGGCGGGATTTGAACCCACGACCTCTTCGTCCCGAACGAAGCGCG
>ERZ773042.1686-NODE-1686-length-12766-cov-6.884824_pt1 | contig 12766 bp, 6 predicted proteins | sample MGYA00511664_ERZ773042 | MGnify/ENA primary metagenome ERZ773042 (study PRJEB29015, sample SAMEA2737984) | human oral metagenome | biome: human oral; feature: human-associated habitat; material: dental | place: China | collected 2036 ... | reverse complement strand
CTCCTGTGCCGGGACGATCAGGACTGCACCATGTGGTCGTTCATCGCCACACTCGTGCTGCCACCGTGGTGGCCCTTCCTCCTGGCCGGTGTGCTCCACGCCGCCGCTGCGGGCATCATCGGACTGGCGGTCATCAGTCGGCGCGATGACCTGACCCCGTTCCAGGACGTCCCCGGTTGAGGAACCACCCGCGCCCCGCCCCGGTCGGGTGCGGGTCGTGCCACCCGGAGGTCAGGAACGCACGCAGGTCTGCACCGGCTCCGAAACCTGCCCCTTGGCGCGCCGCAGCAGGATCTTCACGCAGGTCTGCTCCCCCTTCAGGGGAAGAATGATGCTGGGTTCGTCAACGCTGTGGCGGGCCTCGGACTCGGGCGCGCCGACCACCTCCACCAGGTAGGAGTCGGCGGGCTGCGGATCCGGATTGGTCCAGGTGAACTTGATCTCCTGACCGGTCACCCTGCCGGACGCGTCAACCACTGCCGGGACCGTCCTGGTGCCCCGGTCGTTGCCCCCTTGGGAATCCTGGGCGCCGGGGCCGATCACACCGTTGAACCACAACACCCCGAAGGTCACCGCGGTGGCGATCACCGTGATCCCCGTCACCAGCAGGGCGAGCTGCCTGCGCTTCCTCTTCTTCCTGCGCACCTTCTCGGCCTCATCGGTTTTGTTCACCTCCAGGCTCTTCGGCTCGGGCACGGGAAGCCCCTCGACGTGCCGGAGCCCCGCCTGGGCGAAACCATGCCCACGCAGCAGCACACCCGGCCCCGGGGCCCCCGTCGACATCCCCGGAGGGGTCGGATCGAATGCGGGGCTCATCGTGTCGTGGAAGGTGTAGCCGCCCGTCAATGACGACATGCCCATCGTGTAGCCGGCGGTCAGCATCGATCCGGAGTCCCCCAGCAGCCAGCCGGAATCGATACTCCCCGGCTCCCGGTGCTCGGTGCCGTAGGCGGTGTGGTCCTCAGATTCGGTCAGGACGTCCACCGGCGTCACAGGCACTCCCATGGAGGCCTGGACGGCCTGGATCGCGCGCGCGAACTCCAGAGCCGAGCTGTAGCGCCGGGCCGGGTGTGCGGCCATCGCGGTCCCCAGCACCTGTTCCAGCATCTCGGGCACGTCGGGTCGACCCGTCCGGGGGGCCACGAAGGAGCGTGCCCGTTCACGCAGGGCGTGCCGCTCGTTGTCACCACCCGGCACCGCGAGTGGGCTGCGCCCCACCAGCATCGCCCACGTGGTGGCGGCCAAGGAGAACACATCGCTCCATGGTCCCGCCTCCAGTGGCGAGTCCGGGTGCATCTCGGAGGGGGCCCACAGCGGACTCAGCGCGTTCGCCGCCGCGGAGAAGTCGTGGGAGGCGGAGATTCCGAAATCGGTCAGGGCCGGGCGCTGAAAACCGGTGAAGAGAATGTTGGCGGGTTTGATGTCGCGATGGAGGATGTCCTGCCGGTGCACGGTTTCCACGGCGCCCGCCAGCTGTACCGTGTACTCCATTGCCAAGGTGGTTGCCAGGACCCGGTTCGCCACCCGGATTCCCAGATGGGCCGTGGAGCACTCCTCCATCACCAGGAAGGGCCGGCCGTCGGCAGACAGGCCCGAGCTGTGAATGGTGACGATGTTCGGGTGACCCGACAAGCGGGCCATCAGCACCGCCTCCGCGGCGAACGCGTTGAAGGTGGCCTCGTTGACGGTCTGGTGCAGGACCTTCACGGCCACCCCACGCCCGAGCGAATCACGGTAACGGAAGACATCAGCGAAGCCACCGCCACCAAGCCACTCGATGAAGGTGAATCCCGGTATTTCGGGAGGAGTTGTTCGCTGTGCCATCAAGGAATCCGATCAAGATGTAGAAGCAGGTCGTGACCCAGGTCGATCACGTCTCCAGGCAGCAGGGTAATGGGCCTTTGGGGCAAGCGCACGGGCGGTTTGGCTCTGCGCCGCACACAGGTGCCGTTCCTGCTGGCCAGGTCCAGGGCCAGAACACGCCACCCGTCCAGCAGAATCGCCAAGTGGTTACCGGAAACGTGCCGGTACTGCAGCGCCAACAGCTTCGGAGGTTCCGGCAATGAAAGCGCATCCACGCTGGGATGCCGGCCGATGATCATGGATTCGAGCAATGGTATGGGTTCGATGTGCGGCACCTTGAGCCAACCGAGCTGGGGGCGCTCGGTACCGCGCGGCTCTCCCTCCACCGGCTCGCCGCACACGAAGCAACGGGACCTTTCCTTCGGATTCGGGTGGCCCGCCTCGCAGAACCGGGCAACCACCTCGGTGGTCTCGGGACGGCGGGGCCTGTTGTCCTCCGAAGCATCGGAGAGGGTGTCGCCCATCAGCAACTCCTCGTCGCTGGGGGGCACCGGGCCGTGTTTGGGCGCGGGCGCGTTCTCCTCGAGCGCTGGGCCTTCCTCCGGGATGGCCGGTTCCTCCGATTCACCGACGGCCCGGGATTCCTGGGGCAATTCCCCGAATCCCACGCCATCGGCCAGGACGACACCCTCCACCAAAGGGCTCGACGGCTCCGTGACCCGCCCCATGTGAAGTGCCGTCACCCTGGAGACCACACGCTCGGCCCAGGTTGCGACCCCCTCGCCACGAAGCGGTTCGTTTCCGGCTGAACTCATCACCGTCGCGGTCAGGGCGCCACGCACCGCCAGATGCCATCGACCTTCGTCCGCGATGGCGGCGGCGAACGGCGGCAGCTTCAGAAGTCCCGCTCCGGTGCTCTCCGAAAGGGTCCTGACGAATACCCCGAGTTCTGATTTTTCCCGCAATCTGGAGAACAACAGCTCCGCGACGGGCAACCCAACGCTGGGAGAGAGCAACGCGAACCCACCCTGCCAGGCGACAGCGATCCACCGTCCCTCACTCCATCGCAGCACGCCATCGAACGCCATCAATTGCCCTCCGGATCAGGAATGGTGTCCTCGTGAATCCATGAGACTGTTTCCCCTGCCCCCTCGTCAAGCGACACGACGTCATCCACTTCGCCAATCTCGCGAGCCACAGTCCCGGCGAGATCAGCCACTAGCACCGGAATACCACCTCGTGAGTGCTCGGGATACCGACATCACTCCTTGGATGCGGCCCCGCCCACCAACCGCTCAAGAAGCCGAAGGTACCGCTGGGCAGATGTCCTCGTTTCCGGGACGTATCGACCCCGGATGAGTCGCGGCGGCGAACCGCATCGTCATCCGGGATCTCCTCACGACACCAGCCTCAGCGTGCGCCCCCCGAAATGCACCAGGTCACCCGCCGAGAGTCGCCAGGGTTCATGGATCGGGATCCGGGTGCGCTCCCGGCCGACCTCTATGTAGACGCCGTTGGTCGCCCCGACGTCGATCACCTGAACGCGACCGCCGACAGGTCGCAACACCATGTGGGTCTTGGACAGTCTCATGGTTTCGTCAGTGACCTGTACCGAACGCGCGTCAGGATAGGTGTCGGGGGCGAGCGGGTTGCGCCCCAGCACCAGCGGGCCGTCGACCTTGATCCGCAGGCCGTCGTCCAGGACCACCTCGGGGTTCACCGGCTCCTCGTCTGCAACCGTCTTGTCCTGCACCAGGGACGGGGTCCGTGCGGCGCGGGCCGCCGAAACCGGTTTGGCCGTTGGAGGTTCCACCGGGCTGGACATCGTGGCGCGGGCGGGCGAAACGGGAGGAAACACCGGGGAGGCCGAGGTTGCCGCCCAGGAACCAACCGGAGGTTGGAACACGGACGCCTGCGACGGGCTCGCCGGCGAGGGCGGCGGGAACGGGGATGGCGACGGGAAGGGTTGCGGGATGAAAGGGATCGGGGGATGCACCGGTTCCGCGGCGCGCGTCGGGACGACCTCGGCTCCAGGATCCGGTCCGGTCGGAGGCACCCCGTCCGACATGCCGCGTGCCGGGGCGGGTATTGACCAGCCAGCATCAGCCTCGGGGACCGGGGATGGCACGGACGCAGGGGAAACCTGATCCAGCACGGACGTCACAGGTTCGGGAGGAACCGGATCCGCGGTGGGTGGGTAGACGGGAGCCCCGATGGGACGGATCCCGGGATCTGGAGTCTCAGAGGTGGAGAACTCCGAGGGCCGTTGCATCTCGGACACCGCCGGTTCCCCTCCGCCGCTACCTGCGCCAACCGCAACGGGTTGCGGCATCCTCACCTGCTGCCCGGGGGGCGTCAACCGGGTCGCGGGACCACCGTAAGCGGGGGGCGCGAACGCCGACTCGGGGGGCATTCGTTGGGCCGGGGCACTGAATGGGGATGCCGCGCACGTCCCCACGGGCTGTGGCATCGCGGCCCTGCCCACCGCAACCTCCTCAACGACGGGCTCCTGGGGAACCGGGATGGGCTGCGAAGCCTTCCTCGCATCGACGGCCACCAGGTTGAAGGCCCTGTCCAACCAGTGCTGGCCATCCCTGTAGGTGAAGTAGTAGGAGATGGCCCCCAGCAACAGGGTGACGCACTCGAAGATCACCTGAACCAAGAACTTGGCCAGCATCATCGAGCCCTTCGGCTGGTCGGTGTTGCTGTCAACGAAACGGTAACCGAGGAGTTTGCCTCCAAAGGAAGTGGACCACAGGAGCGCCGCGGCAACACTGAAGACGAGGACCATGCCCCCCAGGATCATCCCTCCCAGCCTCAGTGGCCCGGCGATCTCCTCGGAGTTGAGGAAGATCCCGCCGACCGCGAGCAGGGAAGGAATCAGCAGTCCTGCCACCCAGAGCAGGTGTCCGACCACCCTGCGGCCGACGCCGACAGGCGTGGCCTTGTTGCCGCCGAACTGTCCAGGCATCATTCTCTCCTCATTTCTTCAGTCCCCCGGTGGAATCCTCGTTCCTCCCAGCACGGCCACTCGTCTGCGATTTCCGGGAAAGCCATTCCGTTTCCACCCCCACCCGTCGAAGCGACTTGAGGGAGAAGAAGACGGCGGGCCGAGCGTACCAAGGCTTCGTGGCTATAAGTGAACTCCTGAGCTTCCCCCCCTGTTTCCAGACCGAGTCCCGAACCTCAGTTTCGGGTTCCCCCGGCCCGAAAACGGATGCGTCCACCCGATCCGCCATGGACCTGATGGGCAGATCCGGGTAGCCCTCCTGGAGATCGTCGGCAGATTCCCTGCGCGTGTGGTTCCTGACGGCGACGAACCCCAGGTCCCTGGCGCGGTCCACCACCTCGTCCCATGCCCCGGCCACCTGGTCCGCAATCTCCCCCTTCTTCCGACGTCTGGCTGCTCGCCTCCCTTTGAGGATGGCGATCACGATCAGCGGGGACAGCAGGAGCAGGATCCCACCGACGCTGACGGCGACCACGACGGCGACCTGCACCCAGTCCGAGGGTTGATCCTTCGGATCGTCGAACTCCACCTCCTGCTGATCGGCGACAACTGTCTCGTCCTCGACCTGATCCCGGGGGGGCGGAGGTGGATCGACGCGGGGTTTCGGCTTCGGTTTGGGCTGGGGATTCTCGGAATTCGGCACCCGGTTGCGCTCCGGGGTGGGATCGAAATTGACCCAGCCGACGCCCTCCAGGAAGGCCTCGACCCACACGTGGGCCTCGGTTCCGCGCACCTGCCAGCCGTTGCCGACATCGGCATCGGCAGCGGGATAGAAACCCATGACGACCCGGGTCGGGATGCCCAGCTGCGTGGCCATCAGAGCCATGGAAGCAGCATACTGTTCGTCGTCGCCAACCCATTGTTCCTGGTTGAACATGTAGGCCAACCGCTCAGCGGTGTGCCCCGCCCTGGAGCGGTTGTCGGATCCGTCCGAGTAGAAACCCTCCGTCCGAAGTTTCTGCTCGATCATAGACAGCTGGTCGTAAGCGCTGGCCGCCCCCCGGGTCCAATCCGTGGCGTTCTTGACCAGCACCTCCGGCACCCGGTCCACCCGCGCCAGGGGGGCCACCCCGCCACGGACACCTTTGAAACCCTCCCGCTGAGATTCCCCGAATGGGAGGATCACCACACCGGTCACCCGCAGCATGCTGCCGTCGCCGATCCGGGCCGTGGTGAGCAACTGCCTGGTGTTGCGGTTGAAGTACAGTCCGCGCGCCTGCCTGGTGGCCTGTTCCCCCGCGAAATCGAGCCGGGACGGTTCCCCGAAACTCGGAACCCAGACGTCATCGTAGGCCTGCGCCGTGATCTCCGAGACCTGGGTGGCCACCTCCGGCTGCCATGGCAGTTCCCGCCCCACCCGCAGGTACTCCCCGGTGTTCTGGGAGACGTTGAACACCACGCCGTTCCACTCGTCCATCACGGCCAGCCGGAGCCTCCCGCCGGCAGGCATCCCGGAAACCTGGAAAAGTACGTCGTTCTTCTGGTTGAGCTCGTACAACCGGTACTTGGTCAACGGGCTCGGATATTCCTGGAGATTCAGAGGAGGAGCCACGTAATCGCGCAGCACCTGCCGGTGGACGTCATTGCCGGTTACCACGTTCACCCCGAGCGCGGTCCCGGACGCGAGAGCGATCACCAGCATCGCCGAGAGCCCCTGCCAGGTGCGACGGGACAGGCCCCGGGGCTGGCGCACAAGAAACTCCGCGTTCGCCGCCCCCAAGCGGCTGATCCTGTGGGCCGTGGTCCACAGGAGTAGACCGGCCCCGAGTGCCGCCCCCAGCCACAGGGATGTCGGTGCCTGCCGGACACCGAAGGCGATCCCCAGGGCCAACCAGGCCGTCGGCAACAGCATCGGCCACACCACGGCCCGCGTGAACCTGATCACCCCGACCAGCGCGGCGGCGAACAGGAGCCCGCCGAGCAAGGGCGCCGTCTGGGGGCCGGAGAGGTCTCCCGCGGGAATGGCAACCGTCAGGATGTCGTACCAGCCCTGATAGGTGAGCTGCATCAGCCGGGCGAGGGTGGTGAGGCTGGGAACGAAACCGTTGATCGTGGTTTCCGGAAGTGCCAGCGGTCCCCCCAGGAGCAGGTAGAACCCGAGGATCGCGGCGAACCACATTGCCGCACTCCACCGGAACCGAGCGGCCAGCAGGGGAACGACGGCGCCCGCCGTGATCCCGACCAGCGCCGGCAGATATCCGGGGGTCCCGCCGAAGACCGGCTGGAAGGCCACCACCCCGGGCAGCAGCAGCAACCACGCCCCTGCGACCCGGGGCAGGGAGAAGACGCCTTCGCCTCTCATGCCAGGCTCCCCGTCGCGGGGCGCAGATCATCCAGTTGCGAAATGTCCAGGACCACCAGATCCCCCACCCTGCGTCTGGCCAGTTCCTCACCGCCCAGACACCTGACCGCGAAGGGGAACACCCCCGGAGGCAGGGCGAGCTGAGCTGATCGCAACACCGCCGCGCTGGGGTTCCCCGTGACGAAGGCCGCCACGGAGATTCCCGGCATGGAACCGTGCTTGACCGCCAGCCCACGCAGGTCGTGTCCCTTCTCCCCCAGCTCCACCCCGGAAAGCCGATCCAGCAACCCCATCGCGTTCGGGAAGGGAACCTCCCCCTTCGACGTGCAGAGGGTGACCTGTTTCTCCTCCCGCAGCGCGGAAACCCCCAGGGAACCCGCCACGGAAACGGCTAGCTCGAAATCGTCCGGGGAGGCGTAGTCATCAGGGACGGTGGACAGCATAATCAGCAGATGGGCCCGCATGGTCTCCTCGAACTGCCTAACCATCAGCTTTCCCGTCCGGGCAGTCGTGCGCCAGTGCACGGAACGGCGGTCATCACCCGGGACGTATTCCCGAAGCGTGTGGAAGGAAACGTCCGAGGAGGAAAGGTTCTGCGTCGCTATTCCCTCGACATCCCTGAGGAAACCGATTGCGCCGGCCTCCAGCAGCACCACGCGCGGATGGACGAACAAGTCGCTCACCTCTGAGAGCAACTTCTTGCGGCTCACGGCGGCGAGCGGATCCGTCATGGCGGATCGCACCGGCCCCAACGAGATCACTCCGCGACGCCGAGCGGGAATCGCGAAGGGTTCCTCGTGGACCTGGCCGGGGCCCAGGGCCGGCACCCGAAAAGAGGCGACCTCCCCGTTCACGGGAAACTCGAGAGTGGCCGAACCGGAAGATCTACCCGGCGCCGAACGAACCTGCACGTTGCCCCTGGCCTCGTCACCCACCTGAACCCTGGGACGTTGCAGTTCGAACACCACCTCGTGTTCCCGCTTCCCCAGTACTGATAGGACCGCTACGACCATCACCACCACGCACATGACGGAGAGGGCCCGGAACTCCAGCCAACCGAACCACCAACCCGGGATCCCGGTCACCACGATCCCAAGTATCAGGGCCCATCCCAGTGTGGTGACGGATGCCACGAGGCGGAGCTTCGGGACGCGCCGCAGGGCCCGGAACAAACCGGGCCTTTGGGGAACAGCTGCGGGGGAAACGGGTTCTGGCACAGGTCTCAGGCGTTCATCCGATTCGTGGGGGCCTCCACGGAGGCGAGCACCCGGGCGATAACGTCAGTCGGTCTAACACCAGCGAACTCTGCCTCGGGCGACATGATCAGCCGGTGCGTCCACACCGGGGCCGCCAGCTCCTTCACGTCGTCGGGCAGGACATAGTTGCGGCCGTGGGCGGCCGCCCACACCCGCGCCGCCCGAATCATGGCGATCGCGCCGCGGGTGGAAACCCCCATCGAGGTGTCCTCGTCCTCCCGGGTGGCCTCCACCAGCCACTGCGCGTAGTGCAGCACCGAGCTGTCGACATAGTTGTCCTTGACGGACTCGATCATCTCTGCCACTGCCTGCTGGGCGAGCACGGGGTTGAGCCGTTTCGAGCGGTCAGGTTGGGAGGATCCGGCGAGCACTTGGATGGCTGCCTCCGTGTCGGGATAGCCGACGGACGTCTTCATCAGGAAACGGTCGAGCTGCGCCTCGGGCAGCCGGTAGGTGCCTGCCTGTTCCACGGGGTTCTGCGTTGCGATGACCATGAACGGGCGCTCTGTCGGGTAGCGCTGGCCGTCCACCGTGACCTGCGACTCCTCCATCACCTCCAGCAACGCCGACTGGGTTTTCGGCGATGCGCGGTTGATCTCATCGGCCAGCACGATTGAACTGAAGATGGGTCCGTGGTGGAAGGTCCAGCGCGAGGTGGCCTGGTCGTACATGGTGATACCGGTGATGTCGGAGGGAAGCAGATCCGGAGTGAACTGGATCCGGTTGTGACTGCCGTGAACCGAAGCGGCGATAGCCCTTGCCAGAGCGGTTTTTCCGGTACCTGGCGCATCTTCGAGAAGCAGATGACCCTCGGCCAGCATGCAGGTCAGCGCAAGGCGGATCACCGGGGCCTTGCCGAGCAGCGCCTGCCCGACGTTGTCGGTCAGCCGCGCGAAGGTGTCCGCGAAAAATGCGGCCTGTTCCGGGTTCATGGTCATCTTGGGTCAATCACCTTTGTTTTCGGTCGGGACATTCACCTGCACCGGGCAGTGATGTCGAATCCCTCTGAGGGGACGTTGTAGTTCTCCGGGAACACCCAGTCCGAGAACTGCCTACTCGCGTTTCCGCTGGCGTCAACCGGCCCCACCTTAACCTTGGCCACGTCTTCCTCATCGGCAGGGTTGGGCAGCTCACACTTGACGCGTTCCCCGGGCTTCCAGTTCTGCAACGTCACCTTGAAGGCATTGCATCCCCGTCCCCCTCCGTCCGGGCACTCGACCGAATCGCCCTTGGACAGGGTCGCCTTGGTGTCCCCCCAGGTCGAGGCGCAGGACTCGGCGGAGTAATCGCTCCAGTCGCCGTGCTCGTTCTGTGTTCTCGCCTTCACGCAGACATTCTGCTTGCGGTCGTTCCCCTTGTCCACGGACCCGGAGAGATCGGTGGTCGTCCACGTCTCGGTGCTGGGGTTCCTACCTTCGGCATTCACCGTGCTGGTGATCTCGACCTGCTTGACCCGGGCGCCGTTGCTGGAGCCGGGCACCTGCCAGCGCAGAGTCACGTGATCCACCCCGGCCTCGCTGTTCACCACGGGCGCCTGAGGCGGCCCGTAGGCCGTCACGGTGGCGGTCACCGTGTCCCCCTCCGATGTCTGGCCCAGCACGTTCGCCACGGCCACCAACCGCACCGTCACCGCCTGCCCCACCTGGAAGGCGGGGCTGCTGACCACCGTGCTGCCGGGTTTCACCGTGCCGGAATAGCCGCCAGCACTCCACCGGTAGGTGATCTCATCCGCCCTGACCCCGTTCCCGGAGGCCGCGCCGAAGCTGAACTCCACCTCCGACCCCTTGCCGGTCGGCCTCAAGGAGAACCCGCTCGGCGCACCCGGCGGTTGGAAGGCGCGCACGGCGTTGGAAGCCGGCGAGGTCGCGGACCACTTGCCTGATTTGTTTGTGGAGCGCACCGAGAAAGTGATGGTCTCGGTGGAGGGATCCATCGGGGTGGTGCAGCTGGTGTCCTGCTGTTCCGGGCACACCTCCTTCCCGTTCGCATCGGTCACCACGTAACGGAAGTTCGAGTCCCCGTTCGGGTTGCCGGGCGGGGACCACTTGATGTTCGCCCTGGGCTTCACCGAACTCGAACTGCTGTCCATGGTCACGGTGGGAGCACCTTGGTTCGACGGCGCACCGGCCGGTGTCTCGGGTCGCGACTCATCGCTGGTCGGCGGGGCGAGTTGGCTGTTCTCATCGGTGAGCCGATTGTGGGCAGTGACCGTGAAGGTGTAGGCCTGCCCGTTCGTCAGGCCCGTCCATGTGAGGCTGGTGGCGGTGGTCTCCTGTTTCTGACCGCCTGGGTACATCGTGACGGTGTACCGCGTGACGGGCGACCCGCCCCCCGGGACCGTGGCGGGATCCCAAGTCAGGGCGATCTGCTGGTCCCCGAAGGCAGCGGTGGGGGCGGAGGGTTTCGACGGCAATGCGTCCACCAGGATTTCGTTACTCGGCTCGGAAAGGGCACTACGGGAGTTCAGGTCGCCCTCCGTCACATCCGCCTTGACGGTGAAGGTGTAACGGCCATTGTTCGCCAGGCCCGAGATGTCACAGGTGGTCTGGAGACCGCAGTTCTTGCTGCCCCCCTGCCAGAAGACGGTGAACCCCTTCGGAGTGGCGCCACGCCACCCGCTGTGGGTCCACGAAACACGGGCGGTCTGGGAACCTGCGTACTGCGCAGTCACGGCCGTGGGTGCCCTGGGAACGTCCTTCACGACGACGCGGATCACTCCCGTGCGTTCCCTGGAAGGGTCCTTGGTGGCGTCGGCGACCCTGAAGGTGACCAGGACATCATCGACGTTGTCGGCGCCGGTCCCGGAGTCCGTGGGGGTGACCTTTATGACGTTGCCCTCGTTGGTGACCGTGGCCGATCCGCGGACCTGCGGGCTGCCGACCAAGGTGATCTCCCCTCCCGTGTCCGCGAACGGGTTGGTGACCCACCTGGTCAGGTCGAAGGAGGTGGTGTTGCCGACCCGCCCGTCACGTTCAACGATTTCAGAGACCGACATGGGAGGCCGGGTGGAGGCGATCACGGTGACCGGAATGGTCATGTTGACCGGTTCGGTGGAGCCGTCGTGGACCTTGACGATCACGGAGCCCGTGGAGCCCACCGGGGTGCCCTTGGGCACGGACACGCTGAGTTCCTGCCCGGAAACGCTGGCCTGCACTGGTCCGTCGGTGCTCACCAAGGAGTAGGCCATGGTGTCGTTGTCGCCCGGGTTCGGATCCGAGACCATGCTGCTCAGCGAGATCTGCTGGGGCGCCTCGTCGGGGGCCACATCGAGCTGGGTTGGTCTCAGCTCCGGTGGTTGCTGGCCGTCGCCCTCGACGATGATGCTGAGGCTGAGTTTGCTCTTGAGCGCTGCCGGGTCGTTCATGGATTCGCCGTCGGTGACCTCGAAGGCCACCGTGGTCTGGCCCGAGAAGTTGCCGGCGGGGGTGAACTCGATGGTCTGGTCATCAATCACCCGAACGCCGTTGTTGCCCACCTCAGGGTTGCCCCCGGGTCCTGCCACCACCGAGTCGACGCTGGTCAGGCGCGCCTCACGCCCGGGCCTTGTCACCACCCAGTCGGTGAACCGGATCGTCAACGGCTCCCCTGCCTTGACGCGCGCCTGCCCCCTACCCGTGTTGATCGCGGGGGGAATGGCCTCGCGCCCGGGCACCACGATGGCAGCGCGCGACGACAATCCGTCGGAGTCGGTGATGGTGTAGAGCACGATCTGCCGGTCGTCGGCGAGGGGTACCGTGACCGTACCACCCTTGACCGTGGCCGAGGACTCGGCGGTGACCTTCAGATCGGAGACCACACCATCCGGGTCGGAGTCGTTCTCCAGCACTGGCACCTCGACCTGGTCCACCCCCACGATCGCGGATGTGGGAACCACGTCGTCATTGGCGACGGGAGCCTTCGGAGGCACGTCCGAGGCGACCCGGACCGTGACGACCCCCCGGTCCGAGACACCACCACCATCGGTGATCGTGTAATACAGGTTATAGGTGCCCTCTTGGGCAGGGGTGACCACGACGATCCGCTGTCCTCTGGTCTGCGCCTTCGGATCCCAGCTGCCATCGGTGGCGGTCGCGGAACCCTTCACGAGCTGCAACTGGTCCCCGTCGGGGTCGATGTCGTTGGTCAGGGCGGGGATCTCCAACCTGGTGGACGGTCTCGCCGCGACCTCGTCGGCAACCGCCACGGGGGCCTGATTGGCAGCCGGGGGCGGTACGACGCCGACACGGATCACGCCCTCCCCCTCGGCGCCGAACCGGTCGAGCACCCGGTAGGTGAAGGTGTCGGTACCAGATGCTCCTTTCGATGCGTCGTAGACGAGGTAATTCCCCTCGACCTTCACGGCCCCGAGTTTCGGCACCTGGCTCCCGAGCCCGCCCAGGGTGACCGAGTCACCGT
>ERZ773042.1685-NODE-1685-length-12774-cov-4.486909_pt1 | contig 12774 bp, 13 predicted proteins | sample MGYA00511664_ERZ773042 | MGnify/ENA primary metagenome ERZ773042 (study PRJEB29015, sample SAMEA2737984) | human oral metagenome | biome: human oral; feature: human-associated habitat; material: dental | place: China | collected 2036 ... | reverse complement strand
ACAGCCTGCGCCGGGGGATGTCGTCGTCCTCGTCGGCGGGCGCACCGGGCGCGATGGCTGCGGCGGTGCGACGGGTTCCTCCAAGGAGCATACGGAAGAGTCGCTTACGAGCTGCGGCGCCGAGGTGCAGAAGGGCAATCCGCCGACCGAGCGCAAGATTCAGCGTCTCTTCCGCTCGCCGGGCGTTTCCCGCCGGATCAAGCGCTGCAACGACTTCGGCGCGGGCGGCGTCGCTGTCGCCATCGGCGAGCTTGCCGACGGTCTCGTCATCGACCTGGACGCTGTGAAAAAGAAGTATGCCGGTCTTGACGGCACAGAGCTTGCCATATCCGAATCGCAGGAGCGCATGGCGGTCGTCCTCGACAAGGAGGACGTCGAAGTCTTCCGCGCGGCGGCAGAGAAGGAGAACCTTGAGGCAACGCCGGTCGCAGAGGTGACGGCAGAGCCGCGGCTCATCATGAAGTGGCGCGGCAAGTCCATCGTCGCGATGAACCGTTCCTTTCTCGACACGAACGGCGTGCAGCAGCATGTCAGGGTTTTGGTCAGGCAGCCGAGCGAGACGCAGCGCTACCTGCGCGAGGTGCCGGCGAAGGTCAAGGCATGCGGTGAGGATTTTGCGGCGGCGATGCTGGAAAATATGCGCGATCTCAATGTCTGCAGTCAGAAGGGGCTTGCCGAGCGCTTTGACTCGACCATCGGCGGCAGCACGGTTCTCATGCCGTTCGGCGGCAGAAACCAGCTGACGCCTGCCGAGGGCATGGTCGCCAAGCTCCCCGTCGTCGACCGCGAGACGACGACCGCGACGGCGATGACCTTCGGCGTGAACCCGGATCTCATGACATGGAGTCCGTTCCACGGCGCACTTTATGCCGTCGTCGACTCCATCACGAAACTCGTCGCCCTAGGCGCATCCGCAGAGAGCGCGCGCCTGACCTTTCAGGAGTATTTCGAGCACCTCGGAAAGGATGCTGAAAAGTGGGGCAGCCCCTTCATCGCGCTTCTCGGCGCACTCTGGGCGCAGCATGAAATGGGCGTTCCTGCCATCGGCGGCAAGGACTCGATGAGCGGCACCTTTGAACATATCCACGTCCCGCCGACGCTCGCTTCCTTCGCCGTTGCTGCCATGAAGGCGGATCGGGCAGTTTCGCCGGAGTTCAAGCATGCCGGCAGCAAGGTCTACCTCGTTCCGGCGTCGAAAGATGATGAGGATCTCCCGGACTTCAAGGCACTTTGCCGAGGCTTTCGTGAAATTCACGCCATGGCTGAGGCGAAGAAGGTCTTTGCCATGCAGAGCGTCGGTGTCGGCGGCATTGCGGCGGCAATCACAAAGATGGCGCTCGGCAACGGCATCGGGTTCCGCTTCAAAAATCCGATGGCGGTGGGTGAGCTCTTCACGCCGGACTACGGCGCGATTCTCATGGAGGTTGCAGCGGATACCGACACGGCGCTGCTTTGCAAGACGGGCGCCTACGAGCTCGGTGAGACGACGGAAGCGGGCAGCATCGTTTGCGGCGGCGCTGAAGTTCCGTTAAAGGAGCTTCTTGAAGCTTATACCGAGCCGCTCGAGCGCATCTTCCCGACAAAGGCGCCGCAGAAGAGCCGCGAAGAGCGTGCGGTTTCCGTCAGCTATGAAAAGGGCTGCTCGATTCGCAGGGCGACGGCCGTCCCGCGTCCGCGCGTCTTTATTCCCGTCTTCCCCGGCACGAACTGCGAGTACGATTCCGAGCGCGCTTGGCTTCGTGCGGGGGCAGACCCGACGAGTCTCATCGTTCGAAACCTGACGCCGAAAGCCGTCGAAGAGACGGTGGACGCCATTGCACGCGGCATTCAAGATGCTCAGATTCTCATGCTGCCGGGCGGCTTCTCGGGCGGCGACGAGCCGGACGGCTCCGGCAAGTTCATCGCGGCGATGCTTCGCCACCCCAAGATTGCCGAACAGCTCATGCGCCTCATCGAGGTGCGCGACGGTCTTGTCATCGGCATCTGCAACGGTTTTCAGGCACTCGTGAAGCTCGGTCTTCTGCCGTACGGCAAGATAACAGAGCTGACGCCAAATTCCCCGACGCTGACATTCAACACCATCGGCCGCCACGTCTCGACCATGGCGCATACGCGCGTCGCCTCGAACCTCTCGCCGTGGCTTCATAACTGCCGTGTCGGCGAGGTTCGCACGATCCCTGTCTCCCACGGCGAAGGCCGCTTTGTCGCGGATGCAGCGACGGTCGAATCCATGTGCGCTGCGGGGCAGATTGCGACGCAGTACGTCGATGAGAGCGGCGCGGCAACGATGGCGATGCCGTTTAACCCGAACGGCTCGGTAAACGCCATTGAGGGCATCACGAGCCCCGACGGCCGCATCCTCGGCAAGATGGGGCACTCCGAGCGCGTCGGCAAAGATCTCTTGCAGAACATCCCCGGCGAAAAGGATCAGCTTCTCTTTGAAGCCGGCGTGGGGTATTATCGCTAAAGGAGAGGAATATGAAATCTTTCAGCATGAAGTTCATTCGCTCGAAGAAGACGGCGCTCTTGGCGTCGCTTGTCTTCGGTGTGGCAGCGCTTGCCTTTGTCGGCTGTTCGGCAGGGGCAAAGACCGGCGCAAAGAGCAATGCGGACAGCGGCAGTGCGGCGCCCATTCAGCCGGCATCCGATGTGTCGGTCGAAGGTCTTTCCGAGGCGCGCAACACGCCGATCGTCCGCACGGCAAAGGCGGTGGGTCCCGCGGTCGTCGGCATCACGAACAAGGCGACGGCACACGACTGGTTTGACAATCCGGTCGAGACTGAAGGCGTGGGGTCGGGCGTCATCTTCAAGAGCGACGGATACATCGTGACGAACAACCACGTCGTCGAGGGGGCGAAGGAGATCATCGTTTCTCTAGCGGACGGACGCTCTATGCAGGGCAAGGTCATCGGCGCCGATGCGATGACAGATCTTGCGGTTGTCAAGGTGGAGGCGAAAGACCTCCCGACGGCGGTCTTTGGCGATTCGGATCAAGTTGTCGTCGGCGAGCCGGCGATCGCCATCGGCAACCCGCTCGGGCTTGAGTTCCAAGGCTCGGTGACGGCGGGGGTCATCAGTGCGCTGAACCGCACGCTTGAGTCGAGCAATAAGCCGCTGAAGCTCATTCAGACGGACGCCGCCATCAGCCCGGGCAACTCGGGCGGCGCGCTCGCCAATGCGGACGGGCAGGTCATCGGCATCAACTCGATCAAGATCGCAGCCTCCGGCGTTGAGGGTATTGGCTTTGCCATTCCGATCAACACGGTGCAGAAAGTTGTAAGCGATTTGATCGACAAGGGCTATGTCGTCCGTCCGTATCTCGGCGTCTCTGTCTTTGACACGAAGACGGCAGCGCGCTACGGCTACCAGCTGAACATCGACAAGGGCGTCTATGTCTTCAAGGCAGATCCCGCAGGGCCTGCCGGCAAGGCGGGCATCCAGCGCGGTGATATTCTCCTGAAGATCGACGGCAAGGCGGTCAACAGTGTCGGTGAGGTGCGCACGAAGGTGGCAGAGCATAGTGTCGGTGACCAGGTTGAAGTGACCTTTGTCCGCGGCGGCAGCCAGCAGACGGCGACGGTCACGCTCGAAGAGATGCCGCAGGACAGCGGTCAGTGAAGATTACGATAGTCTGCGCGGGCAAGCTCAAGGAAAAATACCTTGCCGCGGGCATCGCAGAATACAGCAAGCGCATGAAGCCCCTCGCAAACCTGAAGATTCTTGAGATTCGTGAGGAAAAGATGCCCGAGGCGCCTTCAAAGGCCGAACGGGCGCAGGTGCTCGCGCGCGAGGGGGAACGGCTTTTGCAGCTCGTGCCGGCGGGAAGTTATCTCTATGTCCTCGACGTCTTTGGCAAAGAAGAGACGTCGGAAGAATTTGCAGCGGAGATCGCAGCGCTTGCCCTTGGCGGGACGAGCAGCATCACCTTTCTCATCGGCGGGGCGTTTGGTCTTTCAGAGGCGGTTCGCGCCGCCGCAAAGAAGCGGCTCTCGTTTTCAAAGTTCACCTTCACGCATCAGATGGTTCGCCTGCTCCTCGTCGAGCAGATATATCGGGCGTTTAAGATCAACCGCGGCGAAAAATACCATTGGTAAAAACACAGCAAAGAGCCGGAGCTTTATCGCTTCGGCTCTTTGCTTTCTGATTTTAGTTTAACTTATTTGCATCCGCGGACATATATGGAGGGATTTCCAGCGGGACTTCGTGAATGGCCTGTGCCCTTTCGCGCATTGCGGTGGGGGAGAGCCGTGCCCAGATCTTAGCGACCTTTTGCTGAAAATCTGCCGCGGTTATCTTCTCCGCCAGCTGCTTTCTCGCGTGTGCGCGGATGAGACTTGCGCAGTCCTCGTTCAGGCAGACGTCGCGCTGTGCGAGGAGGATGCCGAGCGTCGTATCGACGAGGTAAAGGTGAAGCACAGCATCGCGCAGGCTCTTTTCTGTTGGAAACTGGCTTTCCTTTAGCACGGCAAAGGAGAGCGGCGCATCGCCCCAGCCTTCCTTAAAGATGCCGTCGATCTGGTAGAGGAGAAAGAGAATGCCGTCTTCTTCCAAAAAGGCAAAGCGCATCTCTCCGGTGCGGAATGCCTCGCGCGCAATGGCATCGGTGCGGCTCAGCTGCAGGATGAAGAGCATGCCGTCGGCGTCGACTTGAAAGAGCCCGCCGTCGCCCTTCGCGCGGATGGGAAGCGGGAATTTCTGTCCGACTTCAAAGTTGATGTATTCTGCCATGTAGCGTCCTTTCGATTGTTTTATCGTGTCACTTTCATTTTACAACATCTGACGGCCTTCCCGCAAGAAAAATTGCCGTGCGTCCTCTGCTATGCTATACTTGAGAAAAATTCTATGCAAGGAGCAAAATCATGCATCTTCGTGGGAATCTCATGCTGCTGATGGCAGCCTTTATCTGGGGAACGACATTCGTAGCGCAGCTGGTCGGCATGGCGGGGCTTGGGCCCTTTGCCTTTAGTTTCGCGCGCTATCTGTTAGGGCTTATCTTCCTCGTCGGTCTCGTCTTTGCCTTTCGCGGGCAGCGGCAGGCGGCGCGGCGGGCGGGCACCTACCGGCAGGGGTATGTCGTGGGGCTTGGCGCAGGCGTCATCATGCTGGGGGCATCGAGCTTTCAGCAGTATGCAATGCTCTACACCTCGGCGGGAAAGACTGCGTTCATCACGGCGCTCTACCTCGTCTTTGTGCCGCTGGCATCGGTACTTCTCGGGCGAAAGCTGCACATTGAAAATTGGGTGGGCGCCCTGCTGGCGCTCGTCGGGCTCTATCTCCTTTCTGTGCAGGGGGAGGCGGGGCTTGGCATAGGCGATCTCCTTGTGCTCATCTGCTCCTTCTTTTGGACGGCGCACATCCTCTTTGTCGATCGTTTTGCCGCGCTCGTCGATCCGATCGAGGTCTCGATGACGCAGGTCGGCGTCTGCATGGCCGGCAGTCTCGTGCTCGCGCTCGGCTTTGAGAATCTCGAAGTTCGGCCAATGCTCGATGCATGGCTTCCGATCTTTTACAGCGGTGTCTTAAGTGCGGGCGTTGCCTTTACACTGCAGATCGCCGGGCAGAAGTACACCGATCCAGCAGAAGCGGCGATCTTCATGAGCTTTGAGTCGGTCTTCGGTGCGCTCGGCGGCGCTCTTCTCCTAGGCGAGCGCATGCTTCTGCCGCAGGTCGTCGGCTGCGCGTTGATGTTCACCGGCATGATCGTAACGCAGATTCGTCCATTTCTCCTTCGGAAACGCAGTAGGAGCCCCCAGCGGGGTTCTATCATAAAGGATACGGGAGAGTGCGATGCTCCTAAGCAAACCTTAGTGAAGTAAGCGGGAAAAGTGCACGGTACGCTACCGGCGGACTTCTTTCGTTCAAGCGCAGCGCGTTTAAGAAGTCCGCCGGTTGTTCAGCGTACAAGTGCACGACCGCTTGCGTAACGAGGCGTTTGCGTGGGGCACGCATGTCCGTAACATGTATGATAGGATGTCCTCCTAACAGGGGATTTCTTGAAAAAATAGGACAAAGCGTGTATAATCAAAAGATATGTAACGATGATAGAGACTTTGCGGCGCGCGGTACTTTTTCCATGTGCTGCGTGCAGGCTGGCAGGGATTGAGCCGGGAGGGGATGCTGCATGGCGGAAGAATCGGATATCATACAGCCAAAAGTAAAGATTAAGGTCTTCGGTGTCGGCGGCGGCGGCAACAACGTCCTCGCCCGCATGGAGATGAACGATGCGCTCGACATTGAGACGCTCGCACTCAATTCGGAAGCGCAGCAGCTTTCGCGCGTCAGCCAAAAGGGGCTTAAGGTACTCTCCATTGGCGAAGCGCTGACAAACGGCCGCGGCATGGGCGGCGATGTCGCGCTCGGTGAAAAGGCGGCGCGCATGGAAACGGCAAAGATTCGCGCGGCGATGGAGGGCGCTGATCTTCTCGTCGTCGCTGCGACGATGGGCGGCGGTTTCGGTACGGGGGTGGCGCCGGTCGTCGCGCAGATTGCAAAGGAGGCCGGCATTTTGACCGTCGGTCTCGTGACAGAGCCGTTTGGCTTTGAGGGGATTCGCAAGCAGCGCATTGCCGGCGCGGGCATCGTGAAGATGCAGTCGCAGATGGACGCGCTCATTGTCGTCAAGAACGAGCGCCTGCTCAAGCTGCCGGAAAACAGGACGCTGAAGCTCACAGAGGCCTTTGACGCGGCGGACAGGTTCCTCATGCAGTCCATCAACTGCATCGCGGAACTGATTCTAAAGACGGGGGTCGTCAACGTCGATTTTGCCGATGTGCGCACGATCTTTCGTCATAGTGAATCGAGCGATGCACTGCTTGGCATCGGCAGGAGCAAGCGCAGCGCGGTCGATGCGGTAAAGGCGGCGGTGACAAGTCCGCTCTTTTCCCGCGATCTCAAGGGGGCGCGCGCGGTCATCCTGAACCTCATCGGCGATGAAAATCTCAGTATGTTTGACGTCGATGAAGCGACGAATTACATCGCAAAAGCGGCGGACGATGAGGTCGATCTCATCTTTGGTACGGTCATCGAAAAAGCGATGGCGGGCGAAGTGCAGGCGACGGTCATCGCAACGGATTTTTCTGACAGCGCGGTGCTGAAGTCGCCGAAGGTCGAGATGCCAAAGCAGAAACCGGAGCCGCCGAAGCCGAAGATCGAACTCACGCCGCCGACCTTTGAAGAAGCAAAGAGCGAGAAATCGCACGGTTCCTTTGCGATCCCCGCGTTCAAGCTGGCGGATGAAGGCGAGCAGAAATAGGCATTTTTAATGTGGCATGCGGATGAAGGATGCCATGGAAAGAGGGCGGAGGCATGCGTAAACTCGGCAGATTTTCCCGTACGGAGCTGCTGCTTGGCGAAGCGGGCATGGATAAGCTCGAGGCGGCGACGGTCGCTGTCTTCGGCATCGGCGGCGTCGGTTCCTATGCAGCGGAAGGCTTGGCGCGCGCTGGCGTAGGGCATATCGTGCTGATCGATAGCGACACGGTCTGCCTGACGAACGTCAACCGCCAGATCCACGCGACAACGGCGACGGTCGGCAGAGCAAAGACGCTCGTGATGAAGGAGCGCATACGGGCGATCAACCCCGCGTGCGAGGTGACGCAGATCGAAGATTTCTTCCTGCCGGAAAAGGAAGAAACATTTTTCCGCCTGCCCTATGACTATGTGATCGACGCCATCGACACCGTCACGGGGAAGATCGGATTGGTGCTCGCCTGTCAAAAGCGCGGCATTCCGATCATCGCTTCGATGGGGGCGGGCAACAAGCTTGACCCGACGAAATTTGAAGTCGCTGACATCTTTAAGACCAGCGTCGACCCGATCGCGCGCGTCATGCGAAAGAAGCTCAAAGAACTGCGCGTGCCAAATCTGAAGGTCGTCTACTCAAAGGAAAAGCCGCAGAAAATCGCGCAGAGCGGCTGCGGCAAAAACTGCATCTGTCCGCCGGGCAGCGCCAGAATCTGTGACCATCGGCGCGCCGTGCCCGGCAGTATTTCCTTTGTGCCGTCTGTCGTCGGGCTGATCCTTGCTGGCGAAGTCGTCCGCGCGATCGCAAGCGTCAGAGCTTAAAACAATAAGAAATAATTCGCAGGAAAATCGAAAAATCTCTTGCTATTTACATAAAAAAAAGCTATACTGAAATTCGTAAAAGTTAATAATATATTTAAGGGGATTTTTTTATGGCTTTTGAGGACAAGACTCTCACATGTAAGGATTGCGGCAAGGAATTTGTTTTCACCGCAGGTGAACAGGAATTCTACGCAGAGAAGGGCTTTGAAAACGAGCCGCAGCGCTGCCGCGATTGCCGCGACAAGCGCCGTCGTGGCCGCGAGGGTGGCGAACGCCAGATGTTCAAGGTCATCTGTGCCGATTGCGGCAAAGAGACAGAAGTCCCGTTCCAGCCGAAGGATGACCGTCCGGTCTACTGCCGCGAGTGCTTCAGCAAGCATCGCTCGTCTTCCTTCTGAAACAGAGCATGCCTGAAAAGGCGATTGTGTCATTGAAGGGCTTGGGCTTCCAGGCCCTTTCGCTATAGGGAGCTTACAGAATTGAAGAAAATCAAAAAGATTCTAGCGGCTGTACTGCTTTCGGCACTGGCGATCTTCGCGGTGGTCGGCTGCGGCAGCCAGCAGACAGGCAGCGGCAAGAAGGTACTGAAGGTCGGCTCGGCGATCGACTTCGCGCCGTTTGAATTCCAGGACGAGGGCGAAACGGCCTACCAGGGCTTTGATATGGATCTCATCCGCGCGATTGCCGATGAAATGGGCTATGAGGCGGACATTCAGAACCTCTCCTTTGACGGACTGATTCCTGCCATCCAGAACAAGACGGTCGATGTCGCGATCTCGGGCATGACGATCAACGACGAGCGCAAGGAAAACGTCCTCTTCTCGAACCCCTACTATGAATCGGGGCTGACGATGGTCGTCCGCGAAAATGAGACGGGCATTCAAAAGTTCCAGGACCTCAAGGGGCATAAGGTCGCCGTCCAGATCGGAACGACGAGCGCGGCAGAGGTCAAGAAGATCGAGGGCGTCGAAGTCCGCGAGTTCAATACGCCGGCAGACTGCTTCATGGAGCTCAAGGCGGGCGGCGTCGATGCCGTCGTCAATGACCGTCCCGTTAACGACTACTACCTCCACCAGAGCGGTACGACGGGGGTCAAGGCACTTGCCGAGCGCCTGACAAGCGAGGACTACGGCATCGCCATGGCAAAGGGCTCCGAGGACATGCAGAAGAAGATCAACGATGCGCTGCAGAAGCTCAAGGAGAACGGCGAGTACGACAAGATCTATCAGAAGTGGTTTGGCGAAAAGCAGTAACGTGCTTTGCGCAGACAGCAGATAGAGAATAGAAAGAAAGAGTGCACGTTCATCGATGAAACACGCGATGAAGGTGCGCTCTTTTTCGTTGACACGCTGTGGAAAACTTCCTATAATAGACGATGTCAAACGTTTATTTATTCTTTTGCAAGGGGTCTTTATGCATTTTAATTTGGATCTTGCGGTGAACTCCTTTCCGCTGCTCCTCATCGGCGCGGGCGTCACGATACAGATCACCGCGCTCTCAGTTGCGGTTGGCATCATCATCGGTCTTTTCGCAGGCATCGCGCGCATTTCGCGCGTTCGGGCACTGCGCACCGTCGCTGCTGTCTACGTCGATTTCTTTCGCGGGACGCCGCTGCTCGTGCAGCTCTTTCTCGTCTACTTCGCGCTTCCCGCCATCTCAGGGCAGCGCATCGATCCCTTCGTCGCGGCAATCAGCGCCTGCGGCATCAACTCGGGTGCCTACGTCGCGGAGATCTTCCGCGCGGGCATCCAGTCCGTCGACAAGGGACAGATGGAGGCGGGGCGCTCGCTCGGCATGACCTGGGTGCAGACCATGCGCTACATCATCGTGCCGCAGGCCTTCCGCCGCGTCATTCCGCCGCTCGGCAACGAGTTCATCGCACTCCTGAAGGATTCGTCTCTCGTCTCCGTCATCGGTTTCGAGGAACTCACGCGCCGCGGTCAGCTGATCATTGCAAAGACCTATGGCTCGCTTGAGATCTGGATCTGCGTCGCGATCATCTACCTCGTCATGACGCTCTCGATTTCCCGCTTTGTCGCTTATTTGGAAAAGAGGTGCTCGAATTGATCAACATTAAGGGGCTGCAAAAATCCTACGGCGACAATCACGTCTTAAAGGGCATCGACCTCGACATTCGGGAAAAGGAGGTTGTTGTCATCATCGGGCCTTCGGGCTCCGGCAAGTCAACGCTGCTGCGCTGCATGAACTACCTCGAAGAACCGACGGCGGGCGCTATATGCGTCGACGGTATCCTCCTCGGCAGCGAGGGCAATATCAACAAGGTGCGCGAAGAAGTCGGCATGGTCTTTCAGCGCTTCAACCTCTTTCCGCATATGACCGTGTTGAAGAATATCATGCTTGCGCCGATGAAGGTCAAGGGAATGACAAAAGCAGAGGCAGAGACCACGGCAAGAGAGCTCCTCGCCCGCGTCGGGCTTGCTGACAAGGCGGAGAGCTACCCCGAACAGCTATCCGGCGGCCAGCAGCAGCGCGTCGCCATCGCGCGGGCCCTCGTCGGCAGGGCGCCCCTGATCCTGGCCGACGAGCCGACGGGGAACCTGGACACGCGGACGAGCGAGGAGATCATGGACCTTCTCGTCGAGGTCAACCGGGAGGGCAAGACGGTGGTCCTGGTGACGCACGAGCCGGACATCGCCGCCTACGCGCGGCGCATTTTGAGGTTCAAGGACGGTCGCCTGGTCTCCGACGAGACGGCCTCCGGAAGGAGGAATTGAGGGTGTTCGAGACGCTGCGCACCGCCCTGTCCTCGCTCCTGGCGAACAAGACGCGCTCGCTTCTGACGATGCTGGGCGTGGTCATCGGGGTCGGGGCGGTCATCGCGATGGTCGCCGTGGGGAATGGCGCCTCCGTCCAGATGCAGGACCTCGTCTCCGGCCTGGGGAGCAACCTCCTCATCCTGAGCCCGGGAGCGCCCCGTTCGGGCGGCGTGCGTCAGAGCGGGGGCGCGCGCCTGACCCTCTCCGACGTGAGGGCCGTGACGGAGGAGTGCTGGTCGGTGCTCCGGGCGGCTCCCCTGGTGAACCTTTCGAGCCAGTTGATCTACGAGAACCAGAACTGGCCGACCCGCGTGACGGGCACGACGCCGTCGTACTTCGACGTCGATAACCGCAGCATCTACCTGGGGCGGCTCCTGGACGACGAGGACGAGCGGAGCGCGGCCAAGGTCTGCGTCATCGGCCAGACGGTCGCAACACAGCTCTTCGGCTTGGCGAACCCCTTGGGCAAGAGCATCCGGATCGACAAGATCCCCTTCGAGGTCGTGGGCGTCCTGGCCCCGAAGGGCGGCGGGTCGATGGGGCAGGACCAGGACGACACGGTGGTGGTGCCGATCACCACGGCGCAGCGGCGCTTGGTGCGCAGCTCGTTGGCCGAATCCGTGCACATGGCCCTCATCCAGGTCCGGGACGTCAGTATGCTGGAGGGGGGGATGGCGGAGATCCGGGCCCTGATGCGCCAGCGACATCGAATCGGCAAGGGGAAGGACGACGACTTCGAGATCTGGAACATGACCCAGATGGTGGAGTCCCTGCAGCAGTCGACCTGGGTGATGTCCGCCCTGCTTGGGGCCGTGGCCTCCATCTCCCTGCTGGTGGGGGGGATCGGCATCATGAACATCATGCTGGTCTCCGTCACGGAACGGACCCGCGAGATCGGGATCCGCATGGCGATAGGGGCCCGAGCCGGGGACATCCGACTGCAGTTCCTGCTGGAGGCGCTGGTGCTGTCCCTGCTGGGCGGCGCTTTGGGGATCCTCCTGGGGATGGCGGCGTCCTGGGGCGTGACGGAGTTTTTGACGTGGCCCACGTCCGTGTCGCCCGGGGCCATCGCGCTGGCGGCGGGGTTCTCCGGCGTCGTCGGGGTCTTCTTCGGCCTCTACCCCGCATGGAAGGCGTCGCGGCTCAGGCCCATCGACGCCCTGCGGTTCGAGTGACTGGCGTATGATTGTATCTGGTTGGGGCGGCACGTTGTCTTTGTACAATGTGCCGCCCCTGTTATATAATCACAAGGAAAAGTTAAATGATTGGAGGGGATTCGATGTTTCTCACAAGCCGCGTACATAAAGTGGGAGGGTCGCTGATGATCTCCATTCCATCCAAGATAACGCGAGCGCTGTCGTTGACGCCCGCGACGGCCATGCGGCTGGAAGTTCGGAAGGGGCGGATTATCGTTACCCCCTGCGAGCGGCCGCCGAAATACTCGCTCCAGCAACTTGTTTCCGGGACTGATTTCAGTGATCGCGACGCTGCGTGGCTGGATAACGAGGCAGAGGGAGCCGAGCTGATTTGAAGCGCGGCGATATCTATCGAGTGTGCCTGAACCCTGTTTCGGGGCATGAACAACGGGGAGCGGCGAGGCCGGTCTTGATCGTCTCCCCGTCCGTCTTCAACAACGCCGCCAACGTTGCCGTTGCGGTGCCCATCACTCAAGGGCCGGGAGGGACCGCCTTCTCGCAGAACCTTGGTTTCGCCGTGCCGCTTTCCTCTCAGGATGTAAGCGGAGCCGAGGCGATCTCCGGCATCATTCGGTGCGATCAGCCGAGGGTGCTGGACCTGAAGTCTCGTGGGGGCAGAAAGGTTGCCGAGGTCTCCGTCCTGGTCATGGAGGAGGTCCTGGCTCGGATTGTGACGCTCTTCGACCCCTCCGACCCGGATTGAATCGACGAAGAGGGGAGATGTATGCCATCGACGC
>ERZ773042.1683-NODE-1683-length-12776-cov-5.782486_pt1 | contig 12776 bp, 18 predicted proteins | sample MGYA00511664_ERZ773042 | MGnify/ENA primary metagenome ERZ773042 (study PRJEB29015, sample SAMEA2737984) | human oral metagenome | biome: human oral; feature: human-associated habitat; material: dental | place: China | collected 2036 ... | reverse complement strand
CGTCAATTGGCGGCAAGTCAACTTTTGATAATTCATCTTCACGAGCCGCAATCGCCCGCTCCAACTCCTGCTTCAGTTCATTAACTTTCTTACCAAACGGCCCGCGCTCCTCGGCTGGTAACGTCGCGATGATGCCGTAGAGTTCCCGCAGCTCCGCGCTCCGCAACACACCGCGCGGTTCAGCTGCCTCGGCTACTCGTGATAATAATACTGATCGAACTTCATCCAACTTTTCCATATCATCGTCCCTGCATTAAAAACATACCGACAACCACTGCCGCCATGATGATAATTAAAATCCAGGCTGGCGCCAGCGTCGTCGTCTGCTTCGTATCTTCCAAATATTTCACATCTTCCACGCCGTCCAAGCTGGCTTTTTCCTGCAATCCCGACGCTTTCGCCTTTTCGCGTAGTTCCGCCGCAATGCGCTCTTGCAGTTCGCTGCGCTGATCGTTTTGATTCACAAATAATCCCATGACTATAGTATAGCAAATTATGCTATAATAGTCGTGATACTATTTTAAGGAGGGAGTATGGCTACGAAGAAAACTTCAAAGAAAGCCCCGGTTAAAGCTACAGCAAAGAAAACTGCTACCGCTAAGACCGAAACCAAAACGACTGTTAAGCGAGTCGTTACCGAATCTGTTGCGGCCAAGAGTGAGCGCACCAAATTAGATTCTAAATTACCAAACAACTTAATCAACATCGTCATCGCGGAAATTGTTGGCACGTTTATCTTAACGCTAGCAGCGCTATTTTCTGCCAGTATTTTGGCGCCGTTTTATGTCGGATTAGCTTTAATGCTGATCGTTATGGCAATTGGCGGCATTTCCGGCGCGCACATTAACCCAGCCGTCACTTTCGGACTCTGGTCAATGCGCAAACTAAAAACCGTCCTCGTGCCGTTCTACTGGGGAGCGCAGTTCCTCGGTGCAATGGCGGCTGTTGTGCTGATTGGCGGCATGACAGAAGGCGGATTCTCAGTTCGCTTTGATCAATTCACGAACTTCTCATGGAGTATTTTTGCCATTGAGATGATCGGTACGGCAATATTTATGTTTGGTCTTGCTGCGGTATTGTCGCGCACTAACCTTAAGCTAGCTGGACGATCTGTTGGAATTGGTATGGCGCTGGCAATTGGCTTGGTCGTATCAAGCACTTTGCTAAGCTACGTCCAGAACGCAGTATTTGTTAAGCATACAAAAACCGCAAATTCAGCCCAGAAAGCAGAAGAAGGCGCATATAAGAATTATCCGCGGGAAGTTCATATCGGCGGCGCAACGCTGAACCCAGCTGTCGCTTTGGCAGTAACTGAAAAAACTGATACCCAGATCCAAAGCAGTAATCCGCTAACAGCTGAAAATGAAAAAAGCTATTCGCGGCTCAGCTTGGAGGTTATTTCTGCAACACTCATCGGTGCAGCACTAGGCGGCAACTTGTTCTTACTGGTAAATTACCGCAACAAAGACGAAGAATAAGACGCTTTCACACTAATAAATCCTCCGTTTTAAGCGGAGGATTTTTATTTTACACTTAGTAAGCAATATTTATTCTTCCTGCGCCGGTCGGTAGATTAACTCTGGCTGCGCTTGATGATCGCCGCCAGCGATCCGCACTACGTCTTTATCAATCTTGCCCAGCTCTTTATACGAATTATTATAATGCCCGACGGTGGTACTGAGACTTTTGCCCATCTTGGCCATAAGCTCATCAAACTTTTTAATATGCACGCCCAGTTGGCTGACACGCACCTGGATGTCTTTGGCCTGTTCTTCAATTTGTAAACTCCGCAGCCCCTGCAACACCGTCTGCAAATACGCCAAAAAGCTGGTCGGACTGACAATGATCACCCGCTTGTCACGAAAGGCATATTCGATCAAATCGCGGCTCGAACCGCCCGCACCGACATTGTTGATAAGTAAGTCATAATACAGCGACTCACTTGGTATAAACATAAAAGCAAAGTCCATGGTATGCTCACGCGGGCGGATATATTTGCTGGTTTCGTCGATGCGCCCCTTCAGGTCAGCTTTTACCTTATTCAGCCACAACTCGCGCTCGGCTTTGGTCTCGGCGTTAATCATCCGGTTGTAATTTTCCAGGCTAAATTTACTGTCCACCGGCAAGATCTGCCCCTTGTCTAGAAAAATAACCGCGTCAACAATCTCGCCATCCTTGAAGCGATATTGCATCTGAAACTGCTTGGCAGGTAGCACGTTGTCCAGCACGCTCTCTAAGTAAAATTCGCCAAACACGCCGCGCTGCTTCGGGTTTTGCAAGACGTTCTGCAGGGTTTTTAGGTCAGTCGCCACGTCAACCACCCGCTTATTTGTTTCATCCAACTTTGCCAGCCGCTGTGTCACGTCCGCCACCAATTTGGCGCTTTCCGATAGCTGCTTTTGGACCGAGGTTTGCACCTGAGCGTTACTACGCTCAAGTTTATCGCTGACTGATTCATTCAGCTTGGCGATAGTTCGCCCCAGCTCCACCACGTCAGTTTTGATGAGCTCGACCGATGACTGTTGCTTCAGCTCGCTTAACTTCGACTGCAACACAAACAACGTCGCACCCAACCCCATAACTATAATAACTAAGAGAATAATGATAATGATTTCCATACTCTTAGTGTACAGGGATTACAGAGACAAGACAACTCGCGCCAGCAGGACGAATATAGCAACGAATAAAATTGCTGCCACATTACCGCGAATACGATTAATCCAAATAACCGCCAAATATACCAAAGTTGAAGCTGCAATAATCCATAGAATTGAAGTTGTCCATAGCCCGCTCGTCCATAAATTAGTCCCCCATAAGGCAACGGTCGCCGCTATTACAACGACCAGCGGACGCTTGACTCCAAACATGATTAGCAGCGGCACCATCATTATACCGACCAAAACCAGTGCAATATATGACGACCAGGCAGCGCTATTCACGCACATTGAAACCTGGTCTGCCGACGAACAGAAAACCGGCGTTAGCATCATCCTGTCAAACGCCAGCGCTAAAAGCCAGATTATGACGCCATTGGCTGCCGCCAGCGCTAAAATACGCAGGAAAGTATCTCTTGATAATGGATAGGTGTATTCCGATAGCTCTTGCTGGAAAATCTTTGGCATTGAACTCATGTAAAAATTGTAACGTAAACTTGAGAAAATTGCAAATGTATATATTTAATTATAAGCGTTTTGCTATCAAATTAAAGTTAGGTACGTACCACACAATGCCAACACACGCAATTAGCAATCCCCCCGTCACATCCAGCGGCGTATGCACCAGAGCAATCACTCTTCCGACACATACCAGCAGAGTCAGTATCAAACAAACTACGGCTAGTTTTTTATTTTTCGCCTCAAACCAGACCGCCAAAGTAATCGCCATCGTAAATAAAGCATGATCGGAAGGAAAACCCGGATTATTTAAAAATGACGCGCCAGCCGACACGCCCAAAGCCTCAAACGGACGGAGTTGTTCCGGCTGATACACTGCCCCGATAAGTTTTGCTACTATATACGCCGTCAATCCTGCCATTAAAACGCGCAAATATGCTTGATATTTCTCATTGTTTGGTATCGTTTTAAGTAAAGCATATGCCCCAATCAACGCCACCGGAATAACTAAGCCGTCAGCGATTAGCTTCACTATTAATTGCAAGTCCATAACCCCAGTATATCGCGTTAGAGCTTATACGTAAACGCTTGCCAGGATATTTTTTCTATAGTACAATGATAAGCGTCGTTGGGATGTCGCCAAGTGGTAAGGCACCGGGTTCTGGTCCCGGCATTCGGGGGTTCGAATCCCTCCATCCCAGCCAAATGGAATTTTCTCTAAATCCACCATTAAATTATATGGTGGATTTAGTTTTATAAAAGATACGGCATTGTCGCCAGCTCGGAAGTTCAACACCAGCTTATTATATACCATGTCCTCTTCAATGATATCGGTGGCTGAAAGTATGGTTTCCAGATAAGAATTGATGAGTTCAATAAACTCTTTGTGGGTTGGCAAACTGCCGTTAAACTTAGCTAATTCTCGCTCTAATTTAGCAATAACGGCTTTGTTTTGAATCATTGCTTCTTGGTAATATTCTAATTTGCCTTTGTGATAGCGTTTGTAATCGTCAGGGCTTTCGACTTGGAGTTGCTGATATTTACCATATAAATCATTATGTCGTCTTTAATTAGCTCGAGCGTCGGCTAATTTGCGTTTAGTGATATTTTTATCGACTGCTACTTGTTGTTTTTCTTTTGGTAAAAGCCGTTGGATATTATCACCCTCTCTAATCTTCATAAAGAGGTTAGTTATATCGTCAACGGTTCTTTTGCTTTCGGGTAAATCAAAGATTGTTGAGTCATCATTAAGCGATTGGGCAATAATTTGCCTTGACTCGGTCAATTGACTTTCAGTTAGGGCTTGCTTTGGTCTATGCTTAAAGCCCTTGTTTGATTTTTTCATAATTATATTATATCGTCCAACCAAAAAAGAGCGTCGCTACCTCTATGTGGCGTCTCGTTATTCACATTGCTTTATTATTCATCAATCACATAAAATGTCTTTTGCAATATATACTTGTGACATAATGTATATTTTTGACTTAGGTGGGTTTTCAATGGCTACATCTACTATCCTCTTCATCATTTCTGCGGAGAAAAGTATGCCCATATCCTCTTGTATTATATCGTGAAGAAATACTTTTTTGTTATTTTTGTAATCATTGTTGAGATTTACAGAGAAATATGTCATTTTTTTAGCTTCATATTGCCAAACTCGGTATTTAACTTGGGCTTTATCGTCAATTTTGATTTTGCTACAATTAGATAAGAATTTATCTATACTGCCCTTTTTATGCCATGTCGCCAAATCTTTATCTATATAAACATCATTCCAATTATTGAATAATGGATAATGAGAGAAAATGTTCCGTATACATGAAAAAAGATTATCTGCAATTATTCCGTCAAAAATTGGTCTACCACCATACTTAATCCAATTTAAGTATTTTTTTATTAACTCATAATTTGTCATTTCTATATATAGCAAGAATAATTCTTTTATTTTGTAAAATCTTAGCTCTGAGTTTTCGTTCATAAAGTCATTTGATGTCACTTCGTCATATAGTGTGTAGAATCGATTAAAAAATGGCCCTAGAGCCTTTTGTTCTTTTTTTGTCGGTCGAATATCGCTATTTTGGCTAGCCATAAATATTAATATTATTATATCACAATTTGGTTCAACAAAATCTTGGTTTATCTTAAACCAGTATAAAAACTTGTTTTTATATTATAATTTTATTTTTTAGATCTATATACAGGGTCGTAAGATATTCTAGTGTCTTGATTAGTGGCGTCGGTAGCCGACTCTTGCGTTGGAATATCGTTGTTTTGCGAATCTTGATTATTACTCATCTTTTTCTCCTTATTATTTACCGTTTAGGGCTTAAAAACCGTTCTTAATATCTATAGGAACACGTATCTTATCTCGTGCAATTACTATATTTTCAACTACCGCAAAACACTCAACGAAGTGTGGTCCATTAAAATTGCTGTGCTCAATTTGAGTCTTTCCGCCTTTAAAAATACCGCCCCTTTCTCTACCGATTGATTCTGGACCAACATTTCTTACTTTCCAATAATATTTTATTTGAAGCTCTTTAGGTATATTGCTTTCTATTACGCTAAATGTGAGTGTCTTGTTGTTTTTTAATTTCCACTTATTTCTTAGGTAATCTGAAAGTTTTTTGGGTCGATATCCATCTTGAGTAATTATACAATCTATAGATATATTGTATTGTATGTCCACAATAAACTTTTCTTCAGCAAACTCCTCTTCTGGCGCTCTGTTGTTGTACTGATTATATCCAAACAGCGTCTTCATTACAGTTTGTACATCATCGCTGTCGTCAATTTTCTTTACTGCTTGGGAGGCTTTATAGATGAATTTTCCATGGTCATCATTACTTATTTGCTGATTGCTACCAAGAGCAAGCCAGTAGCTTTTTTCTCTATCTTCTTTTGCGAGATAATTGTAGAGTCCTCTTAATAGCTTAAATTCAGAGAGGTCTCTATAATTGACATTATTAAGATAATTAAACACCAAAGTATCTATTAAAAGACCCTTAAATGCAAAGCCTTTGTGGTTTTTCCATTTCCTGAGAAGAAAGCATAAGTAATTGTATAAATCAGAGCTGTCATTTTTTGCACGCATTGCAAGCTGTATTTCTTCCAGAGGTCTTGTATATCTCCACTTGCCACCGTTATTGCTATCGGGATATATAAAGCTTCCATCTTGTTGTTTAAAAGCCGGAACTAACTCTATAGTTCCGTCTTTAAGCATAATATCTATAACTTGACCATCGGCTCGTATGTCGGTTTTATCATAGGTTTCTTTTACTATGTTCTTAACATCTTGAAGTAATGCAGATTGACCGTTTCCTTCGTATTTATCAAATCTTTTAAATACTTCATCTGGTAGAATATACAAAACATCGTAATCGCTTGTTTTTGTAATTGCAGTAAGTCTACCTACAGAGCCGACAATTACAATACTGTCTTTGGCATCTCCGCCATAGTAATGTCCGTCGAGTTTATTTTTTATTCTCTCAATCCTAGAAAGCCAATCTTTATATTCTTCCTCTGATATAGCTAATGATTTTGCATATTCAATAATCATGTGATTAGTCCTCTAGGTTGAATAATTTATAATCATTCGTGTAGTTATTATCTTTGTTTTTCTTTAGTTTATCGGACGCAATAGAGACTGCCTTGGCTGTGGCATTTGGCAAATCCCTTGCTAGCGTTTTTCGTAAAACTTTTATTTTCTGAAAATCGTTTTGTATTAGCTTAATGTCTTCGCCTGCTCTTAATTTATAAAGCAATGACTCACAATCTACTCTTAATTCCCAAAATTGACCAGCTATCGCCATAGAATTTGCTGATAGTTTATTAAAATCCTTATCTTTTTCAAAAGATTCTGTGAATATTGACAACAATGATAAGACGAAGGTTGTAAAAAGTGATATATTTTCATGATTTGGAAATACTCGCAAGATAAGACTTGCTAGTCCAGCAGATGTCAATGACGCTGAAATTGTTTTAACTATTCTCATTTTGTTGGCGGATTTTTCATACAACTCTGATTGAGTTATTTGGATTTTATGTGTCCACCCGACACTCACAATAAAACCCTTCATTTCCTTGATGAGAAACTCTGCTTCTTTCTTAGTTACAATTTCACTCTCTCCCATTTAATCTAAATTATAACATTTTCAATAGATAAATCTAAATGAAACATATTGAGCGTATTAAGCTCGGCTTAACAATGCTTGTTAATTGATTTTACGTCTTTTGTGAATCTACTTCTATAAACTTATAAATTTCTATGAGTAAGCAAAGCTCGTTGATGCTAGAGGTTCATTTGTCGTATTTTTACGCCAGCCAAGATGACAAACATACGATCAGCGATTAGCTGGTCTTTTTTCTTTTATTTTTTTGAGAATTTGCGCCAGGCTTTACCGAATTTTTATCAATAAAGTTAACCCGCAGCAACAATACCCATAAAGCCGATAAAAAGAACAGTGCCCATAAACCCCCCGGCAAATTAGCTGTCGCGCCAAAAAGTGTAGATGTAGTATTATTTACAGCAGCCATAAACTCTAAAACAGATAGAGCCACCAAAATAATGAAACCGCAAATTTTACTTACTTGAATAACATTGCTTGATGTGCTCATCTTCAAAAGATACGGCAAGGCTGCCAACTCTGCCACAACAAGCAGACCACCCGCCATCAGACTAAAGACGGGAGCAATCCCAACACCAACTAGCAGCCCAGGAAAATTTTCAAACGTGAACAATTGAGTCAATAGCATTATTAAAATAAATAAACTTAAAACGAGCCTAATTAACCAATCAAAAGAGATCAGGTGTATTTTAGCCGTTTTCTTACTCTTTCTTCGCTGCGTTGCCATACGTTCAGTATAGCCCGGATATTCAAAAAGCTCAAGTTTGTTGTATTTTTTACCAAAATCCTTGCGCTTTTATAAAAAAATCCGTATAGTAATAGCAAGCGAACGTTACAAAAACAAACACCATATAGCAGTATCTTTCGCTCTACGACATCCACCACAACATGAGGCGCCTCTGGTTACAGGGGCGCCTCGCTAAAATATATCCATATTTGATAAATATATTAGATTTAGTACACTACTCCGACTGAGCCTTGCTGGTTAAAATTTCTGACTGTTCCATCCGCCACTTCGCAATTTCACCGTGATGTCCGCTTAGCAGCACCTTAGGGACTTTTAATCCATTGTATTCTTCCGGCCGTGTATATTGTGGGAATTCTAGGGTTTTTCCATCAGAGAAACTCTCAATCTCCGCCGATTTTTCACCGCCAAGCACGCCAGGAATAAGCCGCACTATCGAGTCAATTACCGCCATCGCTGGCAACTCGCCGCCAGTCAGCACGAAATCACCAATACTCCACTGCTCATCAACCATCTCTAAGATCCGCTCATCGACCCCCTCGTAGCGCCCGCATATAAAAATCAGTCCACGTCCGCTATTCGCCTCGCTCTGCGCCTTTGCCTGACGCCAGCGCTGTCCGCGCGGACTAGTTAATATAACTTTCGCACTTTCATCGCGCGACTTGGCAAATTTTACCGCCCGCCATAACGGCTCAATCATCAACAGCATACCATCGCCGCCGCCATACGGCGTATCGTCTACTTGACGGCGCGGCCCCAGTCCAAAATCGCGCAAATTAATCGTCTCTAACTGGACAATCTTATCTTTTTGCGCTTTCCACATCATTGAACTTTCAAACACGCCAGTAAACATTTCGGGAAATAGCGTAATTGCCTGGAATTTTCTCACTTGTTAATTGTAGCACCAAAAAACCGCCCTGAAAAGGACGGCTTTTTAGCACAAATAAGGCTCTCAACGGATTATCCGTTGCTCGCATAGAGCTCGTTCTCGCATAGTCTGTGCTTGAACTTGTTTATGATTATAGCACAGCAGAATGAGTAGCGACAATAGTTTTTTCTAAAAACATTACTATTTTACGTAACGGCTATATTTAGTCCGCAGCATATGCTAAATATCAAGGTCGTCCAACTCAGCGAGTTCCTTGCGAGCGTTCTCCGCATATGAAGATTTGCTCTCTGTAGGTTCATCTGTTGGATTTTCTGTAGTCTCATCAGACGAATCATCATGACGATAACGCTGCGAACCTGTAAAACCGTCATTATTAACAATCTTCAGATTATAACGCGCATCATTCTTTGACCCCAAGGCCCGAAGCAATGTCCGCAAGCTCTGCGCCGTGCCGCCACGCTTGCCGATCACCCGCCCCAAGTCTTCCGGATTCACCGTCAGTGTTAAAAGCACGCCTTTTTCATCAATCTCTCGCTCTACCGCAACGTCATCTGGATGTCCGACTAATGCTTTTACGACATACTCCACAAATTGCTGATCTATTGTTGACATTCTGCCCCTCCTCCTGGAATTAAACTGTACTCTCATTATACACGAGCGGTTTGCCCCGTGCAAACTTTTATCATTTTTCGCCAGATTCTTTATATTTAGCAATCGCAGCGCGGGCAGCTTGCTGCTGAGCCACTTGCTTGGAAGGGCCGGTACCGCGACCCATCATCGCTTCACCGACAAATACTCCAAGCGTGAAAACCTTATCATGATCTGGACCTTCCTCGCCCAAAACTTTGTATACTGGCGTCTGACTATCAACTCGCTGAGAAATTTCCTGCAAATACGACTTCGGATCGCGCCAACTGCCTGATTCCAATATTCCGTCCAGCTTGATAATAATATGCTTATGAATAAAATCTCGAGCATCCTCAAAGCCGCGCTCCAAATAAATCGCGCCAATCACCGCCTCAAACGCGTTGGCTAAAATCTGCAAGTGCGCCCGATCCGAGCCATTTTTCTCACCCTTTGACATGCGAATCAGCGGTCCATAGCCCAATTTATCGCCCGCATCACCAATACTTTCCGTGCGTACTAGCGCCGCTCGCCAAGCTGTCAAGGTCCCTTCTGGTTCAGAAAAATGCGTAAATAAATACTCCGTCACCGCTAGCTCCAACACCGCATCACCTAAAAATTCCAGCCGCTCATTATGCTCATGAACCGATTTTCTGTGTTCATTAACGTAGCTGCGGTGTGTTAAAGCCGTAACCAGTATATCTAAATTGTTAAATTCAAACCCTAATTTTTCACGCGCAAAATCCTGATACGGCGCAGTATTCATTCCACTCATTTTACAAATTCTCCTGTCTAATTCGCTTCATTGCTAATAAGATTAGCTTACCGATATCTTCATATTCGACTTCGTCCAGCGCCTCATGAAAACTAAACCATTTTAATCCGTTCATCCACTCTTCTTTCTGGAGTTTTTCATACGGATTTAAGGCTTTCACTAGATAAACTTGCGTTGTCATCAATACTAATTTATCAATTCGACGATAACGAAAATTCACCTTACCCAGCCAGCCATGCAGCTCAATATTCTTTAATCCAGTTTCTTCGCCAATCTCCCGCCGTGCTGTTACTTGAGCTGTTTCACCTGGTTCAATATGCCCTTTGGGGATTGTCCAGCGATCGCGGGCGTCTTGGTATAACAGAAAATTAACTTCGCCCTTTTTATTACGCCGAAAAATCACGCCGCCAGCAGTCGGCTCGCGCACAATCTCCTGAATTGTCGGCTTTTTTCTGCCGCCAAAATATTTTTTTATATGATCAAAATTGCTTGTTCTCACTATCGGATTCCTCCACAAGGTTGCGGAGTGCCGTGCCGAGCACGCCATTCACAAACTTCCCCGAGTTATCCGAACCGAACGCCTTTGCTAATTCCACTGCTTCATTAATCGCCACTTTTGGCGGTACACTATCTACACAAAACAGCAGTTCATACAAACCAATCCTTAGTACCGTTCTGTCGATCCGCAATATTTGCTCTAGCGGCCATTCTGGTGCTAACGGGCGAAGTTCTTCATCCAACTTTGCCGTATTAGACAACACGCCGCTAACTAAATCGTCAACAAAAGCCACGTCATCAATCGACGACTTATACTCTGCCAAATTACGTTCTAAAATATCTTTATAGTTTAGATTTTTGTCGCCCGCATCTTTTCGAAACTCATATTCGTACAGTGTCTGCAGCGCGACGATTCGTCCCAAATGACGGTTTGATGCCATTACTAAGCGTCCTGTTCGTAATTACTATTTTTTAGTTTTACCAGTCTCACGTTTGGTCGTCTTAACCTTGACTGGCGACGTACTGTTGACGCGGCGCGCCAATTTCAATACCAGATGACTGCGGCGAAGACCCGTCTTGCGCGGGCTGCTCTGCTTCTTTGGTTGTGCCATACTTATCTCCTCTTTCGGTTTATTTTTAAAACTTACAGACCATTATAATGTTTTTAGCAAAAAATCTCAAGTTTTCACCGTAAAATACAGGAGTTTTGGTAAAATGCCTGACTTTTTATAACGTTTATCAATAGTACAGAAATATAAATGGATTGCCATCACGAAAGAACAACTAGTCTATTCTAAACAACTATATTCACTAATTTCTTCGGCACATAAATCACCTTTTTTGGCGGTTTATTGCTTGTGAATTTGGTGACATTTTCATCAGCCAGCGCTGCTTGCTCAACAACACCCCTATCGGCATCGGCTGGTAGCTCCAATTTAGCGCGAAGCTTACCATTGACCTGAACGATGATGGTCATCACATCGCTCACCAGATATTTCTCATCCCACTTTGGCCAGTGATTAACGTGAATAGTATCAGCATGGCCCAATTCCTGCCACAATTCCTCAGTGATATGCGGCGCGAATGGCGCCAAGATCTGCAGTAAACTTTCTAGGGTAAACCGCCACGTCTCTGACGCTTGAATGCCGTGCGTTTCTTTGGATTTATATAAACCATTAACCATTTCCATCATTGCCGCCACCGCGGTATTGAACTTCTCATCCTCAATGTCGCGGGTTACTTTCTTGATAGTGAGATGAGTGAGGCGAAATAATTCAGAAGAATCAGTCGATGACGATGGGTCGCTCAAGGAAGGGTCAGTGTATGAATCACCTTCTCCGACAGAGGCTGTGGAACGTTCGCGAAGAGCGGACGTTCCAGCCGAACGCTCACGAGACATCTCCAGCGGAGATGCGAGTGAAGAGTGTACCCTGGAGGAGGACGGTGATGTATCCGCAACCACAAACTCCTGTACCAAATTCCACACTCGGTTTAAGAACCGATACGTCCCCGGCACCCCGCGCGGATCCCATGGTGCATCCATATCGTACGGCGCGATAAACATCTCGTAAACACGCAGCGCGTCGGCACCGTAACCGCTATCCATAATCTCCATCGGATCGATGACGTTACCCTTGGACTTACTCATCTTTTGACCGTCCGGCGCCATAATATAAGCATTGTACATCATCCGTTTGAATGGTTCTGGCGTCGGCACGAGACCAAGTTTATAGAAAAAGCGCATCCAAAAACGACTATACAGCAGGTGTGCTACCGCATGATCAGCACCGTTGTAATAATCGACTGGCGCCCAGTGTTTGATCAGCTCTGGATTCCACGCCTGAGCGTCATTGTGCGGATCAAGATAGCGCAGGAAATACCAACTGGAGCAAGCATAGCCGTCCAGCGTATCAGTTTCGCGCCGCCCCTCATGCCAATTGTCGCCCGCTGGTTTTGGCTCGGTAATCGGTACGGTTTTGCCAGTTTCAACATCAACCCACACGCG
>ERZ773042.1676-NODE-1676-length-12828-cov-3.626791_pt1 | contig 12828 bp, 10 predicted proteins | sample MGYA00511664_ERZ773042 | MGnify/ENA primary metagenome ERZ773042 (study PRJEB29015, sample SAMEA2737984) | human oral metagenome | biome: human oral; feature: human-associated habitat; material: dental | place: China | collected 2036 ... | reverse complement strand
ATGAATTTATTACATTGAGCGGTGTAAAGCGAGAAGCTCCCGTTGACGAGAATCTTGATGTCCCTAAAGAGAAACTGACGCCTGCGCTCGTGGGAAATCGTATTCTTGATTATCTTTCAGGATCTATGACTCAGCTCATTCCATTGCTTATGGCAGGTGGTCTGTTCCGTACCTTTGCGGTGGTACTGGGGCCTCAGATGTGTAACGTCATTGCTGCAGACAGTGAAACGTACCAGTTCTTCTATACCACGCTATATGAGGCGACGTTTTACTTTCTGCCAATTTATCTTGGATATGCGGCAGCAAAAAAGATTGGCGCAAGTCCGGTGCTAGGTATGTTGATGGGTGGCATTTTGATTGCCCCTTCCATTATTACAGCAGCGACAGCCAAAGGAACCATTAGCGTTTACGGTATTTCCATCGCAGCAGCTTCTTATGCTCAGAGTGTGCTTCCTATTATGTTGACTATTCCTATCCTTTACGAGGTCGAAAAGTTCTTTAAAAAGCATATGCCTGATGTGCTTTCTACTGTTTTTACTCCATTTTGTACTATGATCGTAACCGTTCCCATTGCGCTTATTGTACTTGCTCCCATCGGCAACGAACTCGGTAACGTTATCGCAAATGCACTTTTCAGCGTATCCAGCTTTGGTAAGATCGGCGTACTTATCGTTATGGCCATTCTTGGCGCTTTTTGGCAACTCTTTGTTGTTGCCGGTATGCATATGCCTGTCATCCTTCTTGCGCAGGTTCAGATTATTGCCGTAGGGTATGATCCCTTTGTCTTTGTGGCAACAAACTGTGCCATGACGGCTGTGTGGGGATGCGCGTTTGGCTCGTTCCTTCGTATTCGCAACAAAGAAGAGAAGTCCCTTTCACTTGGTTATGTTGTTTCTGCCATTGCCGGCGGTGTAACTGAGCCCGCCCTCTTTGGAGTTTTAATGCGCTTCCGCCGCACGATGCTAGGCATGTTCATTGGTGGTTCCATCGGTGCAATTGTTTCAGGAATTTTAGGGGTTACCTATTACCTTGCGGGTGGTGCATCAAACTTTATGGTGATATTGAACTACTTCCAGGGTGGCCAGCAAAATATTATCTTTGCTGTTATTGGCATGACAATCTCTTTTGTGATTGCTGCCATTGCAGTGTTCCTATTTGGTTTTACTGAAAAAGAGCTTAAGGAGCTTGACGAAGAAAATACCGCCAAGTTGGTCTAATGTATTGGTCTTGCTTGTAGTCTGCCCGGAGAATCTAAGGCTCCGGGCAGATATATGTAATTAGAGCTAAGAATGATGCTCAAGACGCTTAACACTTTTACGTTCAACAATAGTCGGGAGTATCGATATCCGGACAACTTCACCATTGGTAGTGCCTTTGATGAGTTCTACCAAGCGTTTAACGGCAAGTTCTCCCATGGCATCTTTATTGACGACCATAGTGGTTAAGGGAGGATTGCTTATCTTGCAATAGACGGTATCGTCAAAACCGATGATAGAGACATCGTCCGGTATTTTGACGCCGTGTTCAACAAGAGCGCGTATGCAGCCGACGGCGACGATGTCATTATCAGCGAAATACGCAGTGCAAAGTTTGGGATTTGTTTCAAGGTAGGCTTTCATGTCATCATAGGCGGATTCAATAGTCGAACCGACGCGGATAATGTTTAGACGGGAGCGACTTTCAGGATCGACGCTGCGCATGGCAGAATAGAATCCTTCCTGACGCTCAAGGAAGTTGCGAATAGTGACCCCGCAATGGAGATAGCCGATATCGGTATGTCCTGCAGCTAGAAAATAGCGAACCGCTTCCCAAGATCCGCGTGAATTATCAATAGCTACGCTATCAAGTTTCTTAGTCGGAAACCAGCTGTCGAGAAGAACGATGGGAACCCCAAGCCTTTCAAACTGTGCAATGTCATCGGCGCGTGCTTCTGTAGCAAGCAATATAATGCCGGCACATTTTACTGATTTAAGGGCATTGATTTGTTCCTTTTTATCTTCTTGAGCATAGAAATAAGAAACTGAAAGGCGATGATAGCCATATTTATAGGTAGCGTCGGAAAGACTTTTTGTAAGCGATTCAAAAAACGGCGTGTCACCAACTACTTTTCCATGCTGCTTGTATACCAAAAGTAAGATGGTACTCGTTGAGCGAGCACTCTCATGTGCGGCATATTCAAACCCGAGTTCCTGAGCACAAGCAAAAATGCGGTCACGAGTTTCTTTGCCGATGCCGGGGCGATTGCGAAATACTAAGGAAACAGTAGCAGGGGATACCCCTGCTGCCTTTGCAACATCACGAGCAGTTGTTTTCATAAGGCTCCAATGATCAACGTAAGAAAACTCATGTTAAATCATAGCATTTTTAAAGTAAAAATTTACTAAATGAGGGGAGTTATGAGAAATAACTCCCCCAACTTCTAGTATAGAAGTGCACAAATGTTTATCAGACAGTATACGTGAAGAAATAAGGAGAGGGATGTCATGAACACTGTTCGTATTGGATATGCACCGACTCGTCGGAGTATTTTTTCGGCTCCCGATGCTCGAAAATACCGTGAAATTATTGCGAATAAACTCTCTGATATGGGGGTTGAATATGTTGATATTGACGATATCAATGAAGAAGGGCTTCTTTTTGATGAGGACGACCGTTTAAAGATTCTGGAAAAATTTAGAGCTGCACAGGTAGACGGATTGTTTCTTCCGCACTGTAATTTTGGTACCGAATTTATGTGTGCGCGCCTTGCAAAGGATCTCGATGTTCCGGTACTTCTTTGGGGCCCCTTGGATGAAAGGCCGGAGACCGATGGCACTCGTCTTCGAGATACCCAATGTGGTCTTTTTGCTACCGGTAAAGTATTACGTCGCTTTCAGGTTCCTTTTACCTATATGACCAACTGCCGTGTTAACGATCCTGTATTTGAACGTGGGCTAAATGATTTTCTTGCCGTATGTAATGTGGTAAAAACTTTTCGAGCAGCTCGTATTCTTCAGATTGGTCCGCGTCCGTATGAGTTTTATTCCACGATGTACAACGAAGGTGAGCTCATTGAGAAATTTAACATTGAAGTTGTGCCGGTGCCGCTTCCAGAGCTTACACGTGGCGTGCAGGAGATAAAAGCTGAAAATGAGGGCAAAGGTACTTCTGATATAGAACGACAGCTTGCTTGGATTGTGAACCATTTTGACCGTAACTGTACAACGTCTCAAACCGAAACGGTGGCCGCGATGGCAGTGGCCATGAGACGTATGCTGAAGAAATACCACTGCACAGCAGGTTGTATTCAGTGCTGGAATGAATTGCAGCATGAACTGGGTATTATGCCATGCGCTGCAAACTCCATTCTGAACGAAGAAGGGATACCCATTTGCTGTGAAGCAGACGTTCATGGTGCAATCACGTCACTTTTGATAGAAGCCGCTGACATGGGCCGTAAACGCTCGTTCTTTGCAGATTGGACGATACATCATCCTGATGACAAAAATGGAGAACTTTTACAGCATTGTGGACCATGGCCCTGTTCAACGCTTGCCGAGAAGCCCGTTATTACCGTACCGCTTGCATTCAAGGATAACGGCGCTTTGACAGCCGAGGCAAAACATGGCGCCGTTACGCTTGCACGTTTTGATGGAGACAACGGAAAATACTCATTACTCCTAGGTAACGCGCAAGGTATTGAGGGACCAAAAGGTAGAGGAACCTATCTGTGGGTTCGCGTAAACAATATCAAGCGGCTTGAAGCGAAGATTGTCGAAGGGCCATATATTCATCACTGCTCTGGTATTCATGACGATGTTGTGCCGGTTTTGTATGAAGCCTGTAAGTACTTAGGTATAAAACCCGATTTATATGATCCGATTGAAGAAGACGTTCGGGCATATCTGAGAGGTGAGTAAGATGGCAAAAACGCTCGGAGAACTCGAAGCACTTCGGTGGGAGTTGCGTCGCGACTGTGTGGATATTATCATGGCTGGCGGCGGTGGACATATCGGTGGTGATATGTCGGTTATCGACGCGCTTTTAGTGCTTTATGAAAATTACCTGAGAATCTCTCCCAAAATGACTGAAGATCCAAATCGTGATCGTTTTGTTCTTTCAAAAGGTCATGCGATGGAGGCCTATTATGCTGTCCTTTGCGCTCGTGGGTTTTTTTCGTTAGATGATGTCAAGAAGAGGTTTTCAAAGTTTGGTTCACCATATATAGGACATCCTAATAACAATCTGCCTGGTATTGAGATGAATTCAGGTTCGCTCGGTCATGGTCTTCCCGTGGCAGTTGGTATGGCTCTTGCTGCGAAAATGGATGATCTTCCTTATCGGACCTATGTTTTTATGGGTGACGGGGAACTTGCAGAAGGTTCCGTGTGGGAAGGAGCCATGAGCGGAGCGAACTTTGCACTGGATAATCTTTGTGCTCTTGTTGACCGAAACTACCTGCAGATTTCAGGTTCGACGGAAGAAGTCATGAAACAGGATAGTCAGGAAGAGCGTTGGGCCGCTTTTGGCTGGAATGTTCTTTCCATTCCGGGGAACAACATTAAGGCGATTGATGATGCGTTTGGTTTGGCGGCGGAAACCAAAGGAAGACCGACTGTTATTATCGCTCATACGACCAAAGGCTTTGGTAGCTCTGTCATGGAAAATAAAGCCATATGGCACCATAAACTGCCTACTGCTGAAGAATATGAGCAGATAATTGTCGACTTTTCTGCACATAAGGAGGCTGGTTTGAATGCCTAATACTGTTGCAAATCGTATGGCCATATGTGACGTCTTGCTTGAAGCGGCGGAATCCGGTGACCGGGATATAGTGGTTCTTTGTTCCGACTCACGCGGATCGGCGTCGCTTGCTCCGTTTTTTAAACGATTTCCCACTCAATCGGTGGAAGTGGGCATCGCTGAGCAGGATCTTATCGGTATAGCGGCAGGTCTGGCAAGCTGCGGGAAGAAAGCCTTTGCGGCAAGTCCTGCGAGTTTTATATCTACTCGCAGTTACGAGCAGGCGAAAGTTGATTGTGCATATTCAAATACCAACGTAACACTTATAGGTATTTCCGGTGGTGTAAGCTATGGAGCATTAGGCATGAGCCATCACTCAGCACAGGATATTGCCGCAATGAGTGCAATTCCTAATATGCGTGTATACCTTCCGAGCGATCGTTTTCAAACGGCGGAGTTGATGCGGGCATTGCTTTTGGATACACGACCTGCATATGTGCGCGTAGGACGCAATCCAGTTGAGGATGTTTATTCCGAGAAAAATATTTCTTTTGAAATGGATCGAGCTACTGTGCTTTGTGAAGGAAACGACGTTGCTCTCATTGCCGCTGGAGAAATGGTAAAGCCAGCTCTTGACGCATCAAAGCTTTTGGAAGAACAAGGGATCTCTACTACGGTACTGGATATGTATTGCGTTAAACCACTTGACGTCAATGCTGTTGAGAAAGCTGCAAAAAATGCCAAAGTGGTGCTTACGATTGAAGAACACTCACCATACGGAGGATTGGGTTCTCGGGTTGCACAGGTGGTTGGCGAGAAGTGTCCACGTTTGGTAAAAACCCTTTCGCTTCCGGATGCTCCCGTTATTACAGGTACGTCTGCCGAAGTTTTTGCGTATTACGGTCTTGATGCCCGCGGGATTGCGCGTACCGCATCAGAGCTTTTTGTGAAAGCAAACTAACCATGTGTACACAGACTGCCTCAAGAAAACTTGTGCTGGCGATTGATCAGAGTACGCAGGGTACTAAAGCGGTGCTCTTTGATGCGTTGGGAGCTGTTGTTGGTAAAGTTTCTCGCCTTCATGACCAGCTTGTCAGTGAAGCGGGCTGGGTTAGTCATGATGCCGAGCAGATTATGACTAATGTACTTGCCGTAGCTCGTGACGTTTGCAAACATGCAAACGTTCGACAAGGCGAGGTTTGTGCCGTTGGTATTTCTAATCAGCGCGAAACCTGTGTGGCTTGGGATCGTGAAGTTCGCGAGCCTCTTGCTCCCGCCATCGTCTGGCAATGTGGTCGGGCACAAAAGCTATGCAGCGAGCTTGCACAAAATGATCCGCATATGACCTCCCGCATACGGAAACTTTCGGGGCTGGAACTTTCACCGTATTTCTCGGCGGCAAAAATGGCATGGCTTCTGCGTAATGTTCCTGAGGTCAGGAAAGCTGCTGAGGCGCGAACACTGGCGCTTGGTACTATTGATGCATGGCTGATCTTTAAACTCAGTGAAGAACATACTTTTGCAACCGAGCCATCAAATGCATGTCGTACACAGCTGATGAATCTCAATACTGCTCAATGGGATGATGAACTGTGTGACTTTTTTGCTATTCCGCAATCAGCGTTACCGCAGATTTACAGTTCGGATGCAGTATTTGGACATACCACTATGGGAGGTCTCTTTCAGGAGGCTGTTCCCATTTGCGGTGTTTTGGGGGACTCTCAGGCAGCTCTTGCTGCGCAAAACTGTCTTGCTGTAGGCGATTTGAAGGTGACATATGGTACCGGATCGTCCGTGATGATGCAGGTTGGAGAGAAGCCTGTTAGCAGTCGGCATGGCCTTGTATCAAGCATAGCGTGGGAGATAGCCGGAAAGCGATCATATGTGCTTGAAGGGAATCTCAATTATACAGGAGCAGTGATCAGCTGGCTAAAAGATAAGATGCATCTTATTGGTGATCCTATTGAAGTTGAGTCGCTTATCGCCCAGGCAAATCCCACCGATCGAACTTATTTCGTACCTGCGTTTACCGGTCTTGGCGCGCCGTGGTGGGACGCAAAGGCAACGGGTCTGCTTACCGGTATCACACGGACTACAGGACGCGCTGAGATGGTCAAGGCCTGCGCCGAATCCATACCGTTTCAGATTGCCGATGTGATAGAGGCTCTCGAGGGAGATACGAATAGAAAGATACGTGAGATAAGAGTGGATGGTGGAGTAACACAGAATAAGTATCTCATGCAGTTGCAGGCTGATATTACGGGATCCTCTGTAGCTATATCCAGTCTAGCGGAGCTCTCTGCGGCTGGAGCGGCTTATCTTGCCGGTGTATCTGTAAATATGTATCAGCGAAATGTCATTTATGAAGGCTTGACCCAAACTAGACTTATTCCGATGATGGCATCATCCGAAAAAAAGAAACGACTATGTGAATGGCACAGGGCATTGCAGCAAGCAAGAGGTGCATAAGATTAAGGGTACCGTTTCCGATTGCCAGCTGTATAGATGTGTATTAACAGTATGGGGCAAGCGTTTCCTTTAGGGATGCGCTTGCCTTTGTCTCGTCACTGCCGTCAATAGTGACAGTAAGCGTTTCGCCCTCTCTGATATCAAGTGCCATAAGGCCTATGACATCTCTGGCGTCAGATTCGATATTGTTAAAATGTACGGTAATGTGACTTTTACATTGGTGGACGGTTTTTGCAATCTCGGTGGCAATTCTTGCGTGCAATCCCATAGGGTCAGTAAGAGTGTATTTTTCAGTAAGCACTGCGTTATCTCCCTGTAAAGGAATGGGCGTGTTGGTAGAGTTTCAGTTCCAGTGTAGCTTATGGTTGCTCACCTGAATAGGAGTATCCATCCGAGGGTATCCCGATATATGGTGTGAAACGCTTTTTGAAAGCCTGTTTGTGGAGCGGGCAATGCTGACAATATTGTGGCAACTTAAGAATCGAAAGGAGTCCTCTACCTATGAAGCAATTTAAGACCGAAAGCAAGAAGCTGCTTGATCTCATGATCAACTCCATCTATACCAATCGCGAGATCTTCCTGCGCGAGCTCATTTCCAATGCTTCGGACGCGCTTGACAAACTCTCCTTTGAGAGCCTTATCAAAAAAGACGTCAATGTAACGGACGCTTTGGCAATCAACCTTGCGTTTGATAAAGACGCCCGAACCATCACCGTCAGCGACAACGGCATCGGCATGACAAAAGACGAGCTCGATAAAAACCTCGGCACGATTGCACATTCCGGATCTGAGCAGTTCAAGGAAGAGAATGCCGACCATCAGGGCGACAACATTGATATTATCGGCCAGTTTGGCGTCGGCTTTTATTCCAGCTTTATGGTTGCCCAAAAAGTTCGCGTAGTCAGCCGCGCGTATGGCGAGAAGTGCGCCTATATGTGGGAGTCTGACGGTGTGCATGGGTACAGCGTTACGGAAGCAGCGGGTGCCGATCTCCCTGAATCTTTACGCGCCGACAACTCTCACGGTACCGTCATAACGTTGTTCCTTCGCCCCTCTACGGAGACGGAGGACACCGACCAGTTCCTCTCGGAGTGGAAATTGCGCGAGCTTGTACGCCATTATTCAAACTATGTGCGCTATCCCATTCAAATGATGGTCGAGAAGAGCCGCGAGCTTCCCAAGCCGGAAGATGCAGGCGAGGACTACACGCCGCAGTATGAGCAGTACCAAGAGCTTGAGACCTTGAACTCCATGACGCCCATCTGGAAGAAGCGTTCGAGCGAGGTGGAACAAAGCGATTACGATGAGTTCTACAAGACCACCTTCCACGACTGGGAGAACCCTGCGCGTACGGTGTCGTTCCACGCCGAGGGTGCGCTCTCGTATGACGCGTTGCTCTTTATCCCCGGACGCGTGCCGTTTGACCTCTACAGCAAGGATTACGAGAAGGGTCTGGCGCTCTATACCTCCAACGTTCTCATCCAGGAGAAATGCGCTGATCTTCTGCCCGATTGCTACAACTTTGTACGCGGTGTCGTTGACTCTCCTGACGTAACCCTCAATATTTCCCGCGAGACGCTGCAGCAAAACTCTCAGTTGAAAGCCATTGCCCGACGTGTGGAGAAAAAGATTACATCCGAGCTTGAGACCATGCGTGACAACGACCGCCCCGCCTACGAGCAGTTCTTTGAGAACTTTGGCAGGGGACTCAAGTTTGGAATCTACAGTTCCTATGGCGCCAAAGCGGACGAGCTTGCCGACCTCCTGCTTTTCTGGTCTGCACGTGAAAAGAAGTTTGTAACGCTCAAAGAGTATGCGCAGGGCCGAAGCGAGGGCCAAGATAAGATTTATTACGCCGCAGGTACTGATCGTGAACGTCTTGCCAATATGCCGGTTGTGAAAAATGCCCTTGCCCATGGCTACGACGTGCTTCTCTGCACACAGGACGTGGACGAGTTCATGTTCCAGGTCATGCGGTCGTATAAGGCCGAGGCCCTTGTTTCTGCGGACGCAAAGGAGTCTGGTGTCGCCGACAAAACCGCTTCCTCCGAAAACGCTACCTCTGAGCCTTCGCTCTGCGACCTCGAATTCACCAATGTTTCCGCCGCTGATCTCAACCTTGCAAGCGAGAAGGAACAGGAAGAGGCTAAGACGGCAGGCGAGAAGCACAAAGATCTTCTCGAGGCGCTGGCAAAAGCACTTGACGAAAAAGTAACGAGCGTTTCAACCTCGGCTTCTTTGGGCGAGGCTCCGGCTCGGGTAGCGGCAGAAGGACCTGTCTCACTCGAGATGGAACGTGTGATGGAACAGGGTCCCGATGCAGGCCAGATGCCTAAGGCACAACGAGTGCTTGAGATCAATCCACAGCATCCGGTGTTCCAAAAGCTTGTTGCGGCACAGGCCGCTAATGATGAGGAAAAACTTGCACTCTACGCAAGTCTTCTCTACGACCAGGCTTTGCTCGTCGAAGGACTTCCCGTGGATGATCCTGTCCGGTTTGCCAAGAATGTTACTGAATTGATGTAGCAATGGCGAGTCTGCGCGGGTGTATGCAGGCAGACACGTGTGCGTGAATCACTCGGCACAAGGAGGCTTCATGTATCAGGAAACGAAAGACTCGTTGTTTACCGCTCCGCAGCTGCGCTGGGGTGTTATCGGCTGCGGCGTTATTGCCAATCAGATGGCAGAGGCGCTTGCGGCGGAGGGCCGCTACATTGACGGCGTAGCCAATCGCACTCATAAGAAGGCAGTGGCGTTTGCGGACAAACATGGTGTGGCACGGGTGTATGACACCATTGACGACCTTATCGCCGCTCCTGACATTGATGTGCTCTACCTTACAACACCTCACAACACGCACATTACGTATCTGCGGAAGGCTCTTGCAGCCGGTAAGCACGTGCTTTGCGAGAAGTCCATTACGCTCAACTCCGCCGAGCTTGCCGAGGCGCGTGAGCTGGCCTCTGCGCATGGCGTTCAGCTTATGGATGCCTGTACCATTTTGCATATGCCGCTGTACAAGGAGTTGCAACGACGCATTGACGCAGGCGATTTTGGTCGGGTCAACCTCATACAGGAGAATTTTGGCAGCTATAAGGAATACGACATGAAGAATCGCTTCTTCAATCCTGAGCTGGCAGGCGGAGCGCTTCTCGATATTGGCGTGTATTCCCTTACCCTTGCCCGCCTCTTCCTTAAAAGCCAGCCACATGAGGCACTTTCGATGATGAATCCCGCGCCTACGGGAACCGATGAGACTGAAGGCATTTTGCTGCGCAACGCCGAGGGTCAGATGGTCGTGCTTTCCCTTACCATGCACTCAAAGCAGCCAAAGCGGGCCATGATTTCTGCGGATAAGGCCTATCTTGAAATTATGGAATATCCCAGGGCCGATCGGGTGTCCATCGTTTGGACAGAGACCGGCGTGCGAGAAGAGCTGCAGGTTGGCAATACGGCACAAGCGCTGAGCTATGTGTTGGCGGATATGGAACGCGCTGTTGTGGGAGACGAATATGCGCGTGCGCAGCTCGGGACTTCAGCTGATGTGATGGAGCTTATGACCAGCCTTCGTGCCGATTGGAATTTTAAATATCCCGAGGAGCTGTGATGATCGAGCAAACCAAGCAAAGCGTGAGCGCAACAGGCATTACGAGACTTGCGGATTTGGTTGATACACAGACGCGGCATCGCCTTGGTGCCCCTATGGGACATCCTGAGTTTGACCGCTTGGTGCGCACCATCTGGCGCCTTCGTCAAAGTGACGGTTGTCCGTGGGACAAGGCACAGACACATGATTCCATTACCAAGAACATGATTGAGGAAGCCTATGAGGCCGTTGAAGCTATCAAGGAGGGCTCTTCCGAACATCTCCAAGAAGAGCTGGGAGACGTGCTTGAGCAGGTACTGCTTCATTCACAGATTGAGTCGGACGATGGCGGGTTTGATATCGATGGTGTATGCCGTGCCCTTAACGAGAAGCTCGTCCGTCGCCATCCGCATGTATTTGGACCCGAGGCAGGAAACGCGCACGATGCCGACGCCGCACTTGACGCGTGGAACAGCGTGAAAGCTGCCGAGCGTGCCAATGAAGAAGACCGCGTGCATACCGAGGGGCTTCTCGATAGCGTTCCGCACTCGTTGCCGGCGCTCATGCAGGCGCAAAAACTCTCCAAGCGTGTGGCAAAAGTGGGGTTTGACTGGGATTCCGTTCACGACATCTGGCAGAAGGTTGCCGAAGAGCGCGCGGAATATGAGGCTGAAGCGCCGGGCTCCGAGGCTCGTGCGGAAGAGTTTGGTGACCTCCTTTTTGTCATGGTACAGCTGGCTCGATGGGACGGAATCGATGCAGAGGAGGCGCTTACCTCGGCCAATCGTAAGATGCGTCGTCGCTGGTCGCGCATGGAGGAGCTTGCGGGTCAGAAGGGCTTCTCGCTTGAAGACCACCCCGAGGTGCTTGAAGACTTGTGGCAGCAGGCAAAGTCGGAAGAGAACGTCAAAGAGTAGAGGCACAAGCGTCGAGTCAAAAGCAAATGAAATTTTTGCGAGAAGCTTGCTGAGAGTGTCAAGCCTGCTATAGTCTGCCATACTAAGAGGACGCCTTGCACCAATAACGAACTAGAAACGAGTAGGCGATGAGTTTAAGCTCTACGGACAAGACAGCTTCGCAAAAGTCTCAACCTGTGTCTGGACGCACAGCAGGTCGTGCACCTGTGCAGACCATCGGATCCGTCTCACGACGTGGGATGGATACCTCTGATGAGCAGGCGAGAAGGACTTCAGGCCAAACCACAACCACGCGTCAAAGTGTTGGGGCACGTAAGGGCACAGGAGTGCGTCAAGGGGCGACGGCGCGCTCTGCGAGCAGCGCAGCCCGCAACGCCGGTCAAAATCGTCACAAGACGCGCGAGAAAAAACAGGTCGCTAACCTGCCTGAGCGGGTTCGCACTATTTTGCGTGCGCATAAGAAGCTGACTGTTTTTATATGCATTGTTGGAGTTTTACTGATTGGCTTTTATGGACCCGTCCAAGGCTACTATCGTGCCATACGAGACGCACAGGAATTGCAAATAACGCAGCAAGAGGTTGAGAAAGAGCATAAAAATCTTAACGAAGACGTTAATCGTTTGCAGACGCAGGAAGGCATTCAGGACAAGGCGCATGAGCGTGGGTATGTTTCTGAGGGCGAGACGAGCGTCTCGGTTGAAGGTGTCGGAAATACCACTACTGACAACAAGCCAAAAGAGCAAAAGCGGCCAGAAAATCCCTGGTACATAAAGCTTTTGGATTTTGTTTTTGGATATGTGCCAACTGATACACAGAATTGATTTGGAAACTCGTAGATGATTGCAGTAATTGATATTGGTACGGTAACGGTTCGACTGGCTGTTGCAGAAGTTGCCGGTGGTCGCGTACTGCGCATGGCCAAACACTCTGAAATCTGCAACCTTGGTGTCGGTGTCGATGCAACCGGTTTGCTTGACACCGATGCCATCAAGCGTGTGTATATGACAGCGGCCTCGTATGTGGAAGCCGCAAAAGAAGCCGGCGCACAGGCCATCGTGTGCACGCTTACCTCGGCCGCGCGCGATGCAAAAAATGCACCCGACCTTGGCATGGCTCTCGCTTCTTTGGGCCTTG
>ERZ773042.1673-NODE-1673-length-12859-cov-5.268666_pt1 | contig 12859 bp, 14 predicted proteins | sample MGYA00511664_ERZ773042 | MGnify/ENA primary metagenome ERZ773042 (study PRJEB29015, sample SAMEA2737984) | human oral metagenome | biome: human oral; feature: human-associated habitat; material: dental | place: China | collected 2036 ... | reverse complement strand
CCTACGCTGAGGAGTCGGTCTTAATTTAATATTGACACTACTTATAGTTTATTTAGCTCTTCTTTTCTTTTACATCTATCAAAGTGATTTTCGCAGGAGCTTTTATCATTCTATTTTCTAGTATGATAGTTTTTCCATCATCCGCAAAAAGCGTAAGGATTACAGATTTCTCTGTTAAATTTCTATATGCAATTTTTTGTTTTTCATAGCCTCCCTTAAAGATTATCTCGCCTGATGTCTTTGTTTTCTTATTTATCTGAGTAAAAACCTTGACATATTTGCCTGTATTATAAAAATAGTGGTCTGAACCTACCTTATACGCATTAAGGTGACTGCTGTCCTGAAATCCCCAAACCACAAAGCCGTCAAAGGTATAAGATATATCGAATATCTCATAGCCCTTAGAAACTTCTGCAATCCACTGACCTTCGATTCTGGGGTCATCTTTCTTACAGCCTGTAAAGGCTATTGCCGCTACTGCGACGAGCACTAATGCAATGTTTGAAAATCTTTTTTTCATCTTTTCTTATCTATTTTATTTGTTAAAAATTTTTTCTTCCGTTTGGGAGTTTGTTTTGTCTGCTACGTATGTATAAGACTCCGAAAAGCCGAAAATGTTGCAACGAGGCAGACAGTTTTTTATAAAAACCCGAAGGTAAGGCTGTTGGGATTACCTATTCCTCACCCTCGGGTTGTGCGTAAAGCAACGATATTGTAGTTTATTTAGGTTTCTTACGTTTCAAACTACTATTTCCATTAATCGCGTAACTCGAATTTACTTTCGGTATAGGTATCGAGGACGTCCACCAAAGTATTGTCTTTCAGACGACGAACTTTGTACGATACAGGAACACTTGTTTTAGTAAGTGTCTCTGCACCAGGCATTTCTATAAAATCCATAAATCCTTGGTAATTTGTAACCTTATTACCCAATTCTATAGGACCTCCATAGATTTTTACCTTTACCTTGTTTTCGCTAAACAGTTGTTTGAATTGTTTGGAGTATTTTATATCTGCCTCTCCTTGTACGTATCCATATTTTGCCGAAATAGAAGCTTTTATCATCTGCATTGTCTCGGATGCCGACTGAGTAGTCTGTACAAGTATATACCCAGTACGTCCGTACTCTACGCTGCTTATGTAGAGAGGTTCGTATTCGCCCATATCTTTTACGTTGATATTGCCGTTTATCCACTGTGTATAGTGTTTGGGGTCGATAGCTGCATTATACATCACTTGGCGGAAAGATACCATTATATACTTCTCTTGCGAGCTACTGTTTTTATTCTGTTCGTAGTTGAAGTCTGCCTTGGCAATACCGCTTGTAAGGGCTACCGAAGCGTGTATCTTAAGAGCTATCTTCATACTCTGTTCGGTCGTGATTTCGTGGCTTTCGAAATTCCAAATAGCAGGTACATAATTGTAGTCTATATTATCTTTATTTTTTGCCAGCAAAATATTCATTGTCTCTCTGACGTGGCTTAAAACAGGTTTTGTTTCAGCAGACACATTAATATCTCCTTTTAGTGTCATAGACAGAGTTACGGGATTAAATTCGTTCTCCAGTACCAATGGGTCGTATATTCCTTTCAAGAACGAGTCTCCCCTGATGATACTGCCCGGATAGATTACGTCTCCATCCGTCTCTTTCACTACCGACATAGGTTTCAGCAAATACTGTTTTTGCCAAGTAACCAGATACTCGTCCTTGTTTTTCCCTGTGGTGGGGTCGGGCAATACGCGTCCCGTCTTTTTGGCGGAGACCTCTTTTGCCGCCTCTTGGTTATACACCACCGGCTTGAGACCTTCGATAGAAGTTATACCTTTCTGTGGCTTAGTACATGCCACCATTACCGCTGCTACTGCAAGCAAAACTAATGTCCTTTTCATATTAAATTTTTATGTTTTTTATTGATTAAAAATTTATTTATACTGTATTGTCGTTTTTAATACCAACTTATGTCTCTATACTCCAATTCATTCACAGTTCCATCGTCTAAATGCTGATTAATAATAATTTTAACGTGTTTAGGGAAATCCTCCGGATCCGGTTGTACTCCCTGCCATTCTACCTCATCCCTAAACTCAAGTTCCGTATTTTCTTTGAACTCGCCTCTTTTCGTCTGTCCATCGAATACGGCTTCGTAATCATATCTGACAGCTTTGCCTATCACTTGCAGGAAGTCGTCGTATTGCCTACGTCCGTCGAAAGCTATAAATCTAAAATTGCGTTTCCATTTTTTATACTTGTAAACTGGATGTTTTTTAGATAGCCATTTATCCGACTTGAACCAAAACTCCACCACACTAAAAGAGATTTTTTGAGTTACGGGTTTACCGATAGCCTCCTTGGTTGTGGTGTCGTATTTTTGCACCTCAAATTCCAACTGAAAAGTTCCCGAACTTTTAGGTAATATACCAAAGTTAATAGGATATTTTATATCCTTTATATCTGATATTTCTTGCAGACTCGACCACATATGATTACTTGTATTATATTGGCAAAAAATATAGTCTTTGCCAAGAATTTGATGGAACTCGGCATTTTTACCTTTTGGGCGTAGTGTGTACGACACTCCGTCCTTAAACTTGGTATCAGTGATACTTAAAGATACCTCTACCATTCGTTCACCTAATTTTCTATTATCCCGTTCCGTAATGAAAGAACCTGTCGCTCCTTTGGTTATTTCCAGCTTGAAGCTAAAGTCTCCTTGTTCTACCTCAGGGTCTTTACCCTGGTTGTCGGGCGTAATATCCTTTTTCTTACACGCCCCCAACATCAATACTGCCAATGCAGTTAACACGAAAATTTTTCTCATAATTTTTTTTATTAGTAAATTTATTTCATTCTTTATATTCTATACTATGTTCATATTATCAAATAACCTAACTCTCTTTACTTCTTACACTATACTATCCTCCGGCTCCGCTTTCCGTTCATTACTTCTCCCAAAAACAAGAAAGCTCTACTCTAAACACATTGGCAGGTCTTCTGACTCGTTCCCGCTTTGCCGTCTTCTCTTTTCGTGCCTTTTGCCGAAAAAATGACATTCACAGGGCAAAACTCTTAGCGGAACTCACAGCTGGAGACTCAGTTTCGGACTCGCACCGAATTCCCTTTTAAATCCATACTTTAGCATACAAGGTAATGAATACCAATGCGGCGGCAAAGGTAATACATTCTTTTGAATTGGCAAAATTTTTTTTAAAATTTCTGTAAAAAACCTTTTACCATTGCGGATTTTAGCAGCAAAATATTGCCGTAGATAGAAAATTGTCTATCTGCCCTACGGTGTCAACACAAGCTTCATCATATCGTTGCGGACGATACGCCCTTCGTCGAGCATTTTACGTACCGTCGCCACAATATCCGCCTCTTTGTAGGGCAGATGTTTCGCTATGTCGTCGATATCGTACTGCTTTTTGCGTAGCAATTCGGCTATGGCGTCTTCTATCTGCTCCGTATTGGGATTTTTTGCCCGTTGCTCTCGGCAGACGGAGCAGATACCGCAGGGGCGGTCGGTTTTCTCGCCGAAATAGTCGAGCAGCTTGCTGTTGAGGCATATCTCGGTATCTTCGGCATACTCCAACACCGCCTCTATCTGCCTTACATAACGCTCACGGCGAGCATCGTATACCGACTTGGGTATCACCAAATCCGTATTATCCACACGCCTCTGTGTGTAGATAAGCAGCGGCGTCTTCTTGAACGGTACATAGCGGACAATGCCTATTTGATGGAGGCGGACGAGGTTTTCGTAGACGGCATTACGGTCGGTGTCGAGCCTTCGGGCGATGGTATCTTCGTCGATGTGCACACTCTGGGCAAAAAGCCCCGTATACGAGCGCAGGAGCACCTCTATGAGCCGCTCCAACTGCGGATTTTGGCTTCTGAACCGATAGAGTTCGTCACGTGTGGCGACGAACTGCAATACCGAAGGATTGTCCAGCTCGTCGGTGAGCTCTATGTAACCCGAAAGTTCGAGTATCTTCAGTGCCGAATATGTCTGATTGACAGGCAATTTACACATCATACAAAAGTCTGCCAACGAAAAAGCATAGCACGCCTCGAAGCCGCTGCCCACAGCCAACGTAAAGTAGTTGGCAAGGCTTTGGTAGACCTTACCGACGAACTCTATGCTCGGAAAATTGTCCGAGACACGTCGCTTTAGCTTGGCTCCGTCGGCTTTGCTGTACAGCAATACGGCATACGCTGTACGTTCGTCCCTGCCGGCTCTACCCGCCTCTTGGAAGTATGCCTCGAGCGAATCGGGCAGCTCAAGGTGTACGACGGTACGTACATCGGGCTTGTCGATACCCATACCAAAGGCATTGGTAGCCACTATCACACGTGTGCTGCCCCGCTTCCAAGCGTCTTGCTTTCGGTTCTTGTCGTCGGAGGCAAGCCCTGCGTGGAAAAAATCGGCACAGATACCGTTTTTGTTAAGGAAATCGGAAATCTCTTTCGTCTGCTGCCTGCTACGCACGTATACGATAGATGTCCCTGCTACACGGCGGAGTATTCTGAGCATCTGCTCGAGCTTGTTGTCGGTATGGCGTACGACGTAGTTGAGGTTCTTGCGCTCGAAACTCTTTCGGAAGACCCGATGCTCAGGAAACCGCAGTTTGTCCTGAATATCATCGACTACGACGGGCGTAGCCGTAGCCGTCAGAGCCAATACCGGCACAGCGGTATCCAACATATCGAGTACATCGGCTATATGCAGATACGACGGGCGGAAGTCGTAGCCCCACTGCGAGATACAGTGAGCCTCATCGACAGCTATCATACTTATTCTCAGAAACCTCACGTGGCTCAGAAACAGATCCGTCTTTAGCCGTTCGGGCGAGACGTAGAGGAACTTAAAATTGCCGTACTCGCAGTCTTCGAGCGTCGTCAGTATCTGTTCGTGCGTCATACCCGAATAGACGGCAGCGGCTTTGATGCCTCTGGCACGGAGATTCTCGACTTGGTCTTTCATCAACGCCACCAGCGGCGACACCACCAGACACAGCCCGTCGAGAGCCATCGCCGGCACCTGAAAGGTGATAGACTTACCGCCGCCCGTAGGCATCAGCGCCAGAGACGACTCGCCACGCCCGACAGACGATATGATGTCGAGCTGCAACGGGCGAAACTCGGTGTATCCCCAGTACTCTGCGAGAATCTTGTAGTATTGTTCGCTATCGGTAGTCATCGGGTGCAAAGTTACCGTTTTTTTTCGGTTTTCATCAATCGAAATTCGTGTCGTCGATACCCGACAAATTCGGAAAAACAGACAAAAATTTTGAAAAACAAAACATTTGTCGTACCTTTGCAATGTCGGAAAAATAAGAGATACACTCGATATGAGAATATTTACCGAACAGGTATTAAAAGAGTACATAGCGGTTCGCCCGGAGGTAAAAACCGCTCTACAAGAGTGGGTAATGATTGTAAAACAAAGTCAATGGACTTGTTTTGCCGATATAAAAGCGACCTTCAACAGTGTCGAACAGCATAGGCAATCAACGCTATGTATTTAATATAAAAGGAAATAAATACCGTCTGGTAGTTGTGATAAAATTTACAATAAAGTTTGTTTATATAAGGTTTATAGGGACGCATACCGAATACGACAAAATAGATTGTTCGACTATTTAAAATTAAAAACATTAAAGATACTATGATACAGACACAACAACAATACGAATGGGCTTTGCACAGGGTAGAAGAGCTACTGCCTCTGGTAGACGACAATACCCCGATGACCGACCCAAACAGTATCGAACTGGAACTGCTCTCAAATATGGTAGCAGATTACTCCGATACACACTTCTCGATAGGCGAACCGACACTATCGGACGTTTTGCGTCTGCGTATGTTCGAAATGAATATAACACAGGTAGAGCTCTCAAAAATATTGGACGTGAGTCCTTCGAGAATAAGTGACTATATAACAGGCAAAAGCGAACCAACATTGAAGATTGCCCGAAAGATAAGCCACAAGCTAAATATCGACGCACGTACCGTATTGGGAGTGTAATTCGGAGGAGTTCTATCAATACATGGGGAAGGGAAATAAAAGCATAAAGGTTTTTTGGCTCTTTTTCACATATTTTTTCATTAATACCATTAAGGAAATAATTAGTACTTTTGCCGAAAAATAAAAATAAGAGACCAAAAAGATGCTTAGTGTAAAAAACTTTGTTTTCAATCCGTTTATGGAAAACACTCTTGTCGTATATGACGAGACCACACTCGAAGCCGCTATCGTAGACTGCGGTTGTCTGTACGAGACGGAGCGTAGAGAACTGAAAAAGTTCATCGACGACAACAGACTGAAAGTAAAATATCTGCTCAATACCCACCTGCACCTCGACCACCAGTTCGGCAACGCCTGGGCTGCCGCCGAGTACGGCGTACTGCCTCGTGCAGACCGCAACGACGAGAAACTCATCGGCAACCTCACCTCACAGGCAATGATATTCGGTATCCCCGAACGTGTGGAGGCTCAGCCACTGGGCGGATACATCGCCGAGGGCGACGAAATAAAGCTCGGCAACGCCACTCTGAGCGTTATCTCGGTGCCGGGACACTCTGCGGGCAGTGTATGCCTCTACTGTGCACAAGACGGCATACTGATAGCGGGCGACGTGCTGTTTGCGGGCTCAATAGGACGTACCGACCTGCCGGGAGGCGACTTCGACCTGCTGACGAACGGGATACGCCAAAAACTGTTCACCTTGCCGCCCGATACGAAAGTATATCCCGGACACGGACCGACTACCACCATCGGCAGAGAGATAGAGAGTAACCCGTTCTTTTAAGGCATCAATATTATGGATATTTACCGAAACGTGGGAGTGATATCGGGTCTGGAGCCCCACCGCACCATATTGCAAGAGCGATTGCTGAAGCTTTTTGCCCGAAAAGCCGAGAAGAGCCTCATCGTAGAAGGGAAACCTGCCGACACCGTCCGCCATCGACAGATATGCGGTGTAGATGTAGTATCGCACCTCGACGATACGGACTTGGCTTTTGTACTTCAGAATGCCGACAATATCTACTGTCGCAGCGGCTACTCCACTCTGATGGACTTGTACGCCTTGGGCATAAACCGTGCAACGCTTATCCCCACACCGGGACAGACTGAGCAGGAGTATCTGGCAGAGTATTTCGCAAACAAAGGATTCGAGGTAATGAAGCAGTGGGAGGTGTAGGTGTAATCTTTCCAAATGTTTGCTTTTTGCAGTAGGACAAACTAAAAAAAGAGGCTAATCGTTGATAATCAGCCTCTCTTTTGTTCGATAAGTCAGAGATTTACCTTATATCTTCGTTTACTTTTTTAGTTTTTCGGGCAGACCTTTCTTGTTGTTTGGACATATCGCTCTTCGGTTCGTCTTCACGTGCTTCGGGCTCGACATTCTGAGAACCTTTGGCAGTAACTCTGCCTTTGATATAAATTTTCTCTACCGATGTCTCGCCGGCAGCGTTTTTGAATGTAATGGTAACCTCTTTGTTGAACGAACCGGGGCGACCATTGGTATTGTAAGCAACAGGTATCTGACCTGCCTCACCCGGTGCTATCGGTTTGGTAAGGTCTACCTTGGGAGTAGTGCAGCCACACGAAGTCCGTGCATTCTCGATAAAGATAGGCGATGAGCCGAGATTTTTGAAACTGAAAGTAGTGGAGATAATACCGCCGCTGCCACTTCCCTCAGCTACTGTGCCAAAGTCGTATACGGTCTTTGCGAATTCCACCATTTTTTTCTCCTGTGCCAATAGCGATACGCTAAGCAATGCCACTACGGACAATAAAAATAATTTTTTCATATATCTTTTATTTTAAAATTAATATTCAATCATATATGTCGTTGCTTGTCTTTGACTAAACAACAATGCAAAAGTAAAAAATATTTTTTAAACGGAGGTTATCTTTTTCAATTCATTTTCGAAGTAATATGATTTAAGTACGTGGTATCGGCAGCTGAAAAATATCGATATTATCGATCCGAAGACCGAAAACTCGCAAAAAAGTAGGCATAATGAACAAAAATGAGGTTATTCTGTATAAAATTAGAACCGGCTCTACGTCCCGACCTATTGCAAGATGCTTGCCACTGAATATAGTGAAGGCTCTTTGTAAGCGTTATGTTATTTTTCCTGACGACTGATGTAAGTTAATATCGATTGTTATAACCATACGATATTTTTTATTACTTTTGTAGTACAAATTCATTATACTTTTTTTAATCATTAAATATTATGGCAACCGTAACATTAGAAATTTCCAAAAAGGAACATCTGAGCGTACTAAAAACACTTGCCGAAGCGTGGAATGTATCCTTTAAAGTCGATTTACGCCATAAGGTAAAAGACGATACCGAAATGAGCGAAAAAGAGTTTTATTCTATGCTCGACAAAGCAAAAAAAAGCAAGGTAAAAAGACTTACGCCATCAGAACAAAAGAAACTATTTTCCGTATAAACGATGGCATATATAATCGAGTTTTACGAAAAGGCTATTGCCGATATTGAAAAACATAAGGCTTCGGGGCAAAAACAACTTGTAAAAAGGATAGCCATACTACACGCCGAGCTGTCTACTACACCGAAAACAGGCACAGGAAAACCTCACGCTTTGAAAAACTATAGTACTACCACTTACTCAAGGAAGATAAACGATAAACATCGGCTTGTATATGAGATTTTTGAAGACCAAAAGATAGTACGAATCATCTCCGCATACGGGCACTATGGTGAAAAATAAAAATATTTCGACAAACAAAAAAGGGCGTCCCATTATTGGAATCGCCCTTATTTATTGTCCGTACCCGATAGTCGTTATAGGTTGGAGTAGTCGCGCGAATAGCGTAGGTGCTGTTCGGCGAAGCCTTCGGTATAGTCAATTTTGATGTCGACGAATTTACCGTGTTTGTCGTAAACGGGCGTATATACAGGGTTTACAAAACCTTTGTAAGGTTTGATATTGAGCTGTGCATAGCGGTCGCGTATCTGTTGGTTGATAGCCCTATCGACGCGTACGCCGTAGTTTTCGACCAAATCGTGTGCAGCACGGTAGTCGCCCGTAGATTTTATGAGCTGTACCAGTGCCAAGAGTTCGCCGAAGTGCTGTTTTATCTTTTTGTAGTCGTTTACCTTAACGAACATTTTACCGCCGTCTCTTTCGACCATTTCGACCGCCTTGTCGTCTTTGGATTTCTCCAGCACCCAGCGGGCTATCATCTGACGGTTTCGCATATGAGCCTCTTCGATATTGTTGCCCGGTACTATGCGGGTGAGCTGTGTAAGCAGACCGTTTGTAAGATATGTATAGTACTCTGCTTTGTAGGCGTTGGTATCGGGCAATAGACCGAGTTCGACCATTTTACGGTCGCCCATAAAGTAGAGAGCAAACAGGTCGGCACGTCCCTCTTCGATAGTGGAGCCGTATGCTTTAAGAGCATCGGGGTCTACACCCGGCAGCAGCTTGCCCGAGGCGTGTCCCAGACACTCGTGCAGGTCGGTATGCAGGTTGCTTGTAAGGTTGGAGTATTTGTTTACAAGCTCTACCTCGGCGGGACTCCAGTAGAACTCTTCGGCAAAGCCGTTGCCTTTGGCTACTTGGCTGTATGCTTCGGTGAGGTTCTCGATGGTTACCGACTTGGAGCCGTGTTCAGCACGTATCCAGTTGGAGTTGGGCAGATTGATACCGATAGGAGTAGTGGGGTAGCAGTCGCCTGCAAGGATGGCGGCGGTGATGACTTTGGCAGTGATACCCTTGACATTATCTTTCTTGAAGCGGTCTTCGGCAGGCGAGTTACGCTCGAACCACTGTGCGTTGGCACTGATGATTTCGGTGCGTTTGGTAGCCTCCATGTTCTTGAAGTTTACCAGCGACTCCCAGCTGGCTTTCATACCGAGCGGGTCGCCGTAGCTTTCGATGAAGCCGTTTACAACGTCTATCTGCGAAGCGGTATCGTTTACCCATAGGATAGAGTAGGCGTCGAAGTCTTTGAGACTGCCACTCTTGTAGAATTGTATCAGTTTGTCGATAGCTGCCTTCTGTGCCTTGTTTTCGGCAACGGCAGCAGCTTTTTGCAGCCAATAAACGACCTTTTCCAGAGCAGTCGAATAGAGCCCTCCGATGCGGTAAACCTCTTCGGAGACTACACCGTCGCGTTTTACCAGCTTAGAGTTCAGCCCGTACATAACGGGTTGGCGGTCGGTGGTGTCTTTCATCTTGGCATAGAACTCTTCTGCCTCTTTCTGAGTAATACCTCCGTCGTAATAGTTGCCTGCCGACGTTGCTATAAGGTCTACGCCCGATGCCTGATTGGTCTTCTTGGCATACAGTTTGGGGTCGAAGATAACGGGCAATATATCTGCCAACAGACCGTCGACAGTCTGTCCTTTTTGCAAGCGGAGAGCCTCGGCGGGCACCTTACTTACCTCGTCGACGAAATAGCTTTGCTCGAAGTGCGGCGTAAACTTATCGCCAGAGTAATGATGATGAATACCGTTCGATACCCAAACCTCTTTCAGATAGAGCTCCAAGCCCTTGAAGTTGTCGGAAGTTCGGTCTTTGGTATTCGTATAGACTGCCTCCAGAGCACGGCGGATAGGGAGATTCCACTTGCAATTTTGGTCGTAAAGTATGTCGCGACCCTGTAGAGCAGCTTCTGTAAGATAGTAGAGAAGTTCTTTCTGAGCGGTAGAGAGCGACTCTATATCGGGCACTCTGTAGCGAAGGATACCCATATCGGCAAACTCCTCTACCTTATAGTCGAACTCATCGATAGACGGCGTCTTCAGGTCTGATACATAAGCCTTTTCGCCGCAAGAAAACAGTGTAAATGCTGCCATAATAACAAAAAACGATTTCTTCATAAAACAATACTTTTTTAGTTGTATGTAAATGTATTTTATAACGCGCAAAGATAATCAATTTTTATCGATTGTACCTATTATTTTTTAACGGGCGTCGGTATCTCGGTTTTTTATTATGTCATCGACAAACCAAAACTTTTTTATCTTTGCTGTCGTAGCAGAATATCTCGTACAACAAATATTTTCGGTAAATATCGGCTTTTTAGAGGTAATTTCTAAGCGTGAATTGGCAGAAAACGAGTAAAATGACCGTAGGCGGTTGCCTTTTCAGTAAGATATGACGTATTATTATTTTTGAACTGCAAATTATGTTAATAATTTGCTCGAAAACAAAATAAAAACAAACAGGTGTTTGTGTTTTTTTATACAAAAAATATAGAATAATAATAAAAATATGTTTTGCTTTTGTCTCTAAAAACACAAACAGTTTATATATGCAAACATAAAGTCATATACTAACTTTTTACTAAAAACAATTTTATTGTATCTTTGCAAAAAAAATCGCTATCGATATGCTCCGAAAACTATTACGACAAAACATCAGCAAGGCACAACTCGTCGGTTTCGCCATCGCCAACTTCGCAGGACTGACCATAGTGCTGCTCTCGATACAGCTATATCTGGACGTCCGCCCCATCTTCGACGGCAAAGACAGTATCATGAAAAAAGACTACTTCGTGATAACCAAAAATGTCTCTACCCTCAACTCTCTGGTAGGCTCTTCGGGGTTCTCTCCCGAAGAGATAGCCCGGCTCGAGAGCCAGAGCTTCGTCGGCAGAGTAGGTAGCTTCACCTCGTCGCAGTTTGAGGTCTACGGAGGCATCTCGGCTGCGGGTATAAACTTCGGAGCCGACCTCTTTTTCGAGGCAATACCCACAGAATTCATCGACATACGGAGCGATAAGTGGCACTTCGACCCGCAGAAGAGGTTCGTCCCCATCATAGTACCGCAAAACTACCTCGATCTGTACAACTTCGGCTTCGCCACCTCACGTAAGATGCCTAGCATATCGGGCGGCACGGTACAAATGGTGCGTTTCGACCTCAACATAGCCGGCAATGGCACGGTAGAGAAGTTCGAAGGCGGTATCGTCGGTTTTTCGAACAGGATAAACACCATACTCGTGCCCCAGGAGTTTATGACGTGGGCAAACAACCGCTTCGCCCCCGACAAGCGAATGCTCCCTGCACGTCTGATAGTGGAGATATCGAACATCACCGACCCTGCGATAGCTACCTTCTTCCGCGACAACGGCTACAAGATAGAGGGCGAAAACCAATCCGTGGGGCGTATGGCATACTTCCTGCGGGTAGCCTTCGTCGTATGCCTGCTGATAGGTATCGTTATCTTCGCTCTGTCGTTTGCCATACTTGTGCTGAGCATATATCTTATCTTGCAGAAAAACAGAGAAAAAATCGGTAATCTGCGTCTGGCGGGCTATCCCCGACGAGCCGTCGTAGGGTTTTACTTCTCGCTGACGAGCATTGTCAATACTGCTGTAACGCTGCTTTCGGTACTTACGGTATTCGCCCTCCGTCCACTGTATATGTCGCGTATCGTAAGAGTACTCGACAGTGAACCGACGGTAGGTGTCGCTGCCGTAGTCATAGCTACCGCCTTAGCGCTGCTTGCGGCTATCAGCCTGCTGAATTTGCTTATAGTAACAAGGAAAGTGGAGTAGAGCAGCTGGATAGCCCGCCGTGCATATCTAACTGTTTGATCTATTTCCACAGGTATTTTGCTGTATAGGCAGAAATTTTCTTTGCATACCTGCAACATTTTGCATTTTTTCCGGTCTTATATATGTGACTTTTAGCAATATATTTTATACCTTTGCAAGAGTATAGTACAAGAATATGAAAAACAATAAAATGTCGTATTATAAGAATACAATATAACCTACAAAAATAAAACAAGATAAAGTTATGAAAAAGTTAAAAATCAAATTTCTAAAAAAATACAGTACTCTGATAGCCGCCGTCGTAG
>ERZ773042.1672-NODE-1672-length-12863-cov-5.143660_pt1 | contig 12863 bp, 15 predicted proteins | sample MGYA00511664_ERZ773042 | MGnify/ENA primary metagenome ERZ773042 (study PRJEB29015, sample SAMEA2737984) | human oral metagenome | biome: human oral; feature: human-associated habitat; material: dental | place: China | collected 2036 ... | reverse complement strand
AAGATGATTATTTACTAAATATGCTTTATGGCGATTTATGTGTAAAAGAAAAATTTTATATTAAAGCTAATATATTTTATAAAAAAGCTATAACTAATTCAAATAAAATAATTGATAATATTATCAATAAAAAAATACAAGATATTACTGTAAAAGTTAAAATTGAAGAGCTACTACAACTGGTAGATAGATTTAAGTTTGAAGACTGTTATAAAATCTTAGAAAGTATTGATAATTTTAGTTTAGATAAAGAAGATTCTTATTGGATTGGATATGTATATAATAAATTAAACGAAAATGAAAAATCTATAGAATACTATGAAAAATCATTGGATTTAAACGCCGATTTTTTAAATATTTTTATAGAATTAGGGTTATTATATTACAAAATACAAAAAATCGAAAAATCACTTGAAATTTTCGAAAGAGGGCTATCTATATATATAGATGATGAAAAATTGTTATTTAACAAGATAATATTGGAATTAAAACTAAAAAGATTCAAAAAAGCTAAAGAAGATATCGAAAAATTATTATTATATGAAGATATAGATAATTTTATAATGAATGATATATTATATTTACAAGAATTATACAAAAATGAGTTAAAATAAGTATAAAATCTTGACTTAATACAAAAAATATAATATAATCTATGTGTAAATAGAGTAGAGGTTTAAATAAAGTCTCTTCTTTATTTTAATTTTTTTATTTTTAAGGAGAGAGAATGTAATGAGCAAAAAAAATAGCATAATTGATATGTTAACATTCGGATTTGCACTTTTTGCAATGTTTTTTGGAGCAGGAAACTTGATTTTTCCACCATATTTGGGAGTTCTTTCCGGTAGTTCATGGTTTATAACATTTTTAGGTTTTACAGTTACAGCTGTAGGGCTTGCCCTTGTAGCTTTAATGGCAGTTACATGCTATGAATGTGATATAATGAAATTTTTCAGCCCAATAGGAAAGAAACCGGCTTTAGTTTTAAGTTTTATGGTTATTATGTGTGTTGGACCTCTTCTTGTAATTCCAAGAACAGGTGCGACTGCTTATGAAATGGGAATTAAACCTATATTGGGATTTCATAATACTTTTACTATAACAGCAGTAGCTATAATATTTTTTATGCTGACTTACTTTTTAACTGTAAGACCATCAAAAGTTGTAGATATTATTGGAAAATTTTTAACTCCTTTTTTAATTCTTGCACTTGTTGTAATAATCGTTAAAGGAATTATTTCTCCACTTGGAGCTCCTGCAGAAACTGCTAAAATAAACAGTGTTTTAGGAAAAGGATTAATTGACGGTTATCAAACAATGGACTGTTTTGTATCTCTAGCAGTAGGATCAGTTCTATTATTAACATTAAAAAATAAAGGTTATAGTGAACCTAAACAACAAATAAAAATGCTGTTTAAATCAGGTCTTATTGCTTGTACTACTTTAGGATTGATTTATGGTGGACTTACATATCTAGGAGCAACCGTTTCTGCAAAATATGGACTGGATGTTGAGCAATCACAAATAATTGTAAATGTAACTCAAAATCTTTTAGGAAATGCAGGGAAAATTGCTTTAGGTTTAGCATCATTTCTTGCCTGTTTGACAACTTCGATAGGTCTTACATCTGCATCCGGAGAATATTTAGTGAATATTACAAAAGGAAAGATAAAATATTCTACATTTATACTTTGTATATGTTTATTCGGAACTGTAACTGCAATAATCGGAGTTAGTGGAATAGTAAAAATTGGTGCTCCAATACTTGCCGTTGTTTATCCACCGACAATAATTCTGATTATACTTGCATTCTTTAAAGATAAAATAAAAAATGATTTAATCTTTAAATTACCTGCTTTTACAGCAGTTACAATAAGTTTTATTCAAGTACTTTATGAACAATTAGGAATTTTAAAATTTATAACTATTTTACCATTAAGCAGTATAGGTTTTAACTGGATAATTCCAAGTTTTGTAGCATTTGTAATAGCTTTATTTATAAAAAAGAAATAATTATTTAAGACAAAAGGTGATGTTATATTCAAATACATCACCTTTTTTTGTGTATTTTCCAATTTTTTACAAACAAAAAAGCACGATGATTCGTGCTTTGTTTTGTTAAATTAATCTTGAGTAGAATTCTACTACTAATGAGTCTTGAATTTCAATAGGAACTTCGTCTCTTTCCGGCATTCTTGTTAAAGTTGCTTTTAATCCTTCTTTCTTTTCAATGTAAGGAACAACTCCTAAGAATGTAGATTCAAAGTTTTCTTTGAACATTTCAACTTTTTGTGATTTTTCTCTTAAAGTGATTTCATCTCCAACTTGTACTGCGTATGAAGGTATATCAACTTTTTTACCATTAACAAGCATATGTCCATGAACTACCATTTGTCTTGCTTGTCTAATTGAAGAAGCAAAACCCATTCTGTAAACAAGGTTATCTAATCTTGTTTCTAACATCATAACAAGAGCATCCCCTGTTATACGTTCTTTTTGTCTAAGTGCTTTTTCTACATAAGTTCTGAATTGTTTTTCCATAACTCCATAGTAAGCTCTTAATCTTTGCTTTTCAAGTAATTGTAAACCATATTCTGTTAATTTTTTGTCGTTTCTTGCAAGACCTTTACCCATTCTTTTGTTAGCTTTTGGGTGTCCGCATACATTTAAGCCTAGTCTTCTTGATTGTTTAAATCTAGGTCCCATCATTTTTGCCATATTTTCATACTCCCCATAAATTATTTGCCGCGATAATTTATAGCCACGTGTAAATTATACAACTTTTTTTATCTTTTGTAAATAGCTTTTTTATGTTTTTTTCAATATTTTTTAAATAAAAGCTCCTCCATTTACATTTAAAACTTGTCCGGTTATATAAGAAGCCTCTTTTGAAATTAAAAATTTTACAGCATAAGCAATCTCTTCAGGTTTTGCGAGTCTTTGTAAAGGAAATTCAGAGCAATAAGCCTCAATACTTTCCTTTGGAACATCCTTTAACATATCAGTATCAACTCCACCGGGTGCAACTGTATTTACAGTTATTCCAGAATACCCTAACTCCTTTGCAAGAGCCTTATTCATAGAAATAATCGCTCCTTTAGTAGCTGAATAATGTGCCTCAAGTGCTCCCCCTGTAACTCCCCATATTGAACTTATTCCAATTATTTTCCCATATCTATTATTAATCATTGAAGGAATCGCCCTTTTTATGCAACGATATGATCCATGCACATTTACATTAAAAATATCTTCCCATTCCTCTTCTGTAATATCTTGAAAAAATCTCACACTTGCAATCCCTACATTATTTATTAGAATATCTACATTTCCAAAATTTTTTTCTATTTCATTAAACATATTTTCAACTTCGGTAGTCTTTCTTATATCCGCTTGTATCATTAAGACATTCGAATTATATGTTTTTATTTCTTCAAAAACTTTTTTTGCCTCTATTTCGTTTTCTTTATAATTTATAACTATATTATAATTTTCTTTTGCCAAAGCCTTTGCAATTGCAGAACCAATGCCCCTTGATGAGCCGGTTATAAGTACAGTATCTCTTTTCATAATATCTCCTTTTTAAAATAAATACTAATTAAGTATACCACAAAAAAATATAAAACAAAAATTTTAGTTTCAATTTAGGTATTTAACGGAAAAATATGGTATAATATAAGTAACATTATATTTGCATTTTTAATGCAAATATAAAAAATGTTAGGGAGGTATTGGTATGAAATTACAATTTATAGGTAAAAACATTGAAGTTACAAATGCTTTAAAAGAAATCACTGCTAAAAAGTTTGAAAAATTGGATAAATTTTTCTCTAAAGACATTGAAGGTAAAGTTACTTACAGTGCAGTTAAAAACGATAAGATTTTTGAAGCTACAATTTATTTACCAAATAGCACAATACTTAGAGCAGAAGAAAGCACAAACGATATGTATACTTCAATAGACATCGTTTTGGATAATCTTGAAAGACAAATAAGAAAAAACAAAACAAAGTTACAAAAAAAATATCAAGCATTGGAAACTATAAGATTCGAAAAAATAGCTGAACCTTTGGAAGAAGAAGAATCAAAAATTGTAAGAATTAAAAACTTTGATGTATCTACGATGTCTGAAGAAGAAGCCATTTTACAAATAGAACTTTTAAATCATGACTTTTTCATTTTCAAAAATGCAAAAGATTATAAAACAAATGTTCTTTATAAAAGAAAAGACGGAAATTATGGTTTAATAATAGCTGATTAAGTAATAAAATAAGTTTTAATCAAAATCGCAGACAAAAAGTCTGCGATTTTTTTGTGGAAATATCATTCTTAAAGAGTATTTTTAGATACAAAGCTTTTTGATATTCTAGGGGCTTTAGGAGATTTCTCCACTACACTCAGCAAAGCTTCGTTTCGGTCGAAATGACGTGTTAGGAGCGTTACTTTGCGGATTACTATGACGTGAAACTTTTTTTACTTTTTAGACAATTTTTTACTACTTTTTACATTTTACCTTTCACGTTAAACTATTAAAAGAAATTTTTCCCTTATACGTCATCTCGACTGGAGCGAAGCGAAATGGAGAGATCTCATACTTTTGCTTTAGCAAAAGTAAATGTATCGAAGATACATTGAAATTCGTTTAAAGCTCCTTTAAGGATGAAATTTACTTTTTCCTCTCTGACATATATCTTTCTACCTCTTCAAGAGTTAATTTTCTAACCTGTGTATTTTTATATTCGCGGTATTCATCAACTATAAAAGCAGGTTTCATAGTCTCACAAGTTTTTCCTTTATTTCTTTTTAAATATATCTTTAAACTTTCTCCATCTTCAAAAATCTTATATGAAAGTCTTCCATTTTCGCTTTTTATCTCATAAATTCCACATGATTTTTTCATCGTATAATCAGCAGTACGCAAATATAATTTTGCAATTTCCAAAGATTTAAAAGGAAAATTCCAACGTTGTAATCCTCTCTTTTTATCGTGTTCAATACATATACATCTTCCACAAGTTCCACAGATATATTGAGTATGATTTTCCAAGCAATCTATGGGATTTAATAGTGGTGTCATCCTACTTTGATTTACATAACATTCTTTACACATTATTATTCACATCCTTAAAAAAGCCAACAAATTTTAATCTGTTGGCATTTATATTTTATCTATTATTATTTAATACATTTTCTAATGACTCTAAATCTTTTTCTCTTGTAAAATACATATCTTCATCTCCATCAACAGTATTGTATTTTACAATAGAATAATCTTTATATCTATATATTATAGTACCCCCATCTTTATACATTTCACTTGTAGATTTATTATCTTTTTTATCCTGTTCAAGTTTTTGTAACAGCTTATCTTCATCTAAAATTCCATTTGAAATGGCATCTTTAACTGAATACTCCTTTCCGTCCAGTTTTAATTTAAATTCCATTCCAACAGTATAAATATCAAAAGGCATTTTAGAACCTTTTTTTGCTATCATTTTTACATTGTTGTTTCCCAAATCCTTTATGACGAAATTTAATCCCTTTTCTTCTTTATTTTCTTCAGATTTTTTATCTTCTTTTTTATCTGAATTATCTTCTTGAATATTTTCTTTAACTTTTTTCTCTTTAACATTTACTTGACTATTATCTTTCGATTTTTCTTCAGGTTTCTCCTTTGGCTTACAAGAAACAATAGCACCACAAAAACAAATTATTAAGGCTGTAATCAGAAATCTTTTTTTCATAGATATTTCCTCCTTTATTATGTTAATTCAGTTTACCAAATATGGCAAAAAAAGTCAAATAGAAAGAACTTTCTTCTATTTAACTTTTTGTATTAATATTTAAATAATATTTTAATTAAATCAATGTAAAATATAATATAAAATTAAAATCGCTCCAAGTACAATTCTGTAATATCCAAATACTTTGAAATCATGCTTTTTAATGTATCTCATCAACATTTTAATTGCCATAACGGAAACTACAAATGCTACAAACATTCCAAGTATTAAAATGAAAAATTGGAAAAAGCTAAATGCAAAGCCAAATTTTCTAAGTTTTAATAAACTTGCACCAAACATAACTGGAATTGACATAAAGAATGAAAATTCTGCAGCTAAACTTCTTGAAAGTCCAAGGATTAGTGCTCCAAGAATCGTAGCTCCGGATCTTGAAGTTCCCGGAATTAAACTTAAAACTTGAAAACAACCTATATAAAAAGCTAATGAATAACTTAAATCTTCAAATCTTTTTACATTTTGTTTTTTAAACTTCGGATTATTTTCAACAACGATAAATAAAATTCCATATAAAACTAAAGTAAATGCAACTGTAGGAAAATTATAAAAATATTTTTCCAAAGTTTTATCAAAAAGCACTCCCAATACTCCTGCAGGAATAACTCCGACAATAACCTTTAACCATATATTGATTGTATCTTTTTGTTGTTCCTTAGTTTTCTTTTTAGAAAACGGATTTAACTTGTTAAAAAACATAATTACGACTGCAAGTATCGCTCCAAGTTGAATAACAACTAAAAACATCTCTTTAAATTCAGCAGATTGATTTAATTTCAAAAACTCATCTACCAAAATCATATGACCGGTACTGCTCACAGGCAACCATTCAGTAATTCCTTCAACGATACCTAAAATAATAACTTTGATTATATCTAATAACCACATAATATTTCTCCTTAATATTAAATTAAAAATTCTAGTCAAAGTTTACCACATTTTGATAAATTTGAAAAGAGCTTTTAAAACATTTATAAAATTAATTTTATATTTTTCACAAAAATTATTTCAATAAAAAAATCGATGTGAATTATCACACCAACTTTCTCATTTATCTTATTTCTTTTTTAAATTCCAAAGCTTTTGTAAAAGCTTTGTTTTTACATAAAATATAAAAAACAGGAACTCCTACTACATAGATAACCAAACTTTCAGAAAGAATAAGCTCTCCTAATATAGCCCAAAAACCTACAGGATTTGGCATCAATAAATATATTTCCAATGCTATCGGAACCATTCCTACAACTACAGGTACCAAGCAAGCTAAATAGAAATTTTTAATTTTAGTCATAATTAATGCAACTACAAATGTTGCCAAAGTTCCGACCACCATATCAACAATTCCCACTGTACTTGCAATATTTGCCAAAAAACAGCCCAATGTTACCCCTATTACATATTCGGGATTAAAAAATGGTAAAATCGCTAAAATTTCTGAAAGTCTAAATTGCAAACTTCCATATCCCAGTCCAAAAGTTTCTGAAAGAATTGTCAATACAACATAAATTGCTGCAACCATTCCTTGTCTTGTAATTTTTTTTACGCTCATATTTTCCTCCTCTTTGGAGTGCTTTGTTCAACAAAAAAAGGGCAAAGTGCCCCAGCACTTGATTTTTAAAGTGGGTGCCAAGCAAAACACTTTTCTTCTAAATTTAATTCTTTGTAAAAATTACCATAATATTTTAACATAAAAATATTATTTTTTCAACAAAAATAAAAATATGATAAAAAGTATTTTTTTTCATAAAATACTTGACTTAATTTGAGTAAAGTGATATATTTATAGTGTATAGCGAATATGTTGATTTGGTTAAAAATTATATTAAAATCTTATTATATAGATTGCTAATATGGATAGAACAAATATAGTTGTTATTTTTATAGATTTTCTGTAACTATAATTATTTTTAAAAAGTAAAAAAGGAGTGATTTTATGAAAAAAATAAAAATTTTGTTCATGTTTTTGGTATCAACTTTGTTGTTATCGTCTTGTGCTTCAAAGAGTAACGAAGTGGAACAACTTTATGGAAAAAGATATGGAGCTGTAGGCTCTGGAATTAGTGTAATTAAAAAGAGTAAATTATATTCAGTTTTATACTTTACACTACCTGAAAATGCAACTTTTAAGGAAAATGTTAAAGAAAATATTTCAGGTGGAAATTTTGACTATCCTAAAGTTATAAGAAAAAATGGAAAAAAATATTTAACTGCTGAGGGATTACCTGATGATAGATTTGAAATTGTTTCAGAAAATGTAATTTTAGATAACTATACAGGATATGAATTTACTCACTATGATAGAGTTCCGGATAAGGAAATGGAAAAGTATTATGGTAATGTATATGAAGGACCTAAGGGCGGAACTGTTGAAATAGTTAAGAAGACTGAAGATTATTCTTTCATAAGCTTTGAATTACCTATGAATGAGGAATTTGAATATAAAGGAGAAGGTCCAAAAATCATGGGCGGTGTTTATGATAATCCGAGTATTGTAACAATTGGAGATAAAAGATATTTAAGAGCGGATAATTTGGAAGAAAAAAGACTTGAAATAGTTAATGATAATGTAATTTTAGACACAAAAACAGGCTATGAATTCGGCCTAAAAAATCTTAGCAAAAAATAGAGTTTAGTAATTAGGGTTGATGAGTAAAATCTTCAACCTTTTTTTTGTAAAAACAAAAAAAGTGGTGTTTTTGAGTTCATCACATTTTCACCACTTTTTGTTATTTATTTTTATTATTAAGACTATTTAGATAATTGATCAAATGCTTCTAATGCCTTTCCGCCATAGATAGTTGAAGGTCCTCCACCCATAAGAACCGCAACGGAAATTATTTCTGCAATTTCTTCTCTTGAAACATCCAAATTAATAAGATTTCTTGTATGAGCTTCGATACAGCCTTCACAACGAACTGCTACTGCAATTCCAAGTGCAATATATTCTTTTTCTTTTACAGTTAATGCTCCATCCTTAAAAACTTCTCCAAAAAGATTGCTAAAAGCTTTCATTTCGTTAGGTAGAGCAGCTCCTAAATTTTTTGAGTTTTCTACAACATTTTGTAATCCTTTTACATGATCCATCTTAAAAGACCTCCTTATATATTTTTGTATTATATACCCGTTTTTAATGATTTTAATTATCTTCTACTTATAAAACTTTGAAAAATATTTTTTATAAACAGAAATATTTATTACTTCACGACAAAAAAACGGAGATTTTTTAATTCTCCGTTTTGCTAATTTCTTTTTCAAATTTTTCAATTTCGTTTTTGACAAATTCTTTTGTTTCTAAATTTACTTTTTCATAAAAAGATATTAATTTTCTTGCTTCAGGTGTGAGTGTTGAGCCACCACCACCTTTTCCTCCGATTTTTCCGACAAGAAGTTTACAATTCAAGTCTTTTTCAGATCGAAGTATCATTTTGTAGGCTTTGGAATATGCCATTCGCATTTCTTTACATGCTCTATTGATTGACTTATATTCATCAATTAATAAGAGTAGCCTGTATAATCCATTTCCAAATGAGTAATCTTTATTATACAAAGTTATTTTTACATTAAATTTTTGGGGAAACTCCAACATAATTACAACTCCTAATCTTTATAAGCAAAATAGTAACAAATAGCCACTATACTTCCTCCTATTATATTTCCTATTGTAACAGGAATTAAATCATATATAACTGCACCTACACCTATATCTGATATTATAAAAGAGTATGAAAGATAGAACATATTTGCAATGCTATGCTCAAATCCGCAAATTAAAAATAATATAACGGAAATTGCACAAGCAAAGAACTTTGAGACACCATCTTTACACGCATAAGCCATCCAAACACCCAAGCAAACGAAAATATTACATCCTATTCCCTTAAACAAAAGAACTGTAAAGCTTTCTGTAGTTTTAGCAACGGTAATTTTATGTAAAAACGCAAGCATTTCCGGTGTCATAATACTTGCAAAATAAACAATCAGTGATACAAAAATTGCACCGACAAAATTAAATAAGTAAACAAATACCCAATTTCTAAACATTTTAGAAAATGTAATTCTCTTTCCCAATGCAGGAGCTAACATCAAAACATTCCCTGTAAACAAATCAGCTCCGGCAACAACTACGGCAAAAAGCCCAAAAGAGAAACAAATCCCTGAAATAAATTTTCCATAAGTTGCGTTTAAACTCGCCATTCCCGTATTAACAACTACATAAGACAATCCGCTTAGTGCTATAAACAACCCCGCTAAAAATGCCAAAATTAACATTTTATTTAACTTATAACCGGCCTTTCCCTCTCCAATCTTATATAACGATTCCAACAATTCTGATTTTCCTATAACTCCCATAATGTCCTCCTATCTTTATAAAAAAATAGAAACTTATCAAAAGTCGATAGCATAAAAATTATTTTTTCCTAAAATAAGATCTGATAGTTTCTATGATATTCATAATCATATCTACTTTATCAATCATAATATCGACATTTTCTCTAATATCCATTGTAGTATCTACAACTTGTTCTGCTACAAATCTTGTAGATACATTAATATCTTCGGTAATATCTTTTACATTTTCAAGTGTCAAATTTACATTTTCAATACTCTCTGTTATATCTTCTTTTGTATCGGTTAAAATTCCGTCTGTTTTTTCAAGAATTTCATTTGCATTTACGATAGCCTTATCAGTATTTTCAATCAAGCCCGGTAATTTTTCAGCACTTGAAATCAAACTTTCTTCACTTTTTTCCAAAATCGTATTTATTCTTCCAAACATTTTTATCAACTTGATAAAGAAATAAATACATAATAATAAACAAACTATCGCAACTAAATAAAGAATAACCCTCAAAGTTAAATCTAAATCTATTGTTACCATTTTATCCTCACTATTCTTCTGTTGTTTCAGTTATATCTGTTATATCCATTTCTTTGGATTCAGGAGAAATTTCAGTCATATTTCTGTTAGCAAAATTATCGTATTTTTCTCCTACCGCCTCTTTAACTTCTTTAGCTTTATCAGCAACAACTTTTACAGCATTGTTTACATTTTCACTTACGTATTCAACACCTTCTTTAGTTGCCTTAGCAATATCTTCTCTCGTTTCTTTACCGGATTTAGGAGCAAATAAAATTCCAATTCCGGCACCAACAGCAGCTCCCGCAGCAACTTTTGCAAGACTTGATAATTTTTCATTTCTTATTTTTCTTCTAACTTCTCTTTCTCTTTCAATACGTCTTTGTTCAATATACTTTGTTAAACTCATAAAAACCTCCTAATTATTAACTTATTAATAAAGTCTTTTGGTTCCTGTTATTTTATAAACCTTCGCAATTGAAGGTGGGCAAACTGTCTTAAATCTCACGGTTTCCTAAAATAAGGCTGCCATCAAAGTAAGAACTCCGTAATCCCTTATAATAAATGTAGGTATAATTAAACAGGAACCTTAGACAATATTATTATAACACACTTTAGTTCAAAAAGGTAGTACAAAATAAAAATGTATAGAAAAAATTTTTAGAATTTATACAGAATTTATAAAAAACCAGGCATATTAATAAATTTTGTCGCTTTTTTATTGTATCATCTATTTAATAAATAACTACTAGATATTGTTTTCTATAATATCTCAATTAAATTTTTAGACAAAAAAAGACGATATTCCTATCGCCCAATTCCTTATTCATTATCTACCAACATCATTTTTTCTCTTTCATATCCGATTTTAACTCTATAATAGCCTTTTAATTTTTTATCCACTTCTTCGTCCATTGTGTAAGCTACAAGATGTCCTGATGTTATACTTTCCAATTTTCCGTTTGTTGCAATTATTATAATGTCTTTTTTGTCGATCTTTCTTAAAACATTTGCACTTAATTGTTGATTTCCACGGCCGAAAACATAACCTTGACCACCCATTGGAGTTACAATTAAAATAGCTCTTTCGTCTCCAATTACTTCAAGTATATCTTTTTCGCTACAATCTTTTCTTACAAGTTTTTTATTTTTTATTATATCGACGCCCAATACAGTATATGGTAAATTCAACTCTTTCATAATATACATAGGAGTTGTTCCTGATCCAATTATATAAAAGATACCATCTTTCATATCATCAATTATATCACATGCAATTGAAACTTGAGCATCACTATCTGATTGAGGAGTTTGTGATTTTTTGTTTTGCAAATATCTTTGATCAAAAGGAACTTTTAAATAACCATAAAGTCTAACCTCCACTCTATCATTTCTAAAGGCATCTTCGTCAATATCTACAACATCTTTTTCTATTACAGGTAGTTCAACACCATTTATAACTTCAAAAAGAAGACTTCCGGCTTGCTCAGGAGTATTTCCATAAACAGGTGAATGAATTTTTACTCCTGCAGGAACACCAATTACAGCAATTTTATCTTCGATAACGGAATAAACATCTCTTGCTGTGCCATCTCCGCCCACAAAGAAAATTAACTCAATATCATTTTCTAAAAAGTATTTCAAAAGTTCTTTTGAGTCTGTAACTGAAGATTTTTCTTTAGAATTATAGACAACTTCATAATTTAGTCCAAGCTCTTTACATTCTTCTTCTCCCATTAGCCCACTTGCTGTATAAATTTTAAACTTATCTTTTAATTCAACAACTTTAGCTAAGGCTTTTTTTGCCTTTTCGGGAGCCTCTTGAACAGCACCAAGTGAAATTGCTTTTTCTAAAATATCAGCTCCGTCAGTTCCTTTAAGTCCTACTCTACCGCCCATTCCGGCAATAGGATTTACCAAAAGTCCAATTTTTTTCATAATGACCTCCGCAATTATAAATTTAATTTAGATTTAATTATCGTATATGTAATTATTTTATAAGGATTTTATACCCTAATAATATCAAATATAAAAATATAAACAAATATTTTTAACTAACGTTTTTACATTTTTGATAGATTTATTTAATAAACTTACAACAACTTTTTCTAATTATATGTAAAAACTTTTATTGACAATTCGTCATTGTTTTATTGTTATTTTAACTTTTGTAACATATTTTTTGTAAAATTAAAAAATCTTTATAAAAA
>ERZ773042.1671-NODE-1671-length-12869-cov-29.629858_pt1 | contig 12869 bp, 10 predicted proteins | sample MGYA00511664_ERZ773042 | MGnify/ENA primary metagenome ERZ773042 (study PRJEB29015, sample SAMEA2737984) | human oral metagenome | biome: human oral; feature: human-associated habitat; material: dental | place: China | collected 2036 ... | reverse complement strand
GGGCCTGGCGGCGTCGGAGTCGGCGTCGGACTCGGCCAGGGCGGGCAGGACCTCGGTCTCGATCCAGCGCGTGGTCACGCCCAGGCCGCCGCGCGGGTCGGCGGCGGTGAACTCCTCGCGGCCCAGGACGTGCTCGTGCAGGGCCGTGCACACGGTCACGCCCTCGACGACCGTCTCGTGCAGGGCCCGGCGGGCCCGGCGCAGCGCCTGGTCGCGGTCGGCGCCGGTGACGACGATCTTGGCGAGCATGGGGTCGAACACGGGGGTGACGACGTCGCCCTCGACGACGCCGGACTCGATGCGCACGCCCGGCCCGGCGGGCCAGCGCAGGCGGGTGATGGCGCCGGTGGAGGGGGCCAGGGAGCGGGCGGGGTCCTCGCAGGTGATGCGCAGCTCGACGCTGTGGCCGCGGGGGGCGGGGATCTCGCCCAGGTGCCCGCCGACGGCGATGCGCAGCTGGATCTCGACCAGGTCGACGCCGGTGACCTCCTCGCTCACGCAGTGCTCGACCTGCAGGCGGGGGTTGACCTCCAGGAACCACAGGTCGCCGTCGGGGGTCAGGAGGAACTCGCAGGTGGCCACGCCCACGTAGTCGACGGCCTCCAGGAGGCGGCGGGAGGCCCCGGTCAGGCGGGCGTCCAGGCCCTCGGGCAGGTAGGGGGCCGGCGCCTCCTCCAGGAGCTTCTGGTTGCGCCGCTGCAGGGTGCAGTCGCGGGTGGACACGACGGCGAAGGCGCCGTGGCGGTCGCGGGCGCACTGGGTCTCGATGTGCCGGGCGGCCGTGACGAACCGCTCCAGGATGAGGGCGCCGCCCCCGGCCGCCGCCGCCTCGAAGGCGGGGGTGGCGCGGACATCCTCCTCGGAGGCGAGCACCGTGATGCCGCGCCCGCCCCCGCCGTCGGTGCGCTTGAGGGCCACGGGGTAGCCGTGGGCGGAGGCGAAGTCGATGACGGCGTCGGGGCCGGTCACCGAGTCGGTGATGCCGGGGACGGGGGCGACGCCGGCCCGCTCGGCGGTGGCGCGCGCGCTCATCTTGTCCCCCAACGCCTCCATGGCCTCCGGCGAGGGGCCCACCCAGGTGATGCCGGCGTCCATGACGGCCCGGGCGAAGTCGGCGTGCTCGGACAGGAAGCCGTAGCCGGGGTGGATGGCGTCGGCGCCGGTGCGCCGGGCGAGGTCGAGGATCGCCGCGGCGTCGGTGTAGGACGACCCCTCGGGCAGGGCGTGGGCCTCGTCGGCGAGCTCGGCGGCCGGGCTGAGCAGGTCCTCGGGGGTGTAGGGCAGGATGGAGGTGCCGCCCAGGTCGCGCACGGTGCGCACGACGCGCAGGGCGATCTCCCCCCTGTTGGCGATGAGGACGCGGTTCGCGCTCCGAGTGGTCACCGGTGTGCTCCTAAGGTCTGGTGGGGGCGGCGCCGGCGCCCTGCGCACCGGCCCTCCGCCCGGCCGTTCCCCGTCTTCTACAAGACTCCACTGGGTGGTCCGGCCGAGAACCAACACTACGGGGCGATGCGCCCCGGACCCAATTGTGGAATCCTCACAAAGTGCGGGGGTCGTGTTGTGTCCGCGCGCGCCCGCCCGCCGGGGCGGCGGGTGCGCGTGCGCCCCGCGTCCCCGCGGCCCGCCCGAGTCCCCGCCCGCACCGGCGGCGCCCCCGACGACCCCTCGGCCGGGCCCGGTGGCGCCCTCGGCCGGGCCCGGATGTGACCAGCCTCACCGGCGGGTCGCCGCCAGCGGGCCCCTCGACACCGAGGACTCCGTGGGAATCGCCGTCACAATGAGCGACGCACACCGCCTCTTCCCCTCTGCTACGCTCCTTTCCCTTTACTACGCCTCTTCACCCTCTGCTGTACGAGAAAAAGGAGCGTAGCGGAAGGCGAAAGGGCGTAGCAGACGGTTCGGCGGGCCTCCCGCGGACTCCCGGAACCGCTGGGCAGGAGCCCCACGGCGCCACCGGTGGCACCATGCCGAAGGACTCACCCGCGATGGGGCGGGTGGGGCTCCTGGGACGGTCTGAGATGGGGACGTGTCCAGATCTGTTGCAAAGGCGCTCCGGGCCGGGATCGGCCGCGAGAAGAAGCGCGGAATATCAACGTTTCTTCTCGCACGCTTCGGCGCGACCCGGGTCTTTGCAACAGATTCGGACAACCGGCGCCACCAGGGTCCTCGCCGAGGGGCGGCCGCCGCTTGGGCGGCAGCCGTGACGAGCGCCCCGGCGATCCCGCGGGCTGCGACGCCGGCCCGCCCGTCCGCTCCGAACGCCTCCGGCGCCCAGACGTGCACTTCGCACTCGAAAGTGCAGTTCCAACCGTTGTTCTCGAGTGCGAAATGCACGTCTCGGCGGGGAGTCCGCCCCACCGACGCCCTGGACCGCGAGCCGAGCGCCCGGTCGGGGCCGTTCAGGAGCCGGGGCGCATCCACTCCGGGGTCGCCTTGGGGTCGCGGGGGAAGAGCCGCAGCTCCTCGGCGCAGTCCTCGGCGCTGACGGCCGGGGTCATCTCGGGGCGGCGGTCGTAGTCGAAGTCGGAGATGAGCCGGTAATCCTGGTTGTTCATCGACAGTTTCGTCCAGGTCCAGGTGCCGCCGCCGGGCCGGGCCATGGCCACGCGCAGGGCCACGGCCTGGTGGACGAGCTCGGCGGGCAGCTCGTTGTCCGCCCACGCGGGCCTGCGCATGAGGCCCCGGGGGCGCAGGACCCGGCTGGAGGCCTTGGCGCGGGTGCCCACGGCTTCGATCTCGACGACGACCTCCTGCACCTTGTTGGCCGACATCCATTTCGCCCAGCCGTCTGAGATGGCCTGGAAGGCCTCCATCTGGGTCTCGAAGGACCATTCCGTCATCGTTCGATTCCTTTCTCGAGCACGATCGGAGCGGTCGGGGCGCGGGCCGCGGCCGCCACCGTCAGGGATGTGATGATGAGCCTACCGGTCCGTCGGAGGGGCCGTCGAGTCGTCGGGCGGACCGGCGAGCTGCACGTAAGCGTAGGTGATCATGAGGTCGGCCACCGGCCACAGCACGATCCAGCCGATGATCGTGAGCAGGGACAGGATGTACAGCCCCCAGGCCGCCAGGGCGAGCGTCGTCGCGCTCCCCGAGCCCATGAGGGCGCGGGAGCTCCCGATGGCCTTGAAGACGCCGAGCCGGCGGGCCAGGGCCCCGCGGGTCGCGAAGAGGAAGAAGTAGGCCGCCACGGCCCCCAGGATCCCCGTGATGCCGCCCACGATTTGGAGTACCCCGCACAGGCAGACGAGCAGGATGGATCTCACAGCGTTGGGCAGGGTGACCAGATGCCGGGCGCGCAGACGCCGTCCGCTCGCGACGACCAGGGAGGCTCGCGTCTGGGCGAGCAGGCCGATTCCGAAGAGGAAGAACATGACGGGCAGGAAGGCGATGCCCCACCTGTTGTCGACGTCGGGCATCTCGCTGATGAGATAAGTACCGGTGAGCCCGACGGCGAGCCCCACCACGACCCACAACAGCATGGGCGCCAGGAGGAGCGGCTGGTCCTTCAGCCGCGCCCAGGCCCACCGCCAGGCGGCTCCGACGTCCACGGTGGGGCGCATGACGGGCGCCGGCCTGTAGCCGTAGCCGGCGGGCGGACCGGCCGGGTGGCCGCCGGATGGGTTGGCGCCGGGGGCGGTGCCGTAGGATTGAACCGTCTCAGGGACGTTGCCGTAGGGGTAAGGGCGGTCGGGGCCGGTCGACGGCGCTCGGTCGGGCTGCGATAATTCAGGCTGCGTCACGCCTCGAGTATGCCAAGAAGTGATCTGGAGACGGTTATGCAGTTGATCACCATACCATTTCACAGGCAGTGGAACTCATTCGCTCTCAGGAATCGAACTCGACCTTCATACAACCGGACGACAATTTATTATCCGCATCAATTCCGGATGAGAAAACTTACTGCTCGGTCCAGGTTTTCAGCCAGTGGGGGGTGAGTCCGGGTTCGCGCGGGTGCGTCTCCAGCTCCTCCGCGCACCGGTCGGCGTCGGGTCCCCCGTCGCCGAGGTCGGGTTCGCCCATCCAGTCCGACTCCTGGTGCAGCACCCTTTTGTCCGCGTCCATCCACAGGTGGGAGCGCGTCCAGGCGCCGTGCCGGGGCAGGACCTGGGCGTGACGGAGTCGTTCGACGGCCTCCGCCACTTCCTCATCGGCCCGGGCGGGATCCTTCTTCCCATCCACGGTCAGCCAGTAGTTGATGCGCTGGGAGGAGCCGAGTCCGCTGATATCCACGTCGATGCGCTCGGCGCCGCTGTCCGCCAGCCAGGCCCGCACCCGTTCCCGGGCCAGGTCGAACTCCGCCCCGCCCCTCATCCGGGGCAGCTCCCCCGTACGGGCGGCCTCCCGCTCAGCCTGTGAGCCGCGCGGACCGTGGGTCAGCACATAGAAGTCCTCTTCCAACTCGGCGATGCGCCGATTGAACGCCGGACCCCGCTCGACCTCCCACTGCTCCACCCTCTCGCGCAACCAACCGGGGATATTCTCCTCATCACGGGGGTAGTAGTCCAGTTCCGCCCAGTAGTGGTACAGGTCCGGCTCCTTCCCCGGGTCGAAGACCGGCTCGGCCATCCAATCCGACTCCTGATGCAGAACCTTCTCCTCGGCGTCCATCCACAACCGGGAGCAGAACCACGCCCCCCGACCCGGCGGCGCCTGCCATTTTCGGAGGAAGCCGGCCGAGGGACAGGCCTCATCGGCCTCGACCGGCCTGCGCCGACCACCCTCTTCGATCAGCCAGGGCCTGATGAACTGGCACAGGCCCACACCGCCGCACTCCACCTCGACCCGCCGCGCGCCCGTTCTCTCCAGCAGCTCGCGCAGCTGGGCCTGCGTGCTGTTGAACTCATCGCGAGCCGCATACTCTCGCTCACTGAGTTCGTCATCCTCGTCATCGAGATCCTCATCGAACATAGATCCTCCTTTTCATTTTTCTTACCAATGAGCCTTTCTCGTTGGGAATGATGGTTAAGAGGCGAATGTCGGCGTGGTGGTTCGACAAGATTTTCACTAGTGGGAAAGCATCAATTGATCTGGGTCAGATCGATCGAACCGAAAACCAGTCGAGTACGTCACGGATAGCGGAATGTCCGGCCTTTGAGTCGGAATTCCACCTCCAGTTGGGCGACGCGCTTGGCCACCGCCGGGCCGTGCTCCACCCGCCATCGCTCGAGTTTCTCCCGCAACCAGTCCGGGATGAACTCCTGATCACGCGGATAGCGGTCCACCTCCGTCTTGTACTCCCCAAGATCCGGGTCTCCGGGACGGATATCCAGACCGTCAGAAGTTGCGAAGAAATAGGAATTACCCATATTCGGCTCGCACATCCAGTCCGACTCCTGGTGCAGCACGCCCTCCGGCAATTCCATCCACAGATGGGAGTAGAACCACGCCCCACGCTCCGGCAGCACCTGCATTCCGCGGAGATCATCCACAGCGAAACACGCAGCATCATCCATTTGGGTTGCTTTTCTCTCGCCATCGATTGTTAGCCAGTAGTAAACATTACCACTGCGCCCGAGAGCATTGTAGTCGACATCCAGTCTAGTGCCGCCGCTCTTCTCCAGCCAGTCCCTCACAAGGCGCTGAATCTTCTTGAACTTCTCTTCGTTAGACACTGCGGAATTATTCACTGCGAAGACTCCTCATCACATAAGACGATTTCAGCCGGGCCCGGCTCGTCACTGCTCGGCTCAGATTCTCAACCAGTGGGGGGGGTGAGTCCGGGTTCGCGCGGGTGCATCTCCAGCTCCTCCGCGCACCGGTCGGCGTCGGGCTCCCCTTCCCCGTCGCCGAGGTCGGGTTCGCACATCCAGTCCGACTCCTGATGCAGCACACCCTCCGGCATCTCCATCCACAGATGAGAATAGAACCATGCTCCACGACCTGGCAACGCCTGCATTCCACGAAGTTTATTAATTGCAGAGCCGGCATTTCTGTCAATGTGAACCGACTTCCTCTCCCCGTCAGTTGTCAGCCGGCACCGGGTATCTCCCACATCTCCAAGGCCGTTAAGATAGACGTCAACCCTGGTAATGCACTCCTCTTCCAGCCACGCCCTCACGAGAGTCTCGGCTTTCTCAAAAGCCTCCACCGCTGATTTCCGATAGCAGCCCACAAACACTCCCCTAATTATTTCACGTCCGGCGCATTCGCAAATCTGCGGTCATGCGAAGACCCTTGCGAATAGTTCCATTTGGCTGTGAACTCATTCGACGTCATTTGTGCGTCGCCGAGATATGTCGAGCCGATCTGAGCCCCTGGGCGGTCCATCGCAATTGCAATACTATTGCAACCATGTTCTCCATGATTCACGGGAATCCTCCGCTTCAGCCTCCCGATCGCAGCAGCGATTGCAGACATTCGAATCCGGGGGCGGGCCGGTGCCGGACGCCAGGTGTCCGCCATTTCGATTCTCCCCCGATCCCATCAGAATAACATTGGTTTCTTCTGGAACGCCCCGAACTGCGCCCCCGCCGGACGTCCGCCATCGCACATCAATTCGAGGCACAGTGATTTAGGATACCCTGTTCCCGCCTTGATCGTCAAGGACCCCATCCAACTTTGTATCATATCTAAAACATCGGGCGTGTCGTGGTCGTTGTTTTTCTATAGAAACTCCGGTCCGCTGAGAGAGGCTGAGAGAGGCGGAGTCAGGCCAGAGGGTCGACGAGGACGGTAGAATGTCTGAGACTGCTGCGCGTCATGCCCTGACCACGATCCTGCGCCCGGCGGAGTGCCGCAGTCCGGCGGCGATGCGCGAGCACGTCGCGGACCTCGGCCCCGGATGATCTGGAGTCCCCGGAGCCGGGTCTGCGGAACTTGCCGACCTCGGAGTCGACGGCCCGGTTAACGCGAGCGCGCCCGTCAGTGGGTGTGCGCGGCGGCGAGGTCGCGCAGTCGGGCGATGGCGGCCGGGGCGTCGTCGGCGCCGTAGACGGCGCTGCCGGCCACGAAGACCCCGGCCCCGGCCTCGGCGGCGCGCTCGATGGTGCCGGCGGTGACTCCGCCGTCGATCTGGATGCGCAGCTCCAGGCCCGCCTCGCCCACCAGGCGGCGGGCCCGTTCGATCTTGGGCAGCATCGCCTCGATGAAGGACTGGCCGCCGAATCCGGGTTCGACGGTCATGAGCAGCAGGAGGTCGATGCGGCCGAGCAGGTGCTCGACGGCGGACAGGGGCGTGGTGGGGCGCAGGGCGATGCCGGCGCCGGCGCCCAGGCGGTGCAGCTCGTCGGCCAGGCGGAAGGGGGCGGCCGTGGCCTCGATGTGGGTGGTGACGATCGCCGCCCCGGCTTCGGCGTAGGCGGGGGCCCAGCGGTCGGCGTCCTCGATCATGAGGTGGGCGTCGACGGGCAGGGCGGTGTGGGCCAGGACGGTCTCCACGAGGGAGGGTCCGCCGAACTGGTTGGGGACGAAGTGGTTGTCCATGATGTCCACGTGCAGGCCGTCGGCGTCGGCGATGCGGTCGAGCTCGTCGGCCAGGTGGGCCTGGTCGGCGTTGAGGATCGAGGGGTGGATGGCGGGGGCGGGCGTCATGGGCTCTCCTCGGGCCGGTCCTCCGGCCGGTTCGCGGGTCGGGTTCGCGGCGGGTCGGTCGGTTCAGAGCGTACGCCGCAGCAGGGCGCAGAACATGGCGTCGGTGCCGTCGGCGTGGGGCCACATCTGGAGCATGGGGCGCTCGGCGCCGGCGGGCGGGCGGGGGGCGATGCGGGTGGCGGCGTCGCCGGCGTGGAGGATCTGGGCGCCGCCCCCGTTCTTGTCCCAGTGTCTGAGGACGTCGCGCACGACGAGCTCGGTCTCCAGCACGTGCGGGGAGCAGGTGACGTAGGCGACCAGGCCGCCGCGCCGCACCGCCCCCAGGGCGCTGGTGAGCAGTTCGCGCTGAAGGGCAGCCAGTTCGGTGACGTCCTTGGGGGTGCGCCGCCAGCGGGCCTCGGGTCGGCGGCGCAGCGATCCCAGTCCGGAGCAGGGGGCGTCGACGAGGATCCGGTCGAAGCCGCCGGGCTCGTCGGTCCCGTAGGCGCGCCCGTCGCCGCAGCGGACTTCGACGACGCCGGGGTTCAGGGCGCTCACGGCGGCGCGCACGAGGTCGGCGCGGTGGGGGGCGATCTCGTTGGCGACCAGGCGGGCTCCGCGCTGGGAGGCGCGCGCGCCCAGGAGGGCGGCCTTGCCGCCGGGGCCGGCGCACAGGTCCAGCCAGCGCTCGTCGCGGCCCTCGAGGGGAGCATGCGCCGCCATGAGCGCCACCAGCTGGCTGCCCTCGTCCTCAACCCCGGCCCGCGAGTCACGGATCGCCTCGATCCGGCCCGGATCTCCCCCAACCATGACGACGGCGAGGGGACTGATCCTGCCGGGGCGGGGCTCGACGTCGTGGGCCCGGTCGGCCTTGCGGGCGGCCTTGGCCAGCGCCTCCGGGGCGATGAGGCCGGGTCTGGCGCACAGGGCCACTTCGGGGTCGGCGTTGTCCGCGGCCAGGAGCGCCTCGAGCTCCTCGTCGCTGCGGCCGTGGGTGACCAGGGCCTGGCGCAGCGCCTTGACGATCCACTCCGGGTGCGACTGGGTGCGGGCCAGGGCGGCCGTCTTATCGGGCGCGTCCCGGCGCAGCTCATCCATCCAGGAGTCCAGGTCCCGTCCGCTGAGGCGACGCATGACGGCGTTGACGAAGGTGGCCGCGCCGCGCCCGCAGGAGGTGGTGGCCAGGTCCACGGTGGTGCTCACGGCGGCGTGCTGGGCCACCCTCATAGCCATGAGCTGGTGGGCCCCCAAGCGCAGGACGTCGAGCACGGCTGGATCGATGCGCTCCAGGGGACGGTCCGTGCAGGCGGCGATCATCGCGTCGTAGCGACCCAGCAGCCGCAGGGTCCCGTAGGTCAGAGCAGTGGCGAAGCCGGCGTCACGCCGATCCAGGTCAGCGGTCTCCAGCAGCTCGGGCAGAAGGAGGTTGGCGAAGGCGTCATCGCGGCGAACGCGGGTGAGCACCTCCAGGGCCACCTCACGCGCCGAGCCAGATCGGCCCCTCGCCGGGCGCGCCGGTGCACCCGCCTGCGGGCCGTCCTGTTTGAAGGAGCGCCGGCCCTGGGCTTGGCGACCCTGGTGAGGACCGCCGCGCTCAGTTCGCCTGCCGCGTTGCTCCCGGCGTCTGCCAGGAGCGGCACCCCGCCCGTGGCCTGCGCCTCGCCGGTTCTCGTCGTGGCCGCCCGACGCGCCCCGGCGTGTCGATCGCCCCCCCATCAGTCCATCGCCTCACCGTCGTCGTTCGTCACGCACGAGGTCCCCAGGACGGCGCCCACCTCCGGACGCGCTCCCCTGGCCCAGGCGTCGGCAGGCATCCAGCTGCGCCCGGCGGGTGCGACCTGCCCCAGACGGACGGCGCAGCCCCCGGTTCCCACGAGGACCTCGCGCTTGGTGGCGCGCAGCTGGCCGGGCAACAGATCGGTGACCTCCGGGACCGGGGTGACCGGGCCCAGACGGAACCGGGACCCCTGGTAAGTGGTGTGGGCACCGGGCGCCGGAGTGACGCCTCGGATCCGACGGTCAATGGCAAGCGCCGGATCCTCCCAGCGGATCAGACCGTCGGCCGAGGAGAGCACGGGGGCCAGCGTGGCTAGCGCGTCCTCCTGCGGCTCCGGACGCACGCTGCCGTCCTCAACCCGGCGCAGCACATCGAGGACCAGGGGCGCCCCGGCGCGCGCCAGCCGCTCGAGCAGATCCCCGCTGGTGTCCCGACCGCTGATGGCCTCCGTGAGTCGGCCATAGACGGGGCCGGTGTCGAGCCCCTCCTCGAGGCGGAACACGCAGGCCCCGGTGACCTCCTCACCGGCGATGACCGCCCGCTGGACCGGGGCGGCTCCGCGCCACGCGGGCAGCAGAGAGAAGTGCAGATTCAGCCAGCCGTGCTCAGGGACGTCCAGCAGATCGGCCGGGACCAGGCGACCGTAGGCGACCACGACGGCGACGTCGGCCCTCAGGGCGCGCACCCAGTCGCGCACGTCGCCGGCCTGCTCGCCCTTGAGGGTGGCCGGGGTGCGCACGTCGAGCCCCGCGCCGCGAGCCGTGGCCGCCACCGGTGAGGGGTGCAGCGTCCGGCCGCGTCCTTTTCGGGCGTCCGCCCGGGTCAGGACCCCGACGACGTCGTGCTCGCTGGCGATGAGGGCCTCCAGGGTGGGCAGGGCGGCCTCGGGGGTTCCGGCGAAAAGCACACGCATGCGCCTGAGTCTAAGGCTCGAAGTCACCCAGTGCGGGGTTCAGCGCCGGCCCGGCGTGGGGAGTAGCCCCAAGGCGATGAGCTCGGAGCGCAGCCGTCCTGAGCCGGTGAAGCGATGGGTGCGAAGCCCCAGCCGGCCGGCCGCCTCGATGTTGACCGGCGAGTCGTCGATGAACAGAGTGCTGGGGGCCTGGAGGCGGTAACGGCTCAGCAAAAGCTCGAAGGCGGCGGGGTCCGGTTTGGTCAGGTGCTCGCGTCCGGAGACGACGACACCGACGAAGCGCTCGAGCTGGGGAACCAGGAGCCTGGCCGCCTCGAAGGGCTCGGCGTCGAAGTTGGTCAGCCCGTACAGCGCCACGCCTTCCTCAAGGAGCTCGTCGAGCAGGGCCTCCATCCCGGGAACGGGGCCGGTCAGTGAGGCGGCGAAGCGCTCGCGGTACAAGGAGAGGATCTCCACCCAGTCAGGGCGGTCGGGGTGGGCTCGGGCGTAGTCGGTGAGCACCTGGTCGAAGGGCTCCCCCCGGTCCAGGCGCTCGTTCCAGGACAGGAACCCGCCGTCGACCACGAACTCCTCCCAGGCGTCGGCCGAGACATATCCAGCGACGGCCGCGATGGGCTCCCAGGCGTACAGGACGTTGCCGTAGTCGAGGACGACGGCGCTCACGGAGTCGGAGGAGGCGGCGGTTCTGAGAGCCGGGATCAGCGCATTCACATCCGGCATCGTCCCATGCCTGCGCCGTCGGGGGCTCAGGTGACCCCGACCGGGCCGGAACTCCTCTGACGTTTGTAAGTCTTCTACTGACGCTGGGCTGCCTCGGTCGAAGGCCAGAGGCGTTCGAGAGCAGCTCCGAAAGTGGCGAAGTGCCTGGTGAGAGCAACATCACGTCTCGACGATGGCCGCTTGATCAACGTGCTCTGAGCTTCTTCCTACCAGGGGGTTTTCAGCCGTCAACGGTTCTGGTACGCTCGTACCAATCCGGTACGGTCGTACCACTTCGTTAGCCAGAGCGCACGATGCGCGTCATGATCCAGGTCAACGACACGGTGCTGTGTCAGAGAGGGAGTCATGGAATTTTCCGTAGATTCCGAAATCGGGAAGCTTCGCCAGGTCATCCTGCACAGGCCTGGTAACGAGATGCTCCGGCTCACTCCGCAGAACAAGGACCACCTCCTGTTCGACGACGTCCTGTGGCTTGAACGGGCCCAGGAGGAGCACGACCAGTTCGCGCAAGTCCTGACCGGTCGCGACGTCGAGGTGCTCTACCTCAGTGACCTTCTGGCTCAGACCCTGGAGATTCCCGAGGCCAGGGACTACGTCCTGGACCGGGTCGTCAACGAGAACACCAACGGCCCCAGCGCCACCGAACCGCTGCGCGCCCTGACCGACGGGCTGTCCGGAGCTGAGCTGGCCGAGGTGCTCATCGCCGGGATCACGAAGGCCGAGCTGCTCGAGCGCACCTCCTGCCCGGACTCGCTCGTGCTGGCCTCCATGGACGACGACGACCTGCTTCTGCCGCCGTTGCCCAACCACCTCTTCACTCGCGATACGTCTTGCTGGATCTACAACGGGGTGTCCATCAACTCGATGATGATGCCGGCCCGCCAGCGCGAGACCATCAACTACGAGGCGATCTACCGCTGGCACCCTCTCTTCGCCGGCTCCGACTTCCCCGTGTGGTCCGAAGGCACGCAGGCAGGCCCCGCCACCGTGGAGGGTGGAGACGTCCAGATCATCGGCAACGGCGCCGTTCTGGTCGGAGTCTCCGAGCGCACCACCTCGCAGGGCATCGAAAGGCTCGCCAGCCGACTGTTCGCCGGAGGCAAGGTGAACCAGATCGTCGCTGTCGAGATGAACCGGACGCGCGCCCAGATGCACCTGGACACGGTGATGACCATGGTCGACGTCGGCACGTTCACCATCTACGGCGGCCTGGGGAAGCTGCCGACGCTCACGCTGCGCCCAGACGGAGACAGGCAGATCAGCGTCACGCGCAACGCCCCCGAGGACATGTACCGCGTCATCGCCCAGGCCCTGGGTGTCGACGAGCTCAACGTTCTCATCACGCCCCAGGACTCGATGGCCGCCGCCCGTGAGCAGTGGGACGACGGCTCCAACTCCCTGGCCATCGCCCCCGGTGTCATCGTTACCTATGAACGTAACGTCAACACGAACGAGTACCTTACTTCCCATGGCATCGAGGTCCTGACCATTCCCGGTTCGGAGGTCGGTCGCGGTCGCGGTGGTCCACACTGCATGAGCTGCCCGACCCTGCGGGACCCGCTTGCCTGAGTCGGCCCTGGCCGACGCATAAGAAGAACTGTCAGTACATCACCACACTGGACGAAGGAATCCTCATGTCCCACCCCCTGCACAACCGCAGTTTCCTCAAAGAGCTCGACTTCACGGCTGAGGAGTGGAACTCCCTGCTCGAGCTGGCCGCCCAGCTCAAGGCGGACAAGAAGGCCGGCCGCGAGGTGAAGCGGCTGACCGGTAAGAACATCGCTCTCATCTTTGAGAAGACCTCGACGCGTACCCGCTGCTCCTTCGAGGTGGCGGCCTATGACCAGGGCGCACAGGTCACCTACCTCGACCCCTCCGGTTCCCAGATGGGCCACAAGGAGTCCGTGGCGGACACCGCCCGGGTGCTGGGCCGCTTCTACGACGGCA
>ERZ773042.1669-NODE-1669-length-12876-cov-3.100616_pt1 | contig 12876 bp, 11 predicted proteins | sample MGYA00511664_ERZ773042 | MGnify/ENA primary metagenome ERZ773042 (study PRJEB29015, sample SAMEA2737984) | human oral metagenome | biome: human oral; feature: human-associated habitat; material: dental | place: China | collected 2036 ... | reverse complement strand
GCTTCATGGTCGTCGATAATGCCGCAGCACAGCTCAGGCCCACGGGTGGTGCCGCGGCGGCCGCAGGCGAGGCCTCAGCGAAAGCGAGGGTCCAGGGCGCGAAGGCTGCCAGGGGAGCCGGCAAGGCCGCATCCTCTGCAGTGGACAGGGGGTCGCACGCCCTGGGCCGTGCCCTCGGAAAGGCCAAGCGCGCGCTTGAGGACGCATCTGCGGACGAGGGCGAGGTCCAGGGACAGCTGCCCGCGACCGCCGCACAGAACGTCAACGTCGGCGGGCCCCAGGCATCTGGGCGTCTGCACAGGTCGCCGGAGGAGAGGGCGGGCGAGAGCCCCAGGACCTACCGGCCGGCAGGGAGCGCTGCCAGGGGGGGATCCGCCCCAGCCGAGAAGCCCGCCACCAAGGCCAAGAAGGCCCCCGCAAGGAAGGTCGCGCCACAACAGAGCGGGGGCCAGGGCCTCGATGCGGCCAGGGTGGTAGGGAGACAGCTAGGCAGGACCAAGGGGATGTTCGGCTCGTTCATGGACGAGTACAAGAAGGCCAGCAAGTAGGTCAGGCCATACGCGAGCGCATCACCGTGCGGGTGGCGACTCGTCCCCATCCAGCCAAGAGCACCGCCTTGGCCCTAGTACCCCAATGCCTGCAGGACAAACATCACGACGGTCAGAATCGTCACGGTAACGATGGTGAACCACATCAGCGCGTTCCACATGCGCCCGTTGGCATGACGCCCCATGACATGGCGGTCACCGGCGATGCTTACCATGCAGAACAACAGGATGGGCAGCAGCACGCCGTTGATGACCTGGGCGACCATCATGATCGCAAACAGGTCGACGTTGGGGATGAGCACGATGAGCGCGGACGTTACGGTGATGGCAGTTATCATGCCTCGGTACACCGGGGCCTCGCGCCAGCTGCGGTCGGCGCCGCGCTCCCAGCCAAAGGCCTCGCACACTGCGTTCGCCGTGATGCCGGGCAGCACGCAGGCGGCCAGAAACGAGGCCCCCACCAATCCCACGGCGAACAGCGCCGAGGCATACCCCCCGGCCAGTGGCACCAGCGCCTTGGCCGCGTCTGCGGCATCGTTCACGCTGATGCCGGCAGGGAAGAGCACGGTCCCGGTCGTCAGGATGATGAACCAGGTCACGATCTCGGCGGCGATTGCGCCCGAGACGTTGTCGGCACGCTGTCCTGCGATGTCCCTCTCGCCCAGGTTCTTCTCGACCACGTTGCTCGAGACCATGAACATCATGTAGGGCGAGATGGTTGTGCCGATGTTCGCCACCAGCAGCGACACATAGCCAGGATCGCTCGACCACTGGGGCACGATGGTGCTGTGCAGCGCCGTGCCCCAGTCGGGCTGTGCGATGATGCCCGAGACTATGTAGGTCAGGAAGACGGCACTGAGCGCAAGCAGGATCTTCTCGATGCGCCGATAGGACCCGCTCAGCGTCAGAAGCCAGGTGGCGACGGCGGCGACGGGGACGCTGACCTGTATGGGGACGTTGAACAGCAGCATGCCCGAGGCGATACCCGCGAACTCGGACAGCGTGACGGCGAAGTTGGACACGATGAGCGACAGCATCGCGACGGCCGAGATGCGCACGCCAAACTGCTCGCGGATGAGCGATGCGAAGCCCTTGCCGGTCGCGCAGCCCATGCGCGCGGCAGTCTCCTGCACCACGACGAGCAGCAGGCACATGAGTGGAACCGTCCACAGCATCCCGAGACCGTACTGGGCGCCGGTCGTGGAGTACGTCGCAATCCCTCCGGCGTCGTTTCCGGCAAACGCCGTCAGGATGCCCGGCCCCATCGTCGCGAGGATGGCGAGCATCCCCGCCTTCTTGGTGTCACGTGTCATGCTAGATGCCCCATCCGCCCAGGACGGACGACGCCACGACGACGAACACCGCCACCGCCGCGACCATCTGGCACAGTGCGAGGGTGGTGCCCGAGGTCTCGAGGTTGCGCTCGTCCCGCCATCGCAGCGTCCTCAGGGTGGCAGGGGCCATGGCAAACGAGAAGAACGCGCCCGCCGCCGCGGCGCCAACACCTCCCAGCGCGAGGCGTCCCAGGTCGGAGTCCATGCCGAACAGGCTCCCGACGACGCCTCCGGCGACAAGGGCGACCAGCCCCGCGAACAGGAGCCCCAGCCCCAATCCCTTGAACGCGAACCCCACCATGGAGGGCGCGTCCTCGTCATCGGGGTCGTACGCTATGAACGAGTTGATGGAGTAGCTCGCCGCGTCGTTGCCTGCGATGACCGCGACGGGCAACGCAAGGGCGAGCAGTGCCACGCCGATCAGGCCTATGCGGGTCCCGAGCAGAAGGGCCACCGCGACGGTCCCGGCCATCCAGACGAAGAACCAGGCCTCGTTGCGTATGAGCCAGGCCACGTCGTGAGAGCGGCCGCCCTCGCCGCCGTCACTGTGGCCGGCGCCTGCTATCTGCAGGTCCTCCTCGTGCTCCTCCTCGAGGACGTCCAGCGCGTCGTCGACCGTGACGATGCCCAGCAGCCTCCTGTTGTCATCCACGACGGGCATGGCCAGCAGGTTATACTTCGCGATGTCCTTGGCCACGTCCTCCTGGTCGTCATCGGGGCCTGCGGTGATGATCTCCTCGTCGATCGCGATGCTGGCCAGCTGCGCCGTCGGCTCGGCCAGGAGCAGGCTGTTCAGGGTGACGATGCCCGACAACCTCCCCTCCTCGTCCTTGAGGTAGACGTAGTGGACGGTCTCGAAGTCCTCGTCCAGGTTGCGCAGCGCATCGACGGCGTCTGCGGCCGTGCCGCCCTCGGGCAGGGAGAGCGCCTCCGAGGTCATGATGCGCCCCGCGGTGTCCTCCCGATAGCCAAGCAGCTGCCGGATGGCCTTGCGCTCCTGGACGCCCATCAGGCGCAGGAGCTTCTCGGCCTTGTCGTAGTCCAGCTCCGAGACGAGCTCCGCCGCGTCGTCCGGGTCCATCTCGGACAGCATGCGCGATGCGTCGCCCTCGGCCATGTCCCCCACGATCCTCGCCGCCATCGCGTCGTCGTCGAACTCGGCCATGGCCTCGGCGGCCTGCTCGTCGTCCAGCTGGGCGAAGACCTGGCCGCGCAGGCGCGGGTCCAGGCGTTCCAGGATGTCGGCGATGTCTGCGGGATGAAGCTCGTCGAGCGTCTTGTGCGAGACCGAGAGCTTCACGTCGGAGAGGTCGCGGTCCAAGAGGTCCATGTAGTTCCAGGCGATGATCTTCTCGGGCAGGGGCTTCCCCAGCGCCTTCGCCGCCCTCAGCACCGCGCGCTCGAACGCGGGGGAGAGCGTGCGGAGTATGCCGCGCACGCCCACCTCGGCGCCCAGAAGGCGCAGCTGGGAGGAGCTGGTGTCAGAGAGCTTGAGGTCGTTCACGCGGACGACGCGCATGCCGCGCGTGTCGACGATCTGCTTGTTGAGCAGGTCGCGTGCGATCAAGACCTCGGTTGGCTGCAGGTACGAGAAGCGTATGTCCGTCTTCACGACCTTGAGGCGCAGCTCGTCCTCGTCGAACGAGTCGACGTACTTGCGCCAGGAAATCATGAACGGGGTCTTGCCGGGCCCCTCGACGGCGAGTGCCGTGACGCGGGGGAAGACCTCACCGGTGGCGATGCCCAGGTCGTTGACGCGACCGATCCTTTCGCCATCCAGGTCGAAGACGGGGTTTCCCAGTATCTGGGACAGGTAGATCATGAGGGCTCCTTAGTTGGTGGTGCCGCCGTGACGTCGCGTGGCGCAACGGCTCGTTCTCCGGCGTCCCTGCGGCGCGGCCAACTAGGGCAGACGCCGAGGGCTCATCGACTGTGAGGTCGGGGTTTCATCAATGACCTTTCTCCTGGACTACGGGATGGCTGGCGTGGCGCGACGCCAGGACCGTGTGTATTGTACACGGGCTGGCGAGACGTGGACCGTCTGGGAATTTAATGTGACGCGAGACGCTGCCCGCGATTTGCGGCCAAGGAGGGCAGTCTAGAATGGCACTGGCAAGACGGGTCGTCCGCAGGGCTAGGGACGGGGCCATCCCCCAGAGAGAAGGCAGAGCATGGACAAGTTCGAACTCATCCTCGACACCGCCGACGTGGAGGGCATCAAGCAGTGCCTTGACATCCTCGACGTCCAGGGCGTTACCACAAACCCCACGATCATCACCAAGTCCGGCAAGCAGCCCGAGCGGGCGATCCAGGACATCATCGATGTCCTGGACGAGGACCAGAAGCTCTTCGTGCAGGTCGTCGCCACCGGCTATGACGACATCATGGAGGAGGCCCGCCACATCGCGTCTCTGCGCGGCGGCAAGAACGTCTACGCCAAGGTCCCCGTCACCCACGCGGGCCTCAAGGCCATCAAGCGGTGCCACGTCGAGGGCATCAAGACCCTGGCAACCGCCATCTACAGTGCCGACGCCGCCTTCATGGCCGCCCACAACGGAGCTGACTACCTGGCGCCCTATGTCAACCGCATGTGCAACTACGGTGACGGTGTCGAGCAGGTCTGCGATCTCATCGACATGCTTGCTATCCAGGGCTCGACCACCAAGGTCCTCGCCGCCTCCTTCAAGAACGTCGACCAGGTCCACAGACTCGTCCTGAATGGCATCCAAGCCGTCACCATTCCCGTGGACGTGGCCCTCGGCATGGTCGGCCATCCCGGCACCGCCATCGCGGTCGACGAGTTCTCTGCCAACTGGAAGGCTGCCTACGGCCGCGATACCCTGCTGGCCTAGGAGGCAAACGTCAGCCGGCCGGTAGACCTACAGGGACCTGAGCGTCGGGACCCCGATGCGCTGCAGCTGAAGCAGCGTGTCGGGGTCATTCGTGTCTGTGATGATGGCCGAGAAGTCCGTCAGCGACGCAAAGCGGAAACTACCTACGTGACCGAACTTGCCCTCGTCGGCCAGGAGGAACTTGTAGGAGGCGTTGTGGATGACACGCTCCTTGACCGAGCCGGAATCTATGTCGTTGGAGGTCACGGCCCAGCTCGTCAGGTCTATGCCACTGGCGCCTATGAATGCCTTCGAGAAGAGCAGGGGTTCCAGCAGGCTGACCGTCGCCGACCCCACGAAGCCATTGAGCTGCACGTTGAGGTAGCCGCCTGTGCCCAGGGCCGTGACGTTGCGTACGCCCGTGAGCTTGCGGAGCACTTCGATCATGTTGGTGGTCACGATGAGGCGCTTCTCGCCCGTGGCAATGAGGTCGGCCAGCATCGAGTTGGTCCGCGACACGTCGAGGAACACGCTGTCCCCATCGTTGATCTCGAGGTAGGCCCGACGTGCGACGGCCCTTCGTCCGCCGTCGCCTTCGTCATCATCCCCCGTGACGGAGGTCCCCCCGAGTGCGTCGCGGGGGGGACTGGGCTTGGGGGCGCTTCCGATGAGCTCCCCTGTGCCAGGTCTCCCCTGGCCGCCAAGGGATGCGGCACTCGGCGCACCACCGAGCCCCGCGGAACCGATCAGCCCCTCAAGCTCGAGGCGACCCGTGAGGGAGGGAATGAGCTCGCGACCGCGCACCTCTCGGCGCAAGGGGCCTTCGAGACGCGTGGCACCGCCATAGACGCGGGTGCACTTGCCCTCCTTGGCGAGCGCCTGCAGGTCCTTGCGGATGCTGTCAACGCTCACCCCAAAGCGCGTGGCAAGGTCGTCGGTGTCGACACGGCCCTCGAGTTCCAACATTCCCAGGATCTTGTCGCGTCGCTCGCGTCTGAACACCGCCTTCCCCTCTCGGATCTCGCGATGGCATGGATGGCATGGTGACCGTGTGGCCCTCCTTGTAAGGAATGTGTACTAAAAGCGTGCTCATCCCTCCTTTTGTCCACAAGCGATGAACAAATTTCACATTCTTCTTGCAAAACAGGAAAAAACAGGAATAGTATGTGAACATCCTGAGGATGACGAGATGTATGCCATGCAGGATTCGCATGTTTTGTGAAGTGCAGAGGTCCCCATCGTCTCCGGTCCACGGGCCGAGATTACGGTAGGCCTCTAGGAGGGAGGGCGACACGTGGCTACGATGGCAGACATGCTCAAGCGTGAGAACGTCCAGGTTGTCGAAACCTGCGGCGGCTGGGAGGATGCGATCGCCGTTGCCGTGCAGCCGCTGGTTGACGGGGGCTACGTCACGCCCGCCTACGTCGAGGGCATCATCGAGAACACTCACAAGTTTGGCCCCTACTTCGTCCTCGCTCCCGATCTCGCGCTTCTCCATGCCCGTCCTGAGCAGGGTGTCATCAGCCAGCAACTCGCCGTCACCGTCTTGCGCGAGGGCGTCGAGTTCAAGGAGGGCGAGCCCGTTCGCGTGCTTGTGACCCTCGCTGCGGAGAGCCCCGACTCGCACATCGACGTCATGCGCGTCCTCGCCACCATGTTCTCCGATCCGAAGAACATCGAGAAGGTCGCCACCGCCTCGACGGCAGACGACATCTTTGGCTTCTTCGTCAGTGGCGGCGCCGAGTAACGACGGCTCGGCGGCGCCGATGGAAGCCACTGGCACGCGTCCATTCAGGCAAGCACGAAGCAGGTTCGTTTCGATTTGAAGGGGGAAACATGGCAGTACTCGACTTCATAGTCAACATTCTGTCGACGCCGGCTATCCTGGTCGGGCTCCTCGCCCTCATCGGCCTCGCCCTCCAGGGCAAGCCCGTCGAGGACGTCACCAAGGGCACCATCAAGACCATCGTGGGATTCCTGGTCCTGTCGGCCGGTGCTGCGTTCTTGCAGTCCGGCTCCCTGCTCGCGTTTGGCGAGCTGTTCAACTATGCCTTCAACATGCAAGGCGTCGTTCCCAACAACGAGGCCGTCGTCGCCGACGCACTCCAGAACTTCGGCACCAGCTCGGCCATCATCATGGCCCTCGGCATGGCGTTCAACATCGTCCTGGCCCGCTTCTCCCGCATGCCCTACATCTTCCTGACCGGCCACCACACCCTCTACATGGCCTGCATGCTCGCTGTCATCCTCGGCGGTGCCGGCCACCTCGAGGGTGGCGCCCTCTATCTGGCGGGTGGATGCCTCCTCGGCCTGATCATGGTCCTCTCGCCCGCCTACTGTCAGGTCACCTTCCGTAAGGTCACCGGCTCCGACGGCGTTGCCCTGGGCCACTTCGGCGGCATCGGCTACTGGTTTGCCGGCGTCGTGGGCAGGCTCTTCGCCAACGACCCCAAGCGCAGGAGCACGGAGGAGATCTCCTTCCCCAAGCGTCTCGTCTTCCTGCGTGACACCACCGTCTCCATCTCCATCACGATGATGGTCTTCTTCCTCGTCGTCGTAGGAGTCGCCGTTGCCAAGGGCGTCCTGGGCATCGTCCCCGCGGGCACCGACCCCGCCTCCGCCTCCGCTCTCCTCGAGCCCTACGGCCTGACCGTCGCCAACGTGGGCGCACTGCTCAACATCGGCACCGAGACCACGACCAACTGGATCGTCTGGTCCCTCACCGCAGGCATGAGCTTCGCCGGTGGCGTCTACATCATCCTGTCCGGCGTCCGCCTGATCATCGGCGAGATCGTCCCCGCCTTCAAGGGCATCGCCGACAAGCTCGTCCCTGGCGCCAAGCCCGCCTTGGACTGCCCCGTCGCCTTCACCTACGCCCCCAACGCCGTCATCATCGGCTTCCTGAGCTCCTTCGTGGGCGGCATCACGGGCCTTCTCGTCCTCAACGGCATCAACGCCGCCATCCCCGTCGCCCTGATCCTTCCGGGCGTCGTCCCCCACTTCTTCTGCGGCGCCACCGCAGGCGTCTTCGGAAACGCCGAGGGCGGCCTCAAGGGCTGCATCGCCGGTGCCTTCGCGCACGGCCTGCTCATCACCTTCCTGCCCATGATCTGCATGCCTGTCTTCAACGCCCTGGGCTATGTGGGCACGACCTTCTCGGACGCAGACTTCTCCTGGATGGGCATCGTCTTTGGCAACGTCGTCAACTTCGCGCAGGGCGCCCTGCTCGTCGCCATCTGCGTCATCGTCTACATCCTTCCCATCGCCTATAACTTCGTGGCCCCCAAGAAGGAGCAGGCTACGGAGTAGCCATCAGCGTCCGCCTGGCGGTGGGACCGGGGTCGGGGAGTGCGGCATTCGCTCCCCGGCCCGCCTCTTAGGCAGACATTTGTCGTCTAAACGGACTTTTTTGCACAAGCTATGTTGAACCACCTTCAATACTCGGCGGAGTCAGGCGACCGATGCGCCGTTCGCCTCGGCAAGCTCCTGTAGGCAATAGGTCTGCAACTCCTTGCGGGACGGGACGCATGACATGGCTCCGTCTCGCATGCAGCTGGTCACGCCATCATGTCGTCCTTCCTGGCACCGCTTGGGGGATGCGTTGCCCGCTGCGCGTGTCAGCGCTTTTTCAGTGCGTCTGCCCTGTGCTATCCCGGTCATCTTCCTGCCGGAAGGCAAAGCGAGTAGACTGGGGGCCGGTCGTTCTCACGCACCGCTCCCCACGGTGGTGTAACCCATAAAAAAGGAGAGCAAGATGGCAATTCGCAAAATCATGTGCGCCTGCGGTTCCGGTCTGGGTTCCTCCCTCATCGTCCACATGAACACGGAGGAAGTCGTGAAGAAGCTCGGCCATCCGGAGATCGAGGTCGACCACACCACCATCTCCGACATCAACCCCACTGCGGCGGACCTCTTCGTCGTCGGGGCGGACCTGGGTGACTTCATCTCCAACATCCCCGACGAGCAGAAGGTCGTCCTGACCAACATCCTCGACAAGAACGAGCTCGAGCAGAAGATCGCCGCGCATCTGAGCTAGGGTCGCCTCGCCTCGGGGGCCTATCCGCGCCCGAGCCTCTTTCCGTCGAGAAGGGCGCGTCTGCGTGCTCCCTGCCAAGTAAGGAGTGAAGCTAGTGGAAGAGAAGGAACTCAGGGGCGTCAAGCTCCTTGCGGCCAAGGTCCGTCGCGACGTGCTTGCGATGCTCCAGCATCGTGGGTATGGCCATGTGGGCGGCTCGCTCTCCCTGGTCGAGGCCTACGCCGTCCTCTATGGCAAGCAGCTGCGCTATGACGCGGCCAACCCCCACTGGGAGGGGCGTGACCGCGTCGTGCTCTCCAAGGGCCATGCCGGGCCCGTCATGTATTCGACGCTCGCCGAGTGCGGCTTCTTTCCCACGGAGTGGCTCATGACGTTGAACGATGGGGGTACCAGGCTGCCGTCCCACACCGACCGCCTGAAGACCCCCGGGGTCGATGCGACCACGGGCTCCCTGGGCCAGGGGACCTCAGAGGCCGCAGGCATCGCGCAGGCCCTTGCCATGAGGGGGTCGACGTCCTACACCTACCTCTTCGTCGGTGATGGCGAGCTCAACGAGGGGCAGTGCTGGGAGGCATTCCAGTTCATCGCCGCCAAGCGCCTGAGCCGCTGCATCGTCCTCATCGACGACAACAAGAAGCAGCTGGACGGCACCACCGACGAGGTCATGTACAACTTCGACCTCGCAAAGAAGATGGCGGCCTTCGGATTTAGCACGCAGGTGGTCGACGGGCAGGACATCCGCGCCATCGACGCCGCCATCGACGCCGCCAAGCGGAACACGGAGACTGCCAACTGCGTCGTGCTCGACACCACCAAGGGCGCGGGCGTCCCCTACTTCGAGCACGCCGTCTCGAACCACTCCATGAAGTGGAACAACGATGAGATCAACCAGGCGACCGCCGAGGCGATCGCCCGACTCAACGACGAGATCGAGAGGGGTGAGGCGTAATGTTCAAGCTCGCCGAGGACTGGGGCGCCGCCGGCAGGCCCTATCGCGATGCCGTCGTCGACACCCTGATCGACATGATGACAGGCGACGCGTCCATCGTCATGCTCGAGGCCGACCTAGGCGGCGCCTCGGGCACCCTCAAGATCCAGAAGGCGCTGCCCTCGCAGTTCATCGAGTGCGGCATCTCCGAGGCCAACATGATGGGCGTCGCAGCAGGCATGAGCTCCGAGGGCTTCATCCCCTTCGTCCACACCTTCGGGCCGTTCGCCACCCGTCGTGCCTTCGACCAGGTCTACCTGTCCGGTGCCTACGCCCACAACACCCTGAACATCTGGGGCTCCGACCCTGGCTTTACGGTGGGGGCCAACGGGGGCACCCACACCACCTGGGAGGACGTCGCGCTCATGCGGACCATCCCCGACGCCGTCGTCGTGGACGGGGCGGACCCCGTCCAGACCGAGTGGGTCGTCCGCGAGTTCTCCAAGTCAAGGGGCATCCACTACCTGCGCTGCGGTCGCAAGGCGTCCTACAAGGTCTACGAGGAGGGCTCGACCTTCGAGCTGGGCAAGGGCAACGTCATCCGTCGCGGCACGGACGTGCTGATCGTGACCGCAGGCCAGCTTGTCAAGGATGCGCTCGATAGTGCCGACGGCCTCGAGGGGCAGGGCATCTCTGCCGAGGTCATTGACATGTTCTGCATCAAGCCGCTTGACGTCGATCTGCTCGTGTCGGAGTCTGCCGGCAAGCGTGCCGTCGTCACCTTCGAGAACCACGGCGTCATTGGTGGTCTGGGAGACGCCTGCGCGTCCGCTCTCATGGAGGCCGGCGTCGCCGTGCCCTTCAAACGCCATGGCGTCGTGGAGTCCTTCGGCCAGGTCGGTACCGCCGATTGGCTGCAAGCCGCCTTCAAGCTCACCGCAGCGGATCTCGAGGAGACCGTGAAGTCCCTTCTCGACTAGAGTTACTCCCACATGGGGCCGCTCCCACATGGGACCGCTCCCACACACCACACCGAGGGGCTTGTCGCCCGGAAGGACGGGGTCATGAGGCTCAACCAGTACATGGACCACACGCTGCTCAAGCAGGACGCAACCAAGTCGCAGCTCGACAGGCTGTGTGACGAGGCCGCCGAGCACGGCTTCAAGACCGTCTCCATCAACTCATGCTGGACCAGGCACTGCGCCGAGCGGCTGGCTGGCACGGGCGTGGGCATCACGAGCTGCATCTCGTTCCCCTTGGGCGCCTGCTCCACGGCTGCCAAGGCCGCCGAGGCCAGGCAGGCGGTGGCAGACGGCACCACCGAGATCGACATGGTCCTCAACGTGGGGCGTCTTGTCTCTGGCGATGACGACTACTGCACGGAGGACATCCGTGGGGTGGTCGAGGCGGCGGACGGCCGTCCCGTCAAAGTGATCCTCGAGGTGTGTCTGCTTGATGACGAGCAGATCGTCCGCGCCTGCGAGTGCGCCGTGGCGGCAGGAGCCGCGTTCGTGAAGACCTCCACGGGCTTCTCGACCGGCGGGGCCACCATCCATGCGGTCAAGCTCATGCGCCAGACCGTGGGCGACGCCTGCCAGATCAAGGCTGCGGGTGGCATTCACACCAAGGAAGAGGCGCTTGCGATGATCGAGGCGGGTGCCGACCGCATCGGAGCCTCCGCCTCCATCGCCATCTGCGAGGGGTAGCATGCGGCTACAGGGCCCGTCCGTGCCACTGGATCCGGGCCCTCCTGGCCTAGAATGACCCCGGACGATAGGGAGGCGGCTGTGATTGCGCATGCCGCTGCGCGCCTGTGGGGAGGGCTGTCCCCGGACGACGGGACGATGCCTTGGCTGGGGGCCTGACTGCCGGGTTGACTGGCCGCCTGGGAGACCGGCTGACCGGCGGTCTGGGGCGCCACGGATGCTGGCGCGTTGGCGGCCGGCGTGCCTTGCTGGGCAGCTGCGGCCAGAGGCAGGACGCCCAGGGCGGCCATCAGGGCCAGCGACGAGAGGGGGCGGCAGGCGGTACGGGTCGGGGTGTGCATCGTGGGCCTCCTCATGCGTTGGGGGATGGGGGCAGGGTTTCGGCCGCTTTGGGTGCGGGAGCGGCTGCCTTGGGGTTGCTGCGGGTCTTGTACCAGTGCAGCAGGTAGGCCAGGGCCGTCATGACGGCCAGACCACCCAGAACCACCAGCACCTGCATCGTCCAGCTGCGGCCGAACTCCACCAGCAGGAAATGCGCCACGAACGACAGCGAGATGCCCAGGCAGAAGATGTAGAGCGAGTGCTGGCCGCAGCGGATGACGGGCAGCGTGATGCGCCAGTTCAGGAAGCGGGCGTCGGCGCGGGTGTAGTGGCCGACCAGGTAGGCCACGGCCAGGAAGTGCAGCACCCGGGCCGGGCCCAGGTTGGTCTTGTCGATGGGGTAGAGCCACGAACCCACGATCGGCTTGGTCACTTCGTCGATGGCGGGCACACGCCAGCCCACGGCCACGATGCAGGCAAAGAGCAGGACGGCCACGGCCACCCAGGCCAGCCAGGGGCGCCAGGCCAGCCAGGGCGAGCCTGTCTTGCGCACCGAGGCGCACAGGATGCCGATGACGAACATCAGCTGCCAGGCCAGCGGGTTGAAGAACCAGACATCGCCGGCTTCATACACCGGCCAGGCCAGGTTGTACTTCTGCACGCCCCACCACAGCACCAGCGACAGCGCCAGGGTCAGCGGACGGGACAGGCGCGCCATCATCAGCAGCAGCGGCAGGGCAAAGAGCAGCGCGATGTACATCGGCAGCACATCCAGGTTCACCGGTCGGTAGCGCAGGATCAGCGCATCCAGCACCGATTCCAGCGGACTGTCGAGGAAGGCCTGGACATTGAGTTCCTCAATGAATGAGGCATTCCCATAGCGGACTGCCACCCACGAGATCTGCGCGATGAAGAAGATGAACAGCAGGATGTGGGCCGCGTAGAGCTGCCAGCAGCGCTTGAGCACCTGCATGGCCATGTAGACGAAGCCACGCTTTTCCAGCGAGCTGCCGTAGACCAGCGCGGCGGTGTAGCCCGAGATGAAGACGAAGATCTCGGTGGCGTCGCTGAAGCCGAAGTTGCGGAAGGTGATCTGCCCGATGCTGCTGGACGGGATGTGGTCGATGAAGATGAACCACAGCGCCAGGCCCCGGAAGAAGTCCAGACGCAGG
>ERZ773042.1665-NODE-1665-length-12912-cov-3.994244_pt1 | contig 12912 bp, 10 predicted proteins | sample MGYA00511664_ERZ773042 | MGnify/ENA primary metagenome ERZ773042 (study PRJEB29015, sample SAMEA2737984) | human oral metagenome | biome: human oral; feature: human-associated habitat; material: dental | place: China | collected 2036 ... | reverse complement strand
AATATTGTCAATCTCATTTTTCAGCTGCTCATATATTAAATCCAACTTTTTCTTTCTAATTTGTAGATTTTTTTGATTGATTTCTATTGCTGTTAAGTCTGTTTCTGTGTTGATATGTATTGTACTTTTGCAAAAAAAACATTGTAAAATATCAGTATTAAATTCAATATGATTTGCTCCACAAAATGGACACATTCCAGAATTTATAACTGGAACAAATTTATCATAAAACTCTTGATAAGAACTAGGAAAAATATTTCCATACCATTTTTTCTCAAGCTCTGCTATTTCTGTCCTAAGTTTATCCGCTTCTGATCTATTTTGGACTCGTTCTTTATTTCTTCTATTTAAGAGTTCTCTGGCTTCATCAACTTTTTTATTAATTATCTTAATTTTTGATTCTACTTTCTCTAAATCTTCAATAGAATATTCCTCCTCCGGAGTCTTATTTAAATCTTCCCCTAAGAAATCTTTCACCATTGACATTTTATAAGATTTCAATCTTGATTGACTATCATATTTTTTGATCAACTTCTGAGTTTCACTATATTCAAAGTACTTTTCTCTTGGCATAAACTTACTTAACACTAACTTACTGAGATTTTCATCCCAAAATGCAAAGTTCCTTGCCTCCGAAAAGAACATTATTTCTGTCATCATTAAAATGAATGAGTTTATATCTGGAAATCCTGAAGATTTGATTACTGCTTCATGATATTTATTAATTAAAGATTCACCAAGTTGGCTATCATTACTTGAAGAAAAATATTTTCTTTCATACTTCTCATAATCTAATTCTTTTTCTTTCTCTTCATTCTTTTCCCCATTGATACTAAAGCTAATTAACCTGTGTGAATACAAGCTATGCCTAGTTAAAAAAGTGTCATTGGCAATTGAAAATTCAACTTCTACTACCGCCTTATTTGAAGGTAATTGCATCCGATTTTTAAAATAATCCTTCTCAAACATTGGACGTCTAGATTTTTGTTGATCTTTATAATTTCGAACTTCCACTTTTCCCTTGTAAGGACCTATTATCGAATATTGTATTATATTAAGTAATGTTGTTTTTCCTAAACCATTAGTACCAAAAATAATATTTAATTTATCAGACATTTCTATTTCAAGAGGACACTGATATAAATCAAAATTTTCAATTTTTAACCGTTTAATCTTAGGTAAGTAATAATTAAATTCTATCATATTATTTTTTCTCCAATACTATTACACCCTCAAGCAACTTACTGATTTTTTCTTTTTGCTGAGGACTTGGATTTAAGTAGCGTGCTTTTCTTATTTCTACTACTTCAAATCCAATGTTTTCAGCAATCTCAGAGCAAATCTCTAGTGTGTTAATTAGAACACCAAAATATGCAGAATTTGAAACATTGAAATATGCCCGTCGGCCTTTCTTAAGTTTTTGATACATTCCTTCAAAAATAATATGCATATCTTCAAAATAAGCCACAATCATTTTTAAAATTTCTGAATTCCACACTAGTGAATCCCTACTTGAAGATTTAATTTCTGATATAGCTGCATCAAGAATTTTACTTTTTACACCTGTTAAATGAGGTATTTTTAATTGTACATGTGAACGAATTGTCTGCTCACGTATTTTTTTTATATCACTATAATCTGTTAGAAAATCCAAAGCCTTTAATTCAAGCATGTAGGAATCCGTATAATCTCTTGAATTCAGATATGGAGGAGAAGTAATAATTAAATCTACAGAGTTATCTTCTACATTTTCAAAAATAAGTTTTCTTGAATCTCCTAAATACAATAAATTATGATTAGAAAACTCCCCTACATCCTTTTTCTTAACATCTTCGATGATCACATTATTTATGAAATCAAAAAAACTAGTTATTACTTGTTCTTGGGAATATTGAGTCTCTTGCCAACCTTTTTTATAAGATAAACACTTCCCATTTCGATACAAATTACTGTATTCTAATAATATATTTGCTAAACAAACAGTATAAACTTCTTTATATAAAGTTGTTGACAAACTATTGATAGCGCTCTTAAGTTTTCCAATTGCAATAAAGACTTCACGATCTATATTCCATTTCTTTTTTTCTTGCCCCTCAATTAATGTAGAAAATCCACTATCTAAATTAATTTCCTCATCATTTAAAGAAAATGCATGTTTCTTCATTTTTAAAATATGAAACTTAATTGTCCGTATTTTATATTGAGATACTTTTAACTTCGCTTTGGATAAAGTAAACATAAAAGGATTTACCTCAAACGATATACAGCTTATTCCTCTTATAGACAATTCCAAAGCTGTTGTTCCACTTCCTGAAAACGGCTCCAAGCACATCTCTATCTTTTGAGATTGCTCGTTTACTATGGCGTTAATAAATTCTTTTGAATATCCTTCAACAAAAGGATACCACCTATGTATACTAATGTCTTTATTTTTATTGAATTGCATAATTCTTTCATATTCATTAACATAATTAACATATCTATACATTATAGTTCTCACTTCATTCAATTCATATTCTTTTATTTAAAATTTAAAACAATCTGTTTTAATTATAACACAAAAACACGGCTTCTACACCGTGTTCTGTGGTTATTTAGCCAATTTCTCCATATCAGCCTTACGCGCTACAGTCGCATCATACTTAGCTTGGTAGTCGGCTTGTTTGTCGCGTTCTTTGTCGACGACTTCTGGTTTGGCGTTAGCGACGAATTTTTCGTTGCTGAGTTTCTTGGCAACTATATCTAATTCTTTCTGCCATTTAGCCAGTTCTTTGTCAAGGCGGGCTAATTCTTCTTCGACATTGAGCAAGTCAGCGAGAGGCAGATAGATTTCAGCTCCTGTGATGATGCTGGACATAGCTAATTCTGGCGCCTCAATGTCAGAAGCAATTTCCAAATGTTCCGGATTTGTGAAGCGTTTGATATAGTTCACATTGGCGTTGAAAAATGCTTCTAATTCGCTGTCGCTTGTTTTCACAAGAAGTGTAATTGGTTTGTTTGGAGCAACATTCACTTCACTACGTGCGTTACGGACAGCACGGATCAGGTCCTTTAGGCTTTCGACACCTTTATGCGCCGCTTCGTTTTCAAATGCTGGGTTAACCGTTGGGTATTCAGCTGTTACAATTGAACCTTCAGAAATTTGTTCAAAGATTTCTTCCGTCACAAATGGCATGATTGGGTGAAGCAAACGAAGAACCTTATCAAGCGTGTAAATCAGAACTGAACGGGTGATAACTTTTTCATCCTCGTTATCGCTGTAAAGCACTTCTTTAGTCAATTCAACGTACCAATCCGCAAATTCATCCCAGATGAAGTTGTAAAGGATGTGACCAGCCACACCAAATTCAAATTTATCAAAGTTTTCAGTAACTTTGGCAATGGTTTCGTTGAGATTGTGAAGAATCCAACGGTCAGTTACATTCCCAGCTGTACCAGCCGCAACTTTTGCAACATTTTCGCTCGCTTGGTCAAGTGTCAACCCTTCATTGTTCATCAAGATGTAACGAGAGATGTTCCAGATTTTGTTAATGAAGTTCCAAGCGGCATCCATTTTTTCGTAAGAAAAACGAACGTCTTGACCTGGTGCAGAACCGTTTGATAAGAACCAACGAAGCGCGTCAGCACCATATTTTTCAATAACATCCATCGGGTCAATACCGTTACCAAGTGATTTAGACATTTTACGTCCTTGTTCGTCACGGATAAGACCGTGGATAAGTACGTTTTCAAATGGACGACGTCTTGTGAATTCCAATGATTGGAAAATCATGCGTGATACCCAAAAGAAGATGATATCGTAACCAGTTACCAGTGTAGATGTTGGGAAGTAACGTTTGAAGTCTTCTGAGTCTGTGTCAGGCCAACCCATTGTGGAGAATGGCCATAGGGCTGAACTGAACCAAGTGTCAAGCACATCTTCATCTTGAGTCCATCCGTCACCTTCTGGAGCTTCTTCACCAACGTACATGTCACCTTCAGCATTGTACCATGCTGGGATTTGATGCCCCCACCAGAGCTGACGAGAGATAACCCAGTCGTGAACATTTTCCATCCATTGAAGGAAAGTATCGTTGAAACGTGGTGGGTAGAATTTCACTTCATCATCAGTATCTTGGTTGGCAATCGCATTTTTAGCCAATTGATCCATTTTAACGAACCATTGTGTTGACAAACGTGGTTCAACCATAACACCCGTACGTTCTGAATGACCAACAGAGTGTGTCATTTTTTCAATATTAACAAGCGCACCAATTTCTTCCAATTTTTTAACAACGGCTTTGCGAGCTTCAAAGCGATCCATGCCAGCAAATTCACCAGCAAGTTCGTTCATCGTACCGTCATCATTCATAACATTAACTTGAGGAAGATTGTGACGTTGACCAACAAGGAAGTCGTTAGGGTCATGGGCTGGAGTGATTTTAACCACACCAGTACCAAATTCTGGGTCAGCGTGTTCATCACCAACGATTGGAATAGCTTTGTTAACGATTGGCAAGATAACATTTTGTCCAATCAGATCTTTGTAGCGAGGATCTTCTGGATTGACAGCGACAGCCGTATCTCCAAACATGGTTTCGGGTCGGGTTGTTGCTACTTCAAGGGCGCGTGAGCCGTCTTCTAACATGTAGTTCATATGGTAGAAAGCACCTTCCACGTCCTTATGGATAACTTCAATATCAGAAAGGGCTGTACGAGCTTTTGGATCCCAGTTGATGATAAATTCACCACGATAAATCCAACCTTTTTTATAAAGTTCAACAAAGACTTTACGAACTGCTTTTGACAATCCTTCATCAAGAGTGAAACGTTCACGTGAGTAGTCAACAGAGATACCCATTTTACCCCATTGTTGTTTGATTGTTGATGCGTATTCATCTTTCCATTCCCAGACTTTATCAAGAAATTTTTCACGACCAAGGTCGTAACGTGAGATACCATCTTCAGCAAGGCGTGCCTCAACTTTAGCTTGTGTAGCGATACCAGCGTGGTCCATACCAGGAAGCCAAAGGGTATCGAAGCCCTGCATACGTTTTTGACGGATGATAATATCTTGCAAAGTCGTATCCCAAGCGTGACCAAGGTGCAATTTCCCAGTTACGTTTGGTGGTGGAATCACGATAGAGTAAGGCTTAGCCTTCTTATCTCCAGACGGCTTGAAAACATCCTCATCCAACCATTTTTGATAACGCCCAGCCTCAACCTCAGCTGGGTTGTATTTTGGTGAAAGTTCTTTTGACATAATGTGTCTCCTAAATTTATATTATTCTTTATTAACTAGTTTTACAATTCCAATTTCACTAAGATGCACATAAATTGCATCAATATCTGCTAATCCCAGTAAAGGTCTTGTTGTGATATTAGCTGGATTGTACTTTAAATTGTATTTTGTTCTTTCAACTATACAGTATTTTTTATGTACTAATCCAAAATTTTCAAGTGAAAGTTTTAAATTTATTAAATTACAATGGTGTATATTCAAAAGAAATTTATTATATTCACCATATAAAATCGTAATTGCTTCCATATAAGATTTAACCAACTCAACTGCATCAATATCATTTCTTGCCTCTATTTCATTGCGCAATTTTTTCCAATTGAAACTAGAATTTAATAAATAGTCTTTTTCAATCCAAAGACTAATAATTGCCTTTTCGTCATCGACGTAATCTTGTTTCTTATGAAGTGCAGAGATTGGAATTCCAACATGTTGTGAAAAATTTCTAAGATTATAGCAAAATCGATAAGCAAAACTATTGTCATATTGTTGACTAGTAAGTTTATGAAATTTTTTAAATTTTTGCCTATGTTTTGTTTTTATCTGATTTTCAGCAAAATTAACAAATAATTTTCCACTAGAAAGTAAGTGCATCATGAAACGATTTACATCAAGCTCATTAGTCCCCTTATTTTTCTTCTCTAACTCAGAATTCAACTTCAAAAAATCAAAAACGTCCGAAATAAACATTTTATACATTACTTTAAGTCTTTCAAATTCCTGTTGAATGTTGGAAATTTGATTAGAAATTTCTATTAAATCTTCCTTATTAATTGGAAATTCAGTAATAACCAAATTATTTTGTTCAGAATCCATTTCATAGCATCCCAGACTTTCAATAACATCAGTATCTTTCAAATGAGAATATTTTTCATCGATTCCTTTTATTTGTTCTTCTGTTAAAATAGAATTTTCTATAATCATCTCCCCTCCCACTCACTTTTCAGCAATCCATAACGCAATAAATCACAGCGTTTGCCTTGTGCGTCTTTGCGGTCACGAATGCGAGATTCGAGGGTGAAGCCAAGTTTTTCAGCAATACGCTGGCTTGCTTTGTTGTATCCATAACATTCAATTTCGATTTTGTAGAGATTGAGTAGGGTGAAGCCAACTTCCAACAGCGCACGCGCAGCTTCTGTCACAATCCCTTGCCCCCAATAATCTGGGTGAAGCAAATAGCCCATTTCAAGAACATCATCAGCATGGCGATGATTAAAATCAATCGAGCCAATGACTTCATCTGTTCCTTTCAAGCAGATACCATAACCAGACGGTATTTTTTGCTCAATCCAGCGCTTTGGCATAATGTTTTCGAGATAATTTTCCTCTTCTTCCACGCTTTCTGCAGGTGGAAAACCAGCTGACCAAGTCACCTCTGGCAAACTCGCATAAGCAAAAATCTCTTTAGCATCTGAGACTAGACGTTGGCGCAAATACAGCCGCTCTGTTTCAATATCAGGAAGTTTATTGTCTTCAATTTGACCTAAAATATTTATCATAATTCCTCTCCCCGTTCCGCTTATAAAAATTCGTCCCTGCCATACATGACAGGGACGAATGTTTTTATCCGCGGTACCACCCAATTTCGGGCAGACGCCCGCAACTCTGGTCTTCTTGTTCATCTTTTATTACGTTGTTAGCTCGCTTAGATGTACGCCAGTACAGCCCGCAACTCGCTGCTTAGTCCTAAAAGTAAACAAAAAGACACCATTATTTCATTTTTAGCCTTAGCAACCAGTTTTGACATTTGTGCGGATTTCTCAGCAGTGCCGCTTTCTGTGACAAATGGGATTCAAAACACCTCTAATGCATTTAGTTTAACATGTTTTCTAGAGAAAATCAATAATTTCTCTGCCCAAAAAGTCCGTCTGGTAGGTCATGAAATCCCTTGCCCTCTTGATAGTTGGCAAATTTCCCCAATAAAAACTGATAAGCATCCAGACGACTCTCATAACGAATCGCGGCTTCTTTAGCGCGTTCATCTTGGTCTTCTTCATAGACTTTTTGACTCTCTTGAAGAGCCATTTCGTTGATTGCCACCTGAGTTTTGACCCAAGCTTCAAAATCCTTTAAAAATTCCTGTTCGTACGTCATCATATTCCTTCTAATCTACTCCTCGGTAGAAATCTTCTTCAATATCACGGAAAGGCTGAATATCTTGGACATATTCCAGCACACCTTGAAATTCTCCTGCTTCATCTCTCACTGCCGCATACGTCACATGAACAAATTTATCCCGCGACTCAGACTTGAACCACATAACAAACTTGTCTCGCTTACCTTCACGCAATTCCTTAAAAATAAAGCGAACTTTCTCTAAAAACTTAGGCGGGTGGCACAGCTCGACATTGCGCCCCACTTGACTCGGCGTCCGTTTGAAAATCATCTCATCAGCTGGCACACTGTCATTGTAGTACTGGAAAATATCCTTCTTATTAACAAAGGTAATCTCCATTGGCAGATGATTCAAGATTAGATTTGCCTCTTCCACTGACAAATAGCCCTGTCCAAAAGACTGTTGGATCTGTCGATCAAAATTGTTTTCTGCCTTTTTCTTTTTTGGTTTAAAAGAAATGGTGACCTGCCCATCAGGTGTCTCAATGACTTGCTGAATAGTACCGTCTGACACCAACTCGTCACGGGCTGCCGCTTCGCTTCCAGTCTTCTCAGCAGTCTCTTTTTCTGCCTCCGTGAATGATTGACGAGCTGGTACCCACTTTTCAGCCGGCTTGATAATCGCATAGCCATAGGCATCACTTTCTTCTGCAATTTTCAACCAATCGTCCTGTGTGAAAGATTCCAGCAAAATCATAAGCAAGATGGATTCTTCCTTGAAAATCATCGCCTCAAATTCAGCCGCAAAATTTTCAAATGTTGCTCGAACTGGCTCGATACCTAGGTTAGACAAATCTTCAGCAGCAGTCTTTGCTTCCTGAAAAAGCTCTCGAATCTGGTCGTCCACACCCCACATAACCTTGGGTGGTGAGTCATGACCGTATTTCTCCATAATCGGAAACATCAGCTCTTCCTTGCGCTGATAATGAATGTCAAATTGACCGACCAAGCCCAGCTGGCGCATCAACCCCTTTTCCAACTCTGTCTTCATTTCTGCATCATCTGTTTGAGCATAGGTATCAAGGAGGCGCCGGATCCGCAACAGAGCCGCTCTCAGAGCCAGATTTTCCTGCTTAAAAATTTGAACTGGATGTCCTGGATGATCTGTGTCAGCCACTTCTACATTTTTCACTGCTCCCTTAAAAAGATTCGCATGAACATTGCAAAGCGACATAACATCCTCAAAGGTTACACCCGTATCCGAGTTCATCAGTTCGTGCTCCATAAGACTGATCTCAATAGCCGAAACGCCTGTAAAATGCTTGTTAAACTGCTCTTGAACCTCTTCTGCTGTTGCGCCATGGTGCAAATCCAGCAAAATGGATTTCAAAATCTCAATTCGTTCATCTGCCATTAGTCTAGCCCCACCACTTCATAGCCATTTGCTTCCAATGTCATGACAATTTTATCCATAGGGGTTCCCTCTAACTTAGAACCTTGTTTTAACGACACCTTGCGACCAACCGTATTGCGCATGATTGGATTGGCAAGCGGTTTAAAACCCAGTTCCACCAAAATTTCTAACACTTCTGGGTGCTTGTCCACTACTTCTGCTACAGGAATGGATACATCAATGATATTGTCCATATTTCACCTCATGAACATTTTTCTATTATTATAACACAAAAAGCAGTTGCTTTCTAAGCAAAATCAAAGCGTTCTTTATCTTTGCCTCATTCCATTTTTCTGAATCAAGCATCTATAACTATTTTTAATATAGTATAAGTATTTGTTATAATAAAATGATTTTGTATTTTTCACAAGCAAAATAATTGATAGCCCCTCTTTTTAAAGCAAAATATTTCACAAATAAAAGAAAATTTATTAAACCACAAATTTGAAAACGTTTTTATAATCGTGATATAATAATTTCAAAAACAGGATGAAGGAGATAGTATGTCTATTACAACTTTATTAAACATCAAATATCCAATTTTTCAAGGTGCTATGGCGCAAATTTCTCACTATCAGTTGGCTGCTGCTGTTTCAGAAGCGGGTGGCTTGGGGATTATTGCTTCAGGTGGTATGACTGGCGACCAATTGCGCGAAGAAATTCGTGAATTGCGTAAACTCACAGACAAACCATTCGCTGTTAATGTGATGCTGATGCTGAAAAATGTCGAAGAGCTTGTGAATGTTATCATCGAAGAAAAAGTTCCTATTGTGACAACTGGTGCTGGCACCCCTAAATTTATTCTGCCTGCTCTCAAAGAAGCAGGTATCAAGGTTATTCCGGTCATTGCCAGCGTGAAACATGCTAAAAAAATGCAAGAATTAGGTGTTGACGCTGTTATCGCTGAAGGATCTGAAGCGGGTGGTCATATCGGTAGCACCAATACCATGGCTTTGCTGCCACAAATTACTGATGCAGTTGATATTCCCGTGATTGGTGCAGGAGGTATTGCAGACGGTCGCGGGCTTGCTGCTGCTTTCGTTTTAGGCGCACAAGGAGTTCAACTCGGTACGGTATTTCTCGCATCAGAAGAATGCCCAATCGCTGAAAGTTATAAAGAAGCAGTTCTCAAGGCAAATGATACAGATACAGCTGTCACAGGCAGGAGGGCGGGTGCCCCCGTTCGTTGTATCCGAAACGAAATGACAGACCATTATATAGAACTTGAAAATAAAGGTACCAGCCGTGAGGAACTGGAAGAGATTACTATTGGAGCTCTCTCAAAAGCTGTATATGACGGAGACACAAAAAACGGCTCCATGATGTGCGGTCAAATTGCTGGTATGATAAAAGAAATCCGACCATGCAAAGAAATCATTGAAACAATCGTCTCAGATGCACAAAAAGCATTGGAAAACACAGAGATTTCCTTGTAAAATCGAAAAAACTTGTAGAAAATGATCTCTACAATTTTTTCTATTGCTGAAGTAGTTGAAAATATTTGCGTTTCATTTTACTGCTCAACTTCTGTCGCCTATTTGTCATCTGCCTTAAACTAGGCTCACTCATGAACAAGTCATTCTATCCCATTTACCAAATGCTATAAAATATCAATAGCATTGCTACAGGATACCTTCTTTGCAATTTTTACATCCTGATTCTTTGAACTTTCGTTGTTAGAAAGTGCCTCGTATATTATTCTAACATACAGTAAAAGTGTTTCATATCATTTCCCGTCATTTTCAGTACGTTCTTGTCCCCACCAGTAAGGCATGAGTTCTCCCAAAGTAATCGTTTCTCGTTTTTCAAAATCCAACATAAACTCTAGATGACGATTTTCAGGATTCAACTCCATTAGAAATTCTCTACACGCCCCACAAGGCATACCAGAACCTCCGCCATAAGGCGGTTTATCACGAAAAGCCAATACTCGTTTCATTTTTGTCTGTCCAGAATACTGATACATATTAAAAGCTGCTGCCCTTTCAGCGCAGAGATGAAAAACACCACATTTATTGATAGCAACTTCGTTGATTTTATCGGCAACCTCCAACAGCCCTCAAGCTGTTGGAGCAAAGCAAAAGCCGGTATAAATCTTTCCATCCTCTGCTTCAATAGCTGCTACAACATGATTAGCGTACACAAAGGGCGATACCTCATGCGGATCATAGAGCTTCTTGGCTTCTTCATACATTTTTTCCCAAATATCCATTCTAATCCTCTTTCTTTATCAACTTCACTACAGCCTCGGTCCTTGTTGTCCATGAGCTGAGGAGACAATTTTTCATCATAGTTTGCATCATTACTATACAATTCTATTGAATTGTTAGTATCAGGTTTATGCTCATTTTTTCGCTTATCTTTGAAATCCTTGCAATTTAATGACGTTTCATCGCCCGATTTATAAATAAATGTAATCTTTGCTGGATCAACTGTTCCATCCTCATACACTCCTCCAATAATTACCTTCTCAACTAAACTTTCAAAGACAGTACGATCAAATTCTGTAATGAGTTGTTTCGATTTCAAAAACCTTCTAAACGATTCCAAACGTTCCTTGACGCCAGAATCTGAACGCAAGCTGACTTCAAGATTGATTTTTGAATCTAATAATTTTTCTTTTTTCTTCATGATAGCATGAAATTTTTCATCATACAAGTCATCACTGATTCTACCATCAAATTTCATCTGGAAAATATCTCGTTCTTGTTTTTTGAGTTTAGCTAGCTCTTTTTCAATATGTTGTAACTCTATCTCTAAAGTATTGTCGCTAATTTCCTCCTCAACCGTTTGTAAGAAAATATCAATAATTTTATCGTTATTTTGATAAAGTAATCTAAAGCTTTCTAAAAAGGCTCTCTCAATAGCTGATTCGCTAATGCCTTTACTGTGCTGACAATGCCGTTTCCCCTTTTTTATCGCAACTTGACAATGCCAAATAACCTTATGATAAATCGTACCACTATGCCAAGAGCGTCTTGACAAAATAGATTTGCAAAAGCCACATTCTAACATACTACTAAAAGCATACATCCTAGAAAAACGTTGTTGTTTACCTGAGGTTGTACCAATTCTTCCTCGTCTTCCAGAACGTTTTAACCTAATTTCCTGAGCTTTATCAAACTCTTCTTCAGTTATAATTGGTTCATGATTATCTTTTATATAATATTGATCTTCCTCACCATAGTTATCAAGTCGTCGTTTATTGATTGGATCTACAGTAAATGTTTTTCCTTGTAAAACATCTCCCTTATATTTCTCATTCTTGATAATGCCAAGTACAGTTGTCTCCGCCCAAGATTTATTTCCTCTTGGAGAGGGAACGCCCATTTCTTCCAATTCACGAGCAATGACACGCCCTCCCATCCCTTCTAGATATCTCTCAAATATATAGCGAACAACCTTTGCTTCTTCTTGATTGACTGTAATTTGACGAGTTCCCCAGTCAAAATCATACCCTAAACAACGTGGCCCACCAACGAGTTCTCCTCGTTGCATCTTCATCTTAAGTCCTTTTTTAACGTGTGCCGAAATGTTTTCAACCTCTTGTTGAGCTACTGAACTAAGGATAGTCAATAAAAGTTCCCCATCCATTGTCAATGTATCAATATTTTCTTCTTCAAAGTAAACACCAATTTGTTTATCCTTTAGCAAACGTACATACTTAAGAGTATCAAGAGTATTTCTAGCGAATCTGGCAATAGCTTTAGTAACAATGTAATCAATATCACCATTTAGACAATCTGTAATCAGTCTCTGAAAGTCTTGACGTTTTCCAACTTGAGTCCCCGTAATACCTTCGTCCGCATAAATATCAACAAGTTGCCAATCTGGATGTTGCAATATGTACTCTTTATAGTGCTTAACCTGTGATTCATAGCTATTCTTTTGGTCTTCACTATCAGTGCTAACTCGACAATAGGCAGCCACCCTTTTTTGAGAAATCTCTACTTTCCCATTATAACGCCGAACATTCTCCTGAGCTCTGATCACCTCAATTTGTTTTACCATATTTCTAAATCCTTTCTATAGCAAATAAGAAACTCTTTGAAATTATTTTACCGCACTCAACTATTTATGTCCGCTATTTTGTGTTCTCAAAACAATATTTTTTGTATTTCCTATT
>ERZ773042.1661-NODE-1661-length-12920-cov-19.615313_pt1 | contig 12920 bp, 13 predicted proteins | sample MGYA00511664_ERZ773042 | MGnify/ENA primary metagenome ERZ773042 (study PRJEB29015, sample SAMEA2737984) | human oral metagenome | biome: human oral; feature: human-associated habitat; material: dental | place: China | collected 2036 ... | reverse complement strand
GTTTGTAGCCTTTTTGGAAGACTTGTGCGATGCTTCCAGCTGGGTGATCATCATCTGCCGGCACCGTCTGAATAGCCATATGGAAGTTGTGATCAAACTCACCGTCTGTCGGAACTTTTTCAATTCCTTCATCTTTAAGAGCAGCAATCAAGCTTTCTTGAACCATTTCCAAGCCTTTTTTGACATCCTCAGTCAATCCCTCAACAGCCAAGGCGCGTTCTAAGTTGTCCAACGAAGGAAGGATTGCTTTCCCTAAGTCTTGGCTACGATATTTCTGCAATTGTTGACGTTCTTCATTTGCTCGGCGCTGAATATTTTGCATTTCAGCAGCTGCACGAAGATATTTGTTTTCAAATTCGTCTGCGCGCTCATTCGCCAAGTCCAATTCGGACTTCTCAGGAGCTACCTCTGTTATTTCTTCAGACATTTCTTCTACCGAAACGTCCTCTTTTTTTGCTTCTTCTTGCTGTTTTTCTTCTGCCACTAGGCACCTCCTTATGGTATTTTAAGTATTTTTCTATCTATAACTATCAGCTCTGTCGCCTTAATGCACTTCATAATGATTGCTACTCAGATATCTATAAAAATCTGTGAGCTTCATCGTTAAAACGCGATTGACAACATTGAGTTGACTGACAACTCGCTGATAATCTAAATTGACTGGTCCAATGACCGCTAGCATGCCAAATCCTCGGTAAGGAATGAGAAATTTGCTAGAGATGAGCGTCAAATTCGCCAGACTGCTTTCTCTGCTGTCTGCCACGCGCACCGTCTGCATTTGATCTTCAGCTAAACTATCTCGAATTTCAAAAGCCACTTTTTGCAGTTGATCAAAGAATTGATAACTCTTTAGATCTGAAAAATTCAGCAACTTCACCTTACCAGATACAATGACATTTTCTTTGAAAATATCACTAAAGATATGCTCGAAAAGATCCATAACATTATCGGTCGTTGTAAAATAACGCTGGATAATTTGTGGAATCTCTGTCCGAATCTTATAGTGAATATCAAGAACTGTCTGTCCTAAGAAACGCTCTTGTATCAATTCCTTCAGCTGAATCAAATCAGCTCGCAAGAAATTACGGGGAATCATGAATTGACTGGTAATCGTATTGGACTCATCCAAAGTAAAGACTGCTAAAGCTGTATGCTGGCTGAGAATCACAATGTCAAAAGCCGTCAAGCGTTGTTGACTTGGTTCTACATCAAGTGCTACCACCGTACATCCACTTAGCGTTGAAAGAACGTCTGCTGCCTGTTGAAGAACATCCTCTAATTTGAAGAATTCATGGTCAAATGCCTTAATTACTTCGTAGAGTTCATTTTCAGCAAGACGATCAAAGGAAAGGGAATGTTTGACAAAGTATTGAAAACCTGCCACACTGGGTTTGCGCCCGCTTGATGTATGTGCTTTTTCTAAAAGACCTTGTTTTTCAAGAACAGCCATGTCATTACGAATCGTCGCGCTGCTAGACTGGATTGATTCTTGTAGGGATTTGGAGCCGACTGGCTCATGGGTCTTTGTAAAGATGTCAATGATCAAGTTTAAAATCTCATTCTGACGTTCCGTTACCATGACATCACCCCTTTCAGCTTTGAGCTGGAATATGAGATTTTTTGTTTAGCACTCTACACACCCGAGTGCTAACTCATGATTCTATTATACACTCTTCCACACCAAAGTCAAGACAAAAACTCAAAAAATTAGCACTCTTTTTTCAAGAGTGCTAAAAATCAGTCTAGCGACCTAGATTAGTCGTCCAAGATTTGCAAACGGCGCATCAAATAGAAAGAAATTCCTGCAAAAAGAAGCAACCAAACTAGCAGAGCCAAAAATTCTCCGCTCCATAAATGGAAATGAGACCAATCTCTCATATAGCTAGTAAATAAGCCCATAAAACTATAACGCAGTACCTTAAATAAATCCTCGCTCATATTTGAAAACATAGGAATAAATGCCGCCAAGAGCATGGCTGGAACACTAAGGGATTGTGCCATGACCTGATTTTTACAAAACAGACCAACCATTAAAAAGAAGAAAATTAAGACCAGCATGGTCAATAAGAGAACCAAACTATAACTGAACAGATGATTAGAAAGCTTGGCTCCTACCAAAAGTGGGGTAATGACGATATAAAAAATCCCAATAATCGCAGGCCAGATTAAAGCGGAGAGAATATATTGCCCCGCTGTCACACCAGCCAAGCGCAAACTTTGCAAATTATGTTTTTCTCTTTCCTCAGCTAGGATGATGATGATAGGTGTCCCAACAGACATGGCTAGAGAGAAAGGCAGAGAGATCGTAAGCAACATAATAGCTAGTTTATCCGCTCCAATTTCCTTACCTGCTCCATTCAAAGAAAAAATAAATTTATAGAGAAAAATGAGAAAAATCGGCATGAAAACCTGCAACAGAATACTTTTATTAGCTAGCGTCACTTGACCTCTCAGCCAAATCATACCTTTTAATTTATTAGACATTTAAGGTACCTCCTGTCAAAGTGATGAAAACATCTTCTAAAGTTGGTTCGCAAGAATGAATACTGATAACAGTTGACAGATCTAAGCCACTTTGCAATTCCTCAAAGGCCACCGTCTTCGTTGTCAAATCTACATATTCTAAACGAACTTTCTTATCTGTATTGTACTTTTGGATAATCTCATGCGGACTGCCTACTTCGACCAACTTACCCTTATGCAATAAAGCCAAACGATCGCACAAAAGTGTAGCTTCCTGCATATCATGAGTTGTTAGAAAAATAGTTGTTCCCTGGGCCTTTAGTTCCAGTAGCAAGTCATGGATTGTTCGGGAAGTTGACGGGTCCAAACCACTGGTCGGCTCATCCAAAAAGAGCAATTTAGGCTGATTAATCAAGGCACGGACCAATAGCATCCGTTGTTTCATACCTGTAGATAGTTTTTCAGCCACCTTGTTGCGACTATCATAGAGCCCCACTTTTTGAAGAAGCTCATCGACTTTCTTCATATCCACACCAAAGATCATAGCATAGGCCTTGAGATTGTTGTAAAGCGACATTTTTTCATAAAAGCCACTCGTATCACTGACAATCCCAATCTTTTCCAAGACTTCAACTGTGAGATTATCAACTGACGAAGCCAAAATACGTGCTGTTCCAGCATCTGCCTTGAGTTGCCCAGTCAAGATATTAATGGTCGTTGTTTTTCCTGATCCAGATGGTCCTAGGAAGCCAAAAATTTCTCCTTCTTGAATGGAAAAATCAATTCCTGCCAAGGCTTCTTGTTCCTTGAACTTCTTTTTCAAGCCCTGAACTTCAATAATCGTTTTTTTCATCATTATCCTCGCTTTCATAAAAACAATTGATAAAAAACTTATCAGTCTTTGAGCTCCTGCTTCATTCTCCAAAAACTCAAGCCGATATGAACCAGTTGACCAAATAAAATAAATAACAATACCGTATCTATTAATAAGATACATTTTACTAGCCAATCTACATTTGAACCTTTTTGAGCTACACTTAAAACTAAATAAGTAGCAAAAAACAAAGCTACAAGGGCTGGCAAAAACCGCCATATAAGCAAACGCTTGACCATTTCTAGCTTAGACCAGGCATCATTATATATCTCAAGGTCACTTTCCGCATCAAGCTGAGAAACCGGCTTGCGGAAATAGGAAAACTGATTAAAGTTTGTAATATGCTCCCAACCACAATCTTTAAAGAGTTGATAATAGGAATCTCGCTCCGATTTCTTTATAGGGCGAAAATCTAACTGATAGGCCATTTCCTGAGGTGAAGTTTTTTCAAAAGTATAACGAACTGCAATTATAAAAGGGGAATAGTTTACTTTTTTCAACTTCCATCCCTGGCCATGCATCTTTTTAAAATAGGCCGCTTCTCTATTATAGTCTGCAATGGTAAAGATCCTGTAGATGACTTTCTTTTCCATCAAACATCCTCCTTACTATTGCGGTAAAGACGCTCAATTCGCTGGATTTCCAAGTTTAAAATCTTCAGTCCAAGTTCTGTAATCTGGTAGAGTTTCCTTTTTTCTTCCTCGCGAACAAAGGCAATCAGACCATCCTTTTCCATTTTGGACAAGGTTCCATACATGGTTCCTGGACTAATTGACAACTGACCTTCTGTCAATTCCTTGACTTTTTGAGTAATACTGTAGCCATGCCTTTCTTTCTGGAGACAAAAGAGAATATAGAATCCTGTCTCTGTCATCGGTACATAGACTCGCCTGAGTTTTTCTGTCAATCCACTCATCTTTGCTTCACCCTTTCACTTCGATATATCGAAGCTTGATATATGAATTATATCGCAGTCCGATATAGTTGTCAAGAGTTTATATAGGAATCTTGCTCAAATTATTCTTTTAGCTCAAATAGATCCTCTATTTTCAAATCAAAGACTCGTGCAATTTTTAGAGCCATTTCAAGAGAGGGATTGTAACGATTATTTTCTAGATGCAAAATCGTCTCTCGCCTGACACCGATACGCTCTGCCAATTCTTGCTGGGTCATGCCACGAGCCTCACGAGTAGACTTCAAACTTGTAATAAGATTGCTTACTTTCCCCATCATGCCCCTCTACTTTCCAAATACATGAATGCAAAATTGAAAAGTAAGACCAGCATCCCTGCTACTATAAAAAAGATACCTCCTGGAATTAACAGCCCCTTCACGATCGTTAAAAGCAAGGCTAGGGTTAGCATAAAGATGATACTGCTAGCAAATGCTATCATGGCAGCCTTAGATAAATTTGCATAAAAACGCTCATCTGCTTGCTCATCTGCTTTTCTTGAGATAAAGTAAAGAAGAAAAATCAGCTGCACTAGAAGGCCTAGCGCCATCACCGTTTCCTTTAAAAGACCCGCAGATGGCGTACTGAGCCAGATGCCTAGAGTATAGATGGACGAAGCAGATAAAACGAGGATGCCATTTAATTTTTCTTTAATAGAGAAAATCTTCCTCTCCCTAACTTCATTTTGTTTACTTTTTAATACTCCCCAAGTAGCAAAAAACAGACCAATCCCTGTACCACCAATTAATATTAACTTTTCCAGCAAGCTAAATCGAACAACCCCAGATAAAACCGCCCAATCTCCGCATAAGACCAGAATCCACAAAGGTAGTAACACGATTAACTTTTGACCTTTTTTCATGACAAACCCTCCTATTGTGTTATAAATATATCACATCTTATATTATAAATATATCACATCGATCGCAATAATGCAAATTTCTCGATAAAAAAAGTCAGGAAAACCTGACTTACTTGATTTATTTTTCTGCTGCCTTTAGTAATGCGATGTACTCTTCCAGAACAAGATTGTGCTTTTGCATATACTGGGCGTTCTCTACGCCGACATAACGGTAATGCCAGTGTTCAAAATCAACTCCAGTAATATTACTCTTGCCTTCGGGATAGCGAAGGACAAAGCCATATTGTGGGGCTAGTTGAGCTATCTTAGCTGCTAGTTCATCCTCCAGACCTTCTGGAACACTCATATCAATAGCCAAACCCGTTTGATGTTCACTAGCTCCTGGAAGCTGAATCTGTTTCTGGACAGCACTAACAGCTTCTTCATGCGACAGGCCTTTAGCCTCCTCTGCTGCAACATTCTCATTAAAGAGCTCTTCTTGCTCTGCACGGCTCCGATAACCCGAAATTAATATTTCTCCTGGTGCTATAGTCTGAGCCGCAGCAAGGAACTGCCGAGTATTTTCAGCAATACGACTATCAACCCGGATTTCCCCAACCTGAGTCAAAGAAGGTGTCTTTTCCTCCTGTAGATTATCACGGTTAATCAAAACTAAATTCCAGTCCGCCGAGGACACCTTGGGTAAATCAGAATCAGAACTTGTTAATCTTGAAGACTTAGAGCTGCTTGGCTTAGTAGAGCTACTCACTTGACTCGAAACCTGAACATAGCTGAGAAGATTCTTCAATAAGGATGGACGGAAATAAATAACCGTCCCACCTATGACTAGGGTCAAGATAAGTAATAGTAAGATCGTCAAGCCAATCTTCTTGGCCTTGGATTTTCTCTTTACTCTTAGATGTTTAGCGTGTTTCAACTTATTACTCCATTACTTTAGCGCCCACTTCACGATAAGACATATCTCCAATCCGGTCAATCGTAAACTTACCATCTTCGTAGTCCACTACAGTTACACTGCCATTGTGTAGACCTAAACCTCGAGGTGTTGCGTGGTCAATCAACCAAGCGAAGGTACCAATTGTCATACCATGGCTAACAATCAGAGCATTTTCTCCTCCTAGCGACTCAACTTCTTTGGCGATACTCTCAAAACCATCTAAAATACGGCCACTGAGTTTAGGCCAAGATTCTGCCCAGCCCGCTGTGTCCACTTCTACCAATCCTTCTGCTAATTCCGGATAGCTAAGTTGATGAACATGTTCGACATGAAAGACACGGGGCATGACTCCCATAAAGAGTTCACCGTCATAGGCCCCATCAAAGCTACCAAAGCACCATTCACGAATGCGTTTGTCTGTACGGTAAGGGATCTTATCCCTCAATCCAAGCTCTTCTAAAATGATTCCCATGGTTTGAATAGTTCGACCACTATCGCTAGAATAAGCCCGCTTAAAGTCTATACCAGCATCTTTTAGTCCCAATCCTAACTCTCGAATTCCTCGTTCACCTTCATCTGTCAGAGGGGTATCCGACCAACCTTGAGCTCGACCAATTGTATTAAACATGGTTTTACCATGACGGACGATATACAATCTTGTTTTTGACATTTACTTGCCTCCCTTATTCTTCCTTTATTATACCACTTTTAGGAAAAAATCAAGACCATTCCTGTCAGCGACTATTTAAAACCTCTGCACCAGCTTGACGATAAGACACATCTCCCAAACTTTCAATGGATAGTTTTCCATTGGCATATTCGACAACTGTCACACTTCCATTTTCAACACCAGAATTTTTCTTAATCTCTTCGTCAATTAAATAAGCAAGTGTACCGATTGTCATACTATGACTGACTACCAAAGCATTACCACCACCTGAAGCCTCTACATCTTTTGCAATAGCTTCAAATCCTTCTAAAATCCGACCGCTGAGCTTATCCCATGGTTCCGCCCAACCTGCAGTATCTACTTCAACCAAGCCATTCGCCAAGTCCGGCAGACTAAGCTCCTTGTAGTCATCTGTTTTCAATACACGAGGAATGACACCGTGAAAGAGTTCTCCACCATAAGCACCATCAAAACTACCAAAACACCACTCTCGGATTCTTTTATCAAAGGTATAAGGGATTTGCCCAGTCAAGCCAAGTTCCTCCAACACAATCCCCATAGTCTGAATGGTTCGCCCCGAGTCACTTGAGTAAGCTTTTACAAAGGGAAGGCCTGATTTTCTTAATCCAATCCCCAACGCTCGAATACCACGTTCCCCTTCAGCTGTCAGAGGAGTATCGGACCAACCTTGAGCTCTACCAATGGTATTAAACATTGTCTTCCCATGCCGAATGATAAATAATCTCGTTTTTGTCATCTCTTCTCCTTGTTCAATCGAAAAGGCCTGTCTGCACAGACCCGATTTTCTTATTAATTTTTAAAACTGTGAATCGGCGCTGGAATCTGTCCACCACGCGCGATAAAGGCAGCTGACGAAGCCTGATTGACCTTCATGACCGGAGCTGTTCCCAAGAGCCCGCCAAATTCGATCATATCGCCTTCCTTGCCTTTTGGAATAATCCGCACAGCTGTTGTCTTCTGATTGATGACACCAATAGCTGCTTCATCGGCAATCATAGCTGCGATGGTTTCAGCCGGTGTCGCCTCTGGGATGGCAATCATATCCAAACCTACTGAGCAGATAGCTGTCATTGCTTCTAACTTTTCTAGATTGAGCGAGCCATTTTGCACAGCCGCAATCATGCCCTCGTCTTCTGACACAGGGATGAAAGCACCAGATAGTCCTCCAACCTGATTGCAGGCCATGACACCGCCTTTTTTGACTTGGTCATTGAGTAGAGCAAGCGCCGCTGTCGTGCCATGAGTGCCGACTGTTTCTAAGCCCATTTCTTCTAAGACACGGGCTACTGAGTCTCCGACCGCTGGCGTTGGAGCCAAACTCAAGTCAACAATCCCGAACTTGACGCCCAGACGTTCGCTGGCCATCTGACCAACCAACTGACCGATACGAGTGATTTTGAAGGCTGTTTTCTTGACTGTTTCAGCGACCACATCAAAGCTCTCACCACGGACCTTTTCCAAGGCTCGCTTGACAACACCAGGCCCAGAAACACCGACATTGATAACCACATCTGCTTCACCAACACCATGAAAGGCACCCGCCATGAAAGGATTGTCCTCTACCGCATTGGCAAAGACGACAAGCTTGGCCGCACCCATATCAGACAGTTGGGCTGTTTCCTTAATAATGCGTCCCATATCTGCAACTGCCGTCATGTTAATACCAGTCTTAGTTGAGCCGATATTGACAGAAGAACAGACCTTGTCTGTCTCCGCTAAAGCTTGTGGAATAGAATTAATGAGGATTTCATCGCCTTTTTGATAGCCCTTTTGGACCAAGGCCGAAAAACCACCGATAAAGTCTACGCCGATTTCCTTAGCCGCTCGATCCAGAGCCTTAGCCAAAGGAATATAATCTGTAGCATCCGTAGCTGCCCCAATCAGCGAAATCGGAGTCACTGAGACCCGCTTGTTGACGATAGGAATCCCGAGCTCTGCAGCAATTTCGTCCCCAATTGCCACCAAATCTTTAGCCTTGGTTGTGATTTTTTGGTAAACCTTCTCTGCGGCCCGATCAATGTCTGTGTCGATGCAGTCCAAGAGTGAAATACCCATGGTGATAGTCCGAATATCGAAATTCTGCTCCTCAATCATGGCAATGGTTTCTGTTACTTGTCTGATATCCATCCTTCACCCCTTAGATATTGTACATAGCGTCAAAAATGACTGCACTTTGAATATTGATTTTGACGTTAAGAGTCTGACCAAAGCTCTCAAATTCACTGCGAAGAGCTGCAAAATCTTGTTTTTCTTCACTTGAAACAACAGCCATCATCGTAAAAAATTCATCCAAAACTGTCTGTGAAATATCATCTATATTCAATCCCAACTCTGCAATCTTAGTTGAGACTCCTGCAACAATCCCTGATCTGTCTTTCCCAACAACCGTAATAATTGCTTTCATTGTCGACTCCAATCCATTTTTTGTTTGTATTATTGTAGCATAAAAGACACGATTTTGCATGGAATTGTAGAAATTCCTCAGACGAGCTTATACATGCTTTCTTCTCACTCTTCTATTTTAGGCAAGAATCCATAATTCATCCATATGAAATAAGCCCGCCATTTCTTGTTCGACAAGGCTCATAGATGGAATTGCAAGATAAAATTCTCAGATTTGTCTATTGAAAGCATGTTTTTTATCTATGTTTTTTCTTGAAAACGATTACAAAAATTGTTATAGTAAGATTAAAGAACACATTATAAAGGAGGTCTCTTATGAAAGACACCTATAAGAAACGCTTATATACTCAGGTTCTTAGCCTGTCAGCCGCAGCCCTTTTAGCTGTTCTAGCCCAAGGAAACGTAGCTGCCGATACGCTAAATCCAACTGAAGCTCCGCAGGAAGCCAACCAAGCAACCGCTCTTGTCGAAAATCCAACTCCTGTCAGTGCCGAGAAAACAGAAGACCATTCTGATCAACCTCAGACAGATACTGCAGATAAGGAAAGTCAGCCTGTAGCTAAAGCGGATAAGGCTACAAGTGATACGACCTCTAGTCCAGCCACAGAAGCAGAAAGCTCTGAAGCCGCTACTGCACCTGATAAGCCTGAAACACGCGCAACTAGTAGTGAGGACTCAAAGGTTCAGCTTGCGGACAGTAAGGTTTATATGTCTGAAAAAGCAAGCATTGAGGAAACTGTTCAAGAACAAGGTGCCAAAGCCAACAAAATTAATTGGACACTCGATAACAAGCCAATTAGCGAGTGGAAAACATGGAAGATGGAAGACGGCACCTTCTCTGGAGATCCCTTTGTAACCATAGAAGAAAAAGCCGAAGGAAACGACCTCAAGCTATCTTTAAAATTTAACGAATTATTTGGCCAAGATCTGAGTTTGCGGACCCCCAACAATATCCGCAGAACTTACCGCAACTTTATGGGCAATCATGAATTAGTCGGGGTCAGCGAAGACTTGGGCCTTACCATCCGTAAAAATATCGTTCTAAGACCATATGAAGACTTCCATACCCACGATGAAATGCTGGCCTCTATCGAAAAAAGTCGACAAGAAGCTAAAGATGATCGTTTGGTTCAAATCGAAACGATTGGTAAGAGTGCGCAAGGACGAGATGTCAAACTGGGCATTATTAGCTCCGATCAAAAGAGCATTGATGACTACCTCAATACAACCAATCCAAAAGCCCTCACAAAACCTGCCGAAATGCTGGCCGCCTTAAAGAACGGTACACTGGATTACAAGCTACCAGTCCTGATCAACAATACCCATGCTGATGAACAGCCTGCAATCGACATCATCACCGGACTTTTCAATGCTTTTGCCACTAAAGATAACATTTCTTTCCAGACAACTGACGCAAATGGCCTTGCAAAAAATGTGACCCTTAGTGTCAAGGAACTCCTCAAGAAATTCATTTTCTTATTTGATTTCACAGAAAATCCCGACGGAGATGTTGCCAATACTCGCGCACTCGCTAATGGAATTGACCCAAACCGTGACACAAGTTATCAGGCCAATCCTGAAACTCGAACTGTCGCCGGCCTCATCAACAAATGGAATCCTATTGCTCTTTATGACATTCATGGATTCGTTAAAGAATTCTTGATCGAACCAGCAACACCACCTCATGATCCCAACTTCGAATATGACCTCTTGTCAGAAAATATGCTGGAAAACGCCCACCACATGGGACGTGCCGGCGTTGCTAACTCTAAGTATGACAGCTATATTATCCCTAAACTAGACTGGGGTGATGGCTGGGACGATTCCTTCTCCGGCTATACTGGAGTTTACGCTATGTACCATGGTATCTTAGGGCATACAATCGAAATACCTGAAGGAAATCAAGAGTCCTATAAAGCTGGATACCACGCAGTATTGGGAGGTATTTCTTACTTATCTCAAAACCCAGATAAATTGATGGAAATGCGCCTCAACTTCTATCTCAGAGGTATCAATAAGGTAGAAGATCCTAAAGCAGAGAATGAATTAGTAGGACCTGATGGTAAGGTTGTTGGACGGATCAAGAATGGTCAAAAGAAATTCTTCCCTGACTATTATGTTATTCCGATGGGCCTTGATAAAAACAACGACTCCCAACAAGCCTTCAATATGATTGAATACTTTAAGAGAAATGGTGTCACTCTTAAAGAATTGAAGGAAGATGTAGGCAACTATAAGAAAGGAGACCTGGTTGTTGATATGGCCCAAGCCAAACGAGGCTATGCCAACCATATCCTTTATAAAGGTTCTAATGAATCCGCTTGGTCAGCTATGTATGCCGAACTTTTAGTGAATTTCCCAGACATGCGTGGCTTTAAAGCGGAAGCAGTCTTCAAGGATAAACTCTTTGACGGAAAATTAGGAGACGTAACGGCTCTTCGTGCTACTCGTACAAGCGAAATTAACCACTCAGCTCCTTACTACGTGATCGCAAATACATCCGACAGTGCCGTAAAAGCTGTTAACCAAGCTATTCGCCAAGGAAAGAAAGTCTATCTAACAGACGATGGCTATATCGTTGATACACCGACATTCGAAAACCTGCTGGGAGATTATGCTATCTACGGGGATGCACTCTATAAGGTTCCTAACGGCCCAAGCCTGAAAGCCCTGAAAGTCTATTCACCTCCTCATCAATTTTATTGGGCAGGTGTTGATTCGCCTACACATACGGCTCTAGCACTTAAAAATCTAGGTTTTGATCTTGTCGACACCCCAGAGGAAGCTGATGTTGTTGTTTTAGAAAGCAATAATTTTGACAAATCCCTAGTCGGTCTCAAGCCAACCATCGTCGTTGGTGGTTCTGCTATGCAAAGACTCGAAAAATTGGGGCTTATTGACGGATTTGATGCTGAAAAATTCTCTGGTGGCAGTGATTTTGAAGGCCTCATGAAAGCAATTATAGATGATCAAGATCCACTGACTAGCGGTTATAATAAGAACGACCTCTTCTATTCTAACTCAGGAAACTGGATTGCCAAGGTCCCAGCCAACTTCAAAACTTTGGCAACAATCGCTGGCAGTGATTACTATATAGCTGGGTGGTGGCCAGGCAACGAAAAACTGGCTAACAAAATTGTAGCTATCTCTGGAAAATACAATGAAAACCCACTATTTGTATACGCTGGAAATCCTACCAACCGCTTGCACACAATTCACTTCTACCGCTGGATCTCGAATGCTGTCTTTGGTAGTCAGTTGGCAAACTTGACAGATTATATTTTGCCAAGTCCAACTCCAAATCCAATTCCTCAACCTCAGCCATTAACACCTCCTACTTACCAGGCTCCAAGCAAGACTTATCAAGCTCCAAATCAAGCAAGACTTGATTTTAAACCCGCAACTAAAGTTGAGCCTGTTCAAGAGATTCCTTTGACCTATAGCAGAGACTCTCTTCCAAAAACTGGAACACAGGAAATGACTGAAGGCTTCAAGCTAGCAAGTATTTTAATCGCTTGCTCTGCCGGACTCTTCCTTTTGAAGAAAAAGGAAGACTAATACTTAAAAACACACCTCCCAATTGATGCGGGAGGTGTATTTTTAGTTATAAGCTTTGTTATTTTTCCACATAGGTATGAAGTGGATAGGTCGGATAGGCCAAGTCACGCGCCAACTCTGAAGTCACATAACCTGCCGGTGCATCTAACACAGAAGGGATTCGATTGACGATAGTGGCAC
>ERZ773042.1660-NODE-1660-length-12925-cov-5.376690_pt1 | contig 12925 bp, 11 predicted proteins | sample MGYA00511664_ERZ773042 | MGnify/ENA primary metagenome ERZ773042 (study PRJEB29015, sample SAMEA2737984) | human oral metagenome | biome: human oral; feature: human-associated habitat; material: dental | place: China | collected 2036 ... | reverse complement strand
GGAAGATGAGGTTGTGCATCGGGCAGTTCATGGCCTTGAGGTAGTACTCCTGGCCTGCCTTGGTGACGTTGCCATCCTCGTCGCGCTCTTCGTCGACGAGCATGGGCGGGAACATCGTGTCCGCGTAGTAGGGCAGGTGACCCGACGTGTGGAAGAGACCGCCCTTGGAGATCTCGGGCGTGTGCACGAAGTCGAAGCCGGCCGCCTTGTGACGGTCGGTCACGTAGGACTCGATCTCGTGGCGCAGGATTCCGCCCTTGGGATGGAATACGACCAGGCCGGGGCCGATCTCCTCGGGGAAGGAGTACAGGTCCAGCTCGGCGCCGAGGCGACGGTGGTCGCGACGTTCCGCTTCCTTGATGCGCTCCTGGTAGGCGACGAGGTCTTCCTTGGAGGCCCAGGCGGTTCCGTAGATGCGCTGGAGCTGATCGTTGGACTGGTCGCCCTTCCAGTAGGCGGCCGAGGCCTTGGTCAGCGCGAAGCCGTTACCGATGAGCTTGGTGGAGGGCAGGTGCGGACCGCGGCACAGGTCCTTCCACGCGACCGAGCCGTCGCGGCGGACGTTGTCGTACATGGTGAGCGTGCCGCCGCCGACCTCGACGGAAGCGCCCTCGGCGCCCTTACCCTTCGTGGTGACGAGCTCGAGCTTGTAGGGCTGCTCGGCCAGCTCGACGACAGCCTCCTCCTCGGAGATCTCGCGACGCACAAAGCGCTGACCTTCCTTGACGATGCGCTTCATGCGCTTCTCGAGGTCGCGCAGCAGCTCGGGGGTCACCGCATCGATATTGCCGAAGTCGTAGTAGAAGCCGTCGGTGATGAAGGGCCCGATGCCCAGGTTCACGTCGGGGAACACATCCTGGACGGCCTGCGCGAGCACGTGCGTGGCGCTGTGGCGCAGGATGTTCAGGCCGTCCTCGCTGGCCAAGGTGATGGCCTCGACGGTCGTTCCTGCTTCAAAAGGCGTCTCGAGGTCACGCGGCGTACCGTCAACCTTGATGGCGACGACGTCGCGCGACTTCTCGAACCACGTTGTGCCCGTGGTCCCCGCCGGTACGGTCTGTTCGTGTCCGTCAATGACGAGCGAGATATCGGGCACTGTGTCTCCTAGTTTCGTTAGATACGCGAGATTGTGTTGCGAATTGAATTCTAGCCCCGTGGCGCGAACGCTTCAGGAGCGGCCGCGCCAGTCCTTCACGGCCTTCGCGGCGACCATGGCACGGTAGGTGGACTTCTTGATGGGCATGTCCCAGCCACCGGGCACGTCTGTGAAGTGCGTGGCGAAGGCGCTCTTGTACTTTCCGACGCTATAGAGGTCGGGGCAGCGCGGCGAATGCGCGCCCATCAGGTCGAACTCACGCACGCCGTCGCGGGCGAGGAATTCGGCCGCCAGGAAGTCCAGGACCGGAGGCTGACGCAGACGACGACCGGCCTCGGTGGAGGCGCCGTACTCGGCCTGCGCGCGGATTCCCTCAACAAGGCAGAAGTCCCAGCACAGGATACTTCCGTCGGCATCGCGCATCGAGAAGATGCGCGCGTGCTTCGGACCCAGCGTCTGAAGCAGGCTGAGGTAGTACTCCTTGGGGTGGGGGCGGAAGCCGTCGCGCTTGGCGGTCTCCTCCATGACGGCGTAGTACTCGTCGATGACGGCCTCGACATTGGCAGTGTCCTCGTGGAAGGTCACGCCCTCGGCCTTGCCCTTCTTCAGGCCAGAGCGGATCGAACGCTTACCCGCCTTGGGCATGGCGGCGAGGATCGCTTCTTCGGTCTTGCCAGAGGTGTCGATGACGACGGTGCGGTCGTAGGAGATCGTCTGCAGTGGCATGCACAGGTCGGGATGCTGGTAGATGGCGTGCAGGCGCACGAAGGCGACGGTCTTATCCTTTGCCTTAATCTCGCGCAGGAGGTCGGCGCGCAGGGCGGCTTCGCGTTCGGGCGTTGCTTCCTTGACCCACGCGGGTCCCCACTTCGCCCACAGGTAGTGGACGCCGCGCACCGAATACTTGTAGAGGGTGATGAACGCGATCTTGGAATCATCCTCGCACCAGGCGTAGCGTCCCCACACTCCGTGGCCTTGGGATTCCTCAAAAGCCTCCCACACGCACGTCTGTTCGATAGGCAGGGAGCGGTCCTGGAAGCCAGAGACCGCGGCGATCTTGTCTTCCTGAGAAATGGGCACGAGTGCGGTTGTCGTCATGGTGTCCTCGTTAGTCGGAATTATCGGTCGCGTAGGGGGTCAGTCTATCAGGGCCTCCTCCCCGACCGACGAGGCCGGAGCGGGCCGGGGCGGTGGGAGTCAGTACGACGTCTCCGTCGGCTCCGGGTAATATCGGGCGAACTTACGTCGGTGGTTTTGCTTTTGGAGCCAGACGATGAGGTTACGTCGCAGATCCTTCTCCGTCGGATTGAGGAGCAGATCGAATCGCCGGCCCTCACGGATGATGCACTTGACGCGCGCGCGCAGATCCTCATCGGTGATGTAGTGCAGCAGAAGGGAGTCCGGGACGAGGGTGTAGAGAATCTCGTCAGTTGCACGGGTCTGCGCGCAGGCCTTGCCGTCGATAAGGTCCTCGACCATCGGGATCATCGGGTTCGCGCCGGCGGCGGCCATGTACCAGTTGTTGCGGCCGATGCGCGGGTTCACCTCAAAGAAGAGCGCTCGCCCGTCCCGGGGGTCGATCTTCACGTCGAAGTTTGCGAAACCGCGGTAGCCGTTCTCGGTCAGCAGGGCACAGGCGTCGCGCCACAACGCCGGAAAGTCCTCAGTGATCATGGCGACGGGGTTGCCGATCATCGTGGGCGCGTGGTCTTCGAGGAGGACGCGCGCCGACCCGATCAGGGTCACCTCTCCGCGCGAGTCCACGTACGCCGTGATCGAGCGCATCGCGGTGTTATCGCCGGGAATCAACTCCTGCACCAGGAAGGTATCGCGGAAGCCCGCGGCCTTCAGGGTCTCCCACAGCTGAGTGAGCTCCTCGGCCGTGTCGATGAACCAGATCTTGCGCTTGCCCTCGAACTCGAGCACGTCGTAGGGCTCGCCCTTCGCAGACTTAGCAACAACCGGGAAGCTGAAGGGAATCTCAGGAGCAGCCCAGGCCTCGTCCTCCACGCCAGAGAAATCGACCTCGACAGTACCCGGCGTGGCAATGCCTGCCCGCTCGCACTCACGAGCAAACTCCGCCTTGTCGGTGAGTCGTTCCATGACTTCCTCGGTGGGGAACGGCAGCGCGTAGTGGCGCGAGAGCGTCTCCATGTTCCGAGCAACGAACGCCGAGAAGATGTCGTGGTTGGCCATCAGGATCAGCTTCTTATCCGGATGCTCGCCCGCAATGGTCATGAGGATGTCCAGGAGCTGCGCGTCACTCGCATGGGCACTCACGTGGCGGACATCAAAAAAGTGCGAACGGGTGATCGACTCGGTCGGCTGCGATCCCACGCAGATGCACCGACAACCGAACGCTTCGTTGAAACAACGCCCAATTCCGTATACGCCGAAGTCTCCCCCGATAATGACGGGCAGGATGTCTTCGCGGGGCATCAGCGGTCGCGTCTCAGTCAGATAGTCGATCGTCATGCCACAAGCCTAGCGCCTGGTAGGATACAGAACGTTCCCTGAGACCTCTCTCACCAACACGGAAGTACACTATGAGCACGCCCTATTCTCCCGAGAATCAGCAGCCCTTCCAGCCCCAGCAGGGTGGGTACCCCCAGCAGGGCGCATACCCACAAGGTGACTTTGGGCAGCAGCCCACCCAGCAGATGCCCGCCATGGGAGGCTATGGGCAACAGCCCACCCAGCAGATGCCCCTAGCGGGCGGCTACGGGCAACAGCCCACCCAGCAGATGCCCGTAGCGGGCGGCTACGGCCAGTCTCAGGGATACGGTCAGCAGGCCCAGCAGGGCTACTACCAGCAGGGCCAGTTCCAGGGCGCCCCGGGCGGCGGGCAGCCGGCAAAGAAAAAGACGGGCCTCATCATCGGGATCGTCGCAGCCGTCGTGGTCATGCTCATTGCCGCCGGTGTCGCCATCTGGTGGTTCGTGTCCGGCGACGACTCTTCCGACGCTGATGCTGCCCAGAGCGCCCCGAGCACCGCAGCCCCTTCCGCTGGCACCAACCCCTCGCAGCCGCCCGTGGGCACCAACCCCTCGCAGCCGCCCGTGGGCACCAACCCCTCGCAGGGCGCAGCCCCCGGTGGCGGCTCTAACTCCGATCTGGAACAGCAGGCCATCGCCGAGTGCACCAAGGAAATCAACGACGAGTACACGAACGCGAGTGTCTCAGGCGCAAAGCTTGAGCTGCAGGATAGCTACGGCGACACCCAGTGGTGGGATTACACCGGCACGCTCACCGGCACGGACAAGATTACGAAAAAGAACGTCAACACTAGCTTCACCTGCTCTGTCTTCTACTTCGGCAGCTCGAAGAGTTTCACCGCAGTCGTTATCCCCGAAGATTACTGAGACACAGCGCTGACACACGCTGACAGCTTCCGATAGACGGAGGAGTCCCCATGTCGAACCCTTTCAACCCCAACCAGCAGCCGATGCCCGGCAGCGGCCAGTACCCGGCCGGGCAGCAGCTTGGCGGGGCCTACGGCCAGCAGCCCGGCCAGCAGATGCCTGGCGCGGGCGGCTACGGCCAGAATCCGGGATTTGGACAGCAGCCTCAGCAGGGCTACTACCAACAGGGGCAGTTTCCGGGCGCTCCCTACGGCGGAGCACCGGAGAAGAAGACGGGCCTCATCATCGGCATCATCGCCGCCGTCCTGGTCGTTGCCATCATCGCCGGCATCGCGATCTGGGCACTGAACAAGAACGACTCGGATTCCGACGCTGATTCACCCGCTATGCCGGGAGTTCCCTCTCAGGCCTCTGACCCTGCGGCGGGGACCAACCCGATGCAGCCACCCGTGGGCACCAACCCCACACAGCCGCCAGTGGGCACCAACCCCACGCAGGGGGCAGCGCCCGGGAATGGGAACGGCGGGCAGGGCGACATGAAGGAACGAGTTCTCGCCTCGTGCAAAGAACACATCAATCGCAAGTGGTCGAACGCCAATGTTTCGAACGAGAACTACGCACAGCCCGAGGTACTCCCCAACGGAGAGAAGCACGTCTACACCGGCATCGTCACCGGAACGGATACGACGACCAACAAGACCGGGCGCTGGTCGTTCGAATGCAAGGGCTACTACGTGAAGAGCCTCGACTCGTTCGATACTCTTCTCACATACAAAAACGCCTAGACCGTCATGATCACGAGCTTGCTCTCACAACTCGTTGTCTGTAAGACCGGCTGATCCTCACTCACTCAATACCGGGAACACCTATGTCAAACCCCTACAATCCCAACCAGCAGCCTGCTGGCGGAAACGGCCAGTATCCGGCCGGGCAGCAGTACACCCAGCAGATGCCCGTGGCAGGCGGATATCAGCAGCAGGGTTACGCCCAGCAGCCTCAGCAGGGATACTACCCCCAGGGCCAGTTCCAGGGCGCCCCCTACGGTGGACAGCCGGAGCAGAAGTCGAAGACCGGGCTGATCATCGGCATCATCGCGGCCGTCGTGGTCGTGATCCTGGTCGCTGGCGTTGCAATCTGGGCGCTCACCAAGGACGATTCCTCCAACGACGAGGCATCGGCCTCGCCGAGCGCCCCGACCAGCGCAGCGCCCACGTCCGTTCCTTCCGCGGACCCAAGCCCGTCGGCCCCCGTGGCTCCCGCCCCTGCACCGACCCAGTCCGCGCCTCCCGTCGGCACAAAGCCCAGCCCTGCACCGACTCAGGGTACGGGTTCTTCCGGGGGCGTCAGCACCGACGAGGAATACGGCGTGAAGCTGGAGTGCAAGAACGCAATTTCCTCAACCGTCATGCAGGGCAAGATGGAGAACTGGATCGTCGAGCGCGACGGTGTGGATGCCTCTGGCAACCCCCAATACATTTCGACGGGTCAGTTCAACGGCACACTTCTCACGGGCAAGAGCGGCACCTTCAACTTCACGTGCACTGCCGTCTACCACAAGGACAACGGCCTGTACGAGGCCTGGGCTGCCCTCGACGGCTACTAAACCGTACAACCGACACGCGCGATGATCATCCACCCCGAGTTGCTTCCTGGCAAGCTCTACGCAGCACAGCCCTGGTGGAAGAACGCCGTGCTCTACCAGGTCTATCCCCGTTCGTTCCAGGACACGAACGGGGATGGGCTCGGTGACCTTGAGGGGATTCTCCGCCGCCTGGACTATCTAGCTGATCTCGGGGTCGATATCGTGTGGATATCACCGATCTATCGCTCCCCTCAGGCGGATAACGGCTACGACATCTCGGACTACCGCGATATCGATCCGTTATTCGGTGATCTCGGTGCTTTTGATGCCCTGGTCACGCGCGCCCACGCCCTGGGTATGCGCATCGTTATGGACCTCGTTGTCAACCACACGTCGATCGAGCACCCCTGGTTCGTTGAGTCGGCATCGAGCATGAACTCGGAGCGTCGAGACTGGTACTACTGGCGGGATCCACGCCCTGGCTTCGAGCCTGGCACTCCCGGAGCTGAGCCGACGAACTGGGAGTCGTTTTTCGGGGGGCCGGCGTGGGAGTACGACCCGTCCACGGGCCAGTACTACCTCCACCTTTTCGCACGCGAGCAACCCGACTTAAACTGGGAAAATCCGCACGTTCGTGACGCCGTCTACGACATGATGAACTGGTGGCTCGACCGGGGCGTCGATGGCTTCCGGGTCGACGCAATTGACGTCATTTCGAAGCTGCCGGGCTTGCCCGATGGCGGCCCACCCCGCCCGCCGTTTGGCGTCGGCCACGAGTGCTTCGCGGACGGGCCTCGTCTCCACGAATTCCTGCAGGAGATGCACGAACGGACGTTCGCCCACCATCCGGGGTCACTTACGGTCGGCGAGGCCTCCAACGCGTCGCCCGAGACAGCACTGCTGTTTTGCGATCCCGAGCGCCGCGAGTTCAACATGCTCATCCAGTTCGAGCACGTCAACCTCGGCCTCGAAAACGGCAAGTTCTCGCCCCGCCAGCTGGCGCCCGGGGAGCTGGCGGATGTTCTCACTCGCTGGCAGGACACGCTCGGGGCGAGCGGATGGAACGCCCTGTACCTGGAGAACCACGACCAGCCACGCTCGGTATCCCGTTTCGGGGATTCCTCGCGCTACTGGTACGAATCAGCAACAGCCCTGGCAACCGCCTATTTCCTCCAGCGCGGAACCCCCTTCATCTATCAGGGCCAAGAGATCGGCATGCTCGGCGGAGACTTCACGACCGCAGCCGATTTCCGCGACGTCGAATCCGTGTCATACATGGAGCGCCTGGGCATCGATAAGGTCCCCGAGGGACTCGCGGCTATGTCGAGAGACAACGGCCGGACCCCGATGCAGTGGGACTCCTCCCCCGCTGCCGGCTTCTCTGAAGCAGTCCCCTGGATTGACGTACCCGCTTCCGCTGAGAACATCACCGTCGCAGCACAAGCAAATGATCCCCAATCCATTCTGACGTACTACCGCGCGCTCATCAGTGCTCGCCACGTCATTCCCGCTCTGACCGATGGAACGTTCTCACGGATAGACGCCTCAGCACCCGCGCTCTTCGTCTATCGCCGCAGCACGCCAGGTTCGGACGTTCTCGTGATGGTCAATCTGTCCGGGCAACGCCACGCTCCCCTGTTCTCTCCAGAGGACGAGGCCATGGCTTCGTTACCGTGGCACCTCTACTTGGGCAACACGGAAGCGTCACAGTCGAAGAGCGATGAGGCCGGCAACCACCTGGGTAGCGAACCCACTGTTACCACACCGATGAAGCCGTGGGAGGCTCGTGTGTATCTCCTCGTTGGTTAGAGCATCAAGGAGCTGACCAAAGCAACGTCGGGCTCAATGCAAGCTGGCGCTGCGCTCTGTAAGCAGCACCCCGACCATCGGCGAATGACCGTCGTTCTTTTTGCACGCTTAGAGGTTTCCGGTCTCAGTACAACTGCTTCACCCGTGTGTTCCGCATTCGGCTTAGGAGCCGGCATCAGCTTATTGTTCAGGTTGAGAGCAAAGAGGTGATCCTCGCTGAGCGTGAACGTGGCCTCACGGTTGTTAGCCTTGAGGGTGACGCCCTGAGCGGTTTCGAACACGCAACTCTCGACCTCGTTCAAGGTGACGCCGTCGGCGGAGGGCAGGTCACCCTAGGAGACGGTGACCTCGGTGCCCAGAGGGAGGGCACCCAAATAGCTGTCGCTCTTGCCCGCCTTGACAGTCGCCTGGTAGGTCTTGTTGACCGACAGATCGGAATCGTTCTTCAGCGTGATGGTCAGGGTGTACTCGAGGTCCTTCGCGTTGTCGGGGAGCTCGCCATCGACCTTCTTTGTCACAGAGAAGCTCTGGCGCGCGAAGGCATCCGCGGACGCACCGAAACGCATCGCCATCGTGACGGGCGAAAACTTCTTGCCGGGCACATTGAACTTCACGGTGTTGGAGAACTTACCGACGACGCAAGCGGCACGCTTGGCACCCTCAACGCGAGTCGGAATCTCGACGATCGCCGACTGGTTCGCGGGGATCTCAGGGAAGGTCACGGTCAGCTTCTGGGGCGTGCACTCGACCGTAGATCCAGCGCCGAAGGCATCATTCGAGGTGTCCTTGCTCAGGCGCTAACCCTCGGGCGTGGTCGGAGCGACGACGACGAAGGTGTGCTTCTCGACGTAGTCGACCACCATGTCGCAGTCGTAGCTCCAGCTAGAGCCGGCGGGAGCCTCGTCGACGATCGACGCACCGGTCACTGCGGAATCGCCAGCGGGCAGGATCACTCGCTACATGATGGACTTGTTCTCATCGCCATCCTCGCTGTCGCTCAGGCCGATCCAGCCTTCCTTGACGGTGCGGGCTTCGCCGGTGTGGCGCACAACCATGTTGACGTTGCACGAAAGCACCTTGTTGCCGACCTGCACCTCGAACTGCTCGTTGGCGGGGCCGGTGTACTGAATCATGGCGCTCGTCGTCACGGAACCTGCCCACTCGGCAGCCGAGTTAGCGTTCTCGTTGAAGACGACGGTGACAATGCCATCAGTACCCCACGTGCCGCAGCCGACGACAACGCCGGTCGCGGAACGAACATCAAAGGAACGCTCGGCGGTGGGGCGCGGGATCGGCTGGCCCGTGTTCACCTCGTCGACGGTCGCGTCGTAAGTGAAGAAGTCACCGGCCTTGACGGCGCCGTTGATCTTCCACGGCAGCTTAACGCCAGTATCCCACATGTTCGCGATTGTCTTCGCTTCCGCACCCTGGGGATTGACCAGCTGCAGGTTATCCCAGTCCAGGTCAACCTTGTCGTTGACGTTGGTCGTGGGGGCCGGGCACGCAGGCGCCGTGGCCAACGCCGTGCGGGTCGTCAACAGCTGCAAAGCATCAACGAAGCTCAATACCAGAGCGAAAGCTACAAGAAGTGCGCTAAGCCGAGTGTTCTACAACGCAACCATAAAATACTCCCGTCAATGGGCATGAGGCGATGTCGCCTCATGCCCATAGCTATCGCGTACCTATGCGATGGGATCGACCATCAGAGGATTAGCAGAAAACTATTCAAATAAAACCTCGTTACCAAACCGCCTTAATCTGCATATATAAAGAAGAGAGAACTAATCTGCAATCAATCCAATCTAATGTCCTGCACAGCAGGTCACACCTACTTGATCAGCAAAAATGCGCATTTTGCAGAATAGTGCTCTTCATCACCTTTCTGTGCGAAACTGTCCATTTGCACCTCACGCGACCATGAGCCACCCGCTTTTGTTTCACGCGTGCCCCACCGCTGAGCGTCAACACCAAACGGCTCCGACAAGCCACAATAAACATCACGAGCAACCGCACACGATGAGCTACGACGACATAGTCGACCACTCCCCTGCACGGTATCGACAGCAGGTTTTTCACCCACTCATCTTTTGACAGGACCTTTGTCCGCACGCCGCTCGCCCTGCCCACCACACGAATCATCCGCCACAAGAAAGCACACGTAAAGAAGTGGGTGGGATGAGTACTGCTCATCCCACCCACTGTGCGCCCTCAGGCACTCATGCACCTCAGGGGTTTCGTCATCAGTGACTACGACGCTTGGCCGCCACGAGAGACAGGCCCGCAATCGCGACGATTCCAGCCAGGACACCCAGGCCTGCCGCATCGGTACCAGTCTTGGCCAGCTGCGGAGCGGGCGAAGGAGTTGCCGAGGGGGTCGGAGAGGGAGTCGAAGGCGTGGCCGACGGAGTCGGGGTCGGAGCCAGAACATTGGTGAGGGTCAGCGAGTAGACCTGATCATCGCTCAGCGTGAAGGTAGCCTCGCGGTTATCTGCCGAGAGGGTCACGCCGTCGGCGGCCTCGAAGACGCGGCTCTCGCCGTCGTTCCAGGTGATGCCCACACCGGCGGGCAGGTCCCCCTCCGACACAGTCACGACGGTACCCAGCGGCAGAGACGTGGGGTACGTGTAGGTCTCGCCAGCCTTAACGGAGGCCTCGAAGGTCTTATTCACCGAGGGATCGGCGTCATTCTTCAAGGTGATCGTCAGCGGGTACTCGAGGTCCTGTGCGGATTCGGGCAGGTCACCCTCGACCTTCTTGGTCACGGAGAAGGTCTGATGGGCGTACGCGTCGGCGGCCGCACCGTAGTGGAGGGTCTTCGTAATGGGCTCGACGACCTTACCACCGAGAACGTTGAAGTTGACGGTGTTGGAGAAGACACCCACGACGTCACCGGCGCGCTTCGCACCGTCGATGTGGGCGGGGAGCAGGATGATGGCGGACTGGTTCGCAGGAATCTCGGCGAGCGTGACGGTCACCTTGGAGGAGGAGCACTCGACCTGCGCGGCAGCACCGAAGGCACCCTTCGAGGTGTCATTGTCCTGGCGGAGGCCCTCGTAGGTCGTCGGATCGGTCACGAGGTAGGTGTGGTTCTTCGTGTATTCATTAACGACGTCGCAGTTAAAGCTCCAGTTAGAGCCCGCGGGGACCTCGTCGACGATCGACGCGCCGGTCACGGCCTTGTCGCCAGCGGGGAAGACAACGCGCCACATGATGGCCTTGTTCTCGTCACCATCTTCGTTCTCACCGAGGGTCAGCCAGCCGTCCTTCTGGTAGCGGGGGACGCCGGGGGTGCGGCGCAGCATGTCGATCTCACGCTCGACCTTCTTGCCGAGCTTGACCGTGTACTTCTCACCGCCGGGACCGGTGTAGTGGGTCAGGCCGTTGGTGGAGACGTGGCCGTACCACTGCGCAGCGGACTCGACCTTCTCGTTGAATACGACGGTTACCATACCGTCAGCACCCCAGGTGCCGCAGCCGACGACGACGCCATTGTTGGAGATGACCTCGAACTTACGGGCAACGTTCGGACGGAGGACGCTCTCCCCCGTCGCAGTGTTGACGATCGAGGCGTCGTAGGTGAAGTAGTCACCGGCCTTCACGCGACCGTCGGTCTTCCACGGCAGCTTGATGCCGAGGTCCCACCAGTCACCCACAGCCTTGGTCTCACGGCCAGCGTGGTCGACAAGCTGAGCATTGTCCCAATCCAAGGTGACCTTGTTGCTCACATTCGTAGTCGGCTCGGGGCAGCTCAGTGGAGCCGCGGACGCAGGAGCCTGAGCGCCAATAAACTGGGCCAGGCCAAAGAAACTCACAACCAATGCGAAAACCGCAAGAAGAACACCGAAGTGACGGCGCTCCAGGGCAACCATAGAAAACTCCTGTCAACGGGATGTGCGACGGCGTCGCCTCATACTGCACCATTTTATGCCAACCACCTGCACTTTGGTCAAGAATCAGAGCGATTACTTCCGCAGACACAACAACTAACACGAGCGACAAAAGCAAACATCACCACTTGGGCGGACTGATTTATAGACTGACAAAATTTGTTACTCGGGTGTGTCGTCCGATGAGCGAACAACTGACCCAAAACGCCAACAAACTCACCAGTCGTTCAGCAAATACGAGAACGGCAGAGGTCGCCCACAAGACGCACCAGCCCGAGGCTCGCACTCAGAGACCACCACCCCACAACACACGGGGTATAGGACACAACGCATTGGTCGCGATTCGGCCCCTGACAACGTCGAGAACCGTGTCGTTGGGCTAGCGAGCTCGCGCCGCTGCACCTCTGACAGGATCGACTCCATCGCGAAGATTCCACCTGATCGGGAGCATTCCACCCGATCAGAAGGGGTTGACTCTTCCCGATCACGTGTCACACCTCATCGGCCACAAGCGCCCTCGCGGAGGTTACAGCCCGTGACCTGCCCCGTCATCGCCGACGACGCCCCACCGGCATTTTTCGGTGCGCCGCCGGGCAACCCTGCACCAGTGAGGGGCCTTGCGCCAGTAAGAGAGCATAACACCAGGGGTAATGCTGGGGTTTTGCATCATGAGGCCCCTCCCTTCGGCGTGTTGCCACTGATGCGGTCTACTTGTTGGGCACAACGGCGCCCGGCCTGGTGTATACCTCGCGCACGAACCACTGAATCTGTGCGTTAACCCGTTGATACGCACGTAAACCTCTAGACATGCGCGTGGGCGGCGCTGCCCACGCGCATGTCATCGGGTCCACGTGCGAATCAGCGAGCCCACCTGCGTGTCATCGGGTTAACGCGCAAGGTGTCAGGCCCACGTGCGAATCAGCCGGCCCGCGTGCGCGGCGAGGAACGAACGCTGCTAGCACGCCTCGGCAAACTGCGCCCCTGAAGCTGAGTAGCCATACCTGGTCATCGTTCGCCCACACGCCGGGCATCTGGGGGTATTCATACTCCCACGATGAAACAACCACCTTCAACGTTGATTTTCCCGCACCAGCAAGCCGAAAAGTCACCACAAAACCAACACGTTTTGTCCTTTAACCCTGAATGCCCACCTAACAGATGGACGACGCGGGACTATAGGTCACGAACG
>ERZ773042.1656-NODE-1656-length-12948-cov-85.567983_pt1 | contig 12948 bp, 7 predicted proteins | sample MGYA00511664_ERZ773042 | MGnify/ENA primary metagenome ERZ773042 (study PRJEB29015, sample SAMEA2737984) | human oral metagenome | biome: human oral; feature: human-associated habitat; material: dental | place: China | collected 2036 ... | reverse complement strand
GATTGTACCGATGTTAACATGCGGTTTCGTACGTTCAAATTTTTCTTTTGCCATTTTAAATTATCCTCCGAGGAAAATAGTAATTCTATTAATCTAATGTAAGATTAACCGTTTTTCTTTGCTTGAATTTCTTCAGCAATTTTCTTAGGAACTTCTTCATAATGATCGAATGTCATGGAGTAGTTACCGCGACCTTGGGTTTTGGAACGAAGATCTGTTGCGTAACCAAACATTTCGCTCAATGGAACATATGCTTTGATATGTTGGGAACCATTGCGAGCTTCCATGCCGTCCATGCGACCACGACGGGAGTTCAAGTCACCGATAACGTCGCCCATGTATTCTTCAGGAACGTCTACTTCTACAGCCATGTATGGTTCAAGCAATGCAGGGTCTGCTTTGCGAGCACCTTCTTTAAAGCCCATAGAGCCAGCAATTTTGAAGGCCATTTCGTTGGAGTCAACGTCATGGTAAGAGCCGTCAAATACGATAACTTTAACATCAACCATAGGGTACCCAGCAATAACACCAGATTCCATAGCTTCTTTAACACCGTTTTCTACAGGTCCGATGTATTCACGAGGAATTGCGCCACCTACAACCTTGTTTTCAAACTCGAAGCCAGCACCTGGTTCTTGAGGAATCAATTCCAACCAGCAGTGACCATATTGACCACGACCACCAGATTGACGCACGAATTTACCTTCAGCCTTAACAGCTTTACGGATAGTTTCGCGGTATGCTACTTGAGGCTTACCTACGTTACAATCTACTTTAAATTCACGGTTCATACGGTCAACGATGATATCCAAGTGAAGTTCGCCCATACCGGAAATAATAGTTTGACCTGTTTCTTCATCAGTACGAACTTTGAAAGTAGGATCTTCTTCTGCCAAACGAGCAAGAGCTGTACCCATTTTTTCTTGGTCAGCTTTTGTTTTAGGTTCAACAGCAACGGAAATAACTGGTTCAGGGAATTCCATGGACTCAAGGATTACAGGAGATTTTTCATCACACAATGTGTCCCCTGTAGTAGTATCCTTTAAGCCAACCGCCGCAGCGATGTCACCAGAATATACGCGTTCGATTTCTTTACGGGAGTTAGCGTGCATTTGAAGAATACGGCCGATACGTTCTTTTTTACCTTTAGTGGAGTTGAAAACATAGGAGCCGGATTCCAATGTACCAGAGTACACACGGAAGAACGCTAATTTACCAACATAAGGATCCGCCATGATTTTGAATGCCAATGCGGAGAATGGCTCTTCATCGGAAGAAGGACGAGTTGTTTCTTCTTCAGTACCAGGAACTACACCCTTAATAGGTGGGATGTCGATTGGAGCTGGCATATAATCGATTACAGCATCCAACAGCATTTGTACACCTTTGTTTTTGTAGGAAGAACCGCAAAGAACCGGGAACAATTGATTAGCAATAACGGCTTTACGCATTGCTGCTTTCAATTCTTCTATGGAGATTTCTTCGCCTTCCAAATATTTCATCATGATATCGTCATCAGTTTCAGCGATAGCATCGATCATCATTTCGCGACGAGCTTCTGCTACTTCTTGATATTCAGCAGGGATATCAGTGATTTCATATTCTTTACCGTCATCGGATTTGTAAATCTCCGCTTTCATAGTCATCAAGTCAATGATGCCTTCAAAAGTATCTTCAGCACCGATTGGTACTTGGATAGCTACGGAATTTGCACCCAAACGAGTTTTCATCATGTCAACTACGTTGAAGAAGTCAGCACCTACAGTATCCATCTTATTTACATAAGCGATACGAGGTACGCCGTAGTTAGAAGCCTGACGCCATACTGTTTCGGATTGAGGTTCAACGCCACCTTTAGCACTGAACACCGCAACAGAACCGTCAAGTACACGTAGAGAACGTTCTACTTCTACAGTAAAGTCAACGTGACCAGGAGTATCGATGATGTTGATACGATGTTCTTTCCATTGACAAGTTGTTGCAGCAGAAGTGATTGTGATACCACGTTCTTGTTCTTGCTCCATCCAGTCCATCGTAGCAGCGCCTTCATGTACTTCGCCGATCTTGTGAACGATACCTGTATAGTAGAGGATACGTTCTGTAGTTGTTGTTTTACCAGCATCGATGTGAGCCATGATACCGATATTACGAGTTTTTGCTAAGGAAAACTCTCTTGCCACAGTTGTCACCTCTTATTACCAACGATAATGAGCAAATGCTTTATTAGCTTCTGCCATTTTATGAGTATCTTCTTTTTTCTTGATTGCAGCGCCTGCATTGTTGAAAGCGTCCATCAATTCGCCTGCCAAACGTTCTTTCATAGTGCGTTCACCACGAAGACGAGCGTAAGTTACAACCCAACGAATACCGAGGGTTTGACGGCGATCAGCACGAACTTCAACTGGCACTTGGTAGTTCGCACCACCGATACGGCGAGCGCGCACTTCAAGTACAGGCATAACATTTTTCAATGCTTGATCAAAAACTTCCATTGGGTCTTGACCCATTTTGGAACGAATAATTTCGAATGCATCATATACGATAGTTTCAGCAATGCCTTTTTTACCATCGTACATAACTTTGTTAATGAAACGTGTTACTAATTTGCTGTTGTACACCGGATCTGGAAGTACATCACGTTTCGGAACAGGGCCTTTTCTTGGCATGTTCAATTCCTCCTTTATAATGATGTGTGTTAATTTCGTTTAATGGCTAAAATTATTTTTTAGCTTTTTTCGCGCCGTATTTGGAACGACTTTGCATACGATTTTGTACGCCAGCTGTATCCAATGCACCACGAACGATGTGATAACGCACACCTGGAAGGTCTTTTACACGACCGCCTCTGATAAGTACAACACTGTGTTCTTGTAAATTGTGACCAATGCCTGGAATGTAAGCAGTTACTTCAATAGCGTTTGTCAAACGTACACGGGCAACTTTACGAAGCGCGGAGTTTGGTTTCTTTGGAGTAGCTGTGTACACACGAGTACATACACCACGTTTTTGTGGAGATTCTTGAAGCGCAGGAGCTGTAGATTTTTTAGTCAAGCTCATGCGGCCTTTGCGTACTAGCTGATTAATTGTTGGCATTTGGGCACCTCCTTTCCAAATTTGAGATTTATAATTGATCCGTCATAACAAAGTGTTACATCGGATATTACCGAGATTAACGTAGGATGCCTACAGCTGTGGCCCGCACCTTGATGCGACACGCACGTCCGAGATCATCCATGGTGTGCTCGTCATTCACAGGTATCCCCTGTTCTTCACAAGCAATCCGTAAAGGCTGTACCACACGTTCATCACTATCACAACCGAGGAACACGTACTTCACAGCACCTTTAGCAATTTGTTTCAACGTTTGCTTGGCACCGATTGTTTTGTTCACCGACTTCAGATGGGCAATGTCCATTGTACTAATTCTCCTTACGAAATTATGCCCATTAGGCATACCTCGCCTAAAGCACTATGTAAGTATATCAATTACAGCAGGCCATGTCAAACAATTTCCAATGTCATACACCGCTCTACATCTGCATTTTATATGTACACTCATCCGTGTGTTTCACGCAATCTTAAATTATAAATGAAGAGCGTTTTTTTATTCATATATCATTATTTTTATGTATAAATAATTATTCTATACATTTGCTATTATTTTTTCTTTTACCAATTATGCAAAATTAATATAAACACCATTTTATTATGATATAAATTAATATAGAACAAATATTTGTATTTATAAGTTACTAAAGAAAGGAGATTATATGATTAAACTCATCAAACGTTATTCAAATTTTAATCCCCCTGTAATTATAGGTAGCTTGTCTATCGTCTTAGGACTGAGCTTATGTGCCCTTCTGATTCCGCAAATATCTCAAACGATTCTCCAAAGGGTTCGTGATATTATATTTGAAGATTTCAGCTGGTTTTATGTTTTATCCATAAGTCTCTTCTTTATCTTCAATATCTTTCTTGCACTTAGTTCGCTAGGTGACATTAAACTGGGTAGCGATGATGAAGAAGCGGAATTCTCTTATACCGCATGGCTCGCCATGTTATTTGCGGCGGGTACCGGTGTAGGTCTCATGTTCTTCGGAACTGCTGAGCCGCTCTCACATTATCACTCTGCTGTAGGCTTAGTCGATGGTGCACCTAACGCCAAGGAAGCGTTATTCCGCTCCATCTTTCACTGGGGCATCAATGCATGGACGGTATACGGCATTATGGCTTTAGCATTAGCGTATTTCGGTTTTCGCTATAAATTGCCATTATCACTACGTTCATGTTTCTATCCTCTGTGGAAGGATAAGATCAATGGCCCACGAGGGCACATTATCGATATCATCGCACTTTGTGTAACTTTATTAGGTATTGTAACCACCTTAGGATTTGGTGCCGCCCAACTAGGTGCGGGCTTTCTATATATTGACGTCATTTCCGCTAACGACTTTCCCGCACAAACGGTCATCATCATCGTCATTATGTCCATTGCCGTTTTATCTGCTGTTACAGGTATTGATAAAGGCGTTAAGCTGCTCAGTGAAATCAATATATCGGTCGCATTAGTCTTAATGCTCTTTGTACTCTGTACAGGTCCTACATTGCTCCTATTAAATTCAACGGTAGAAAACTTTGGATACTATTTATCACATATCTTAGGACAAAGCTTCTATACATCTATCTATACACCAGAAACCCGACCATGGTTCTTCAGCTGGACCATACTATTCTGGGCTTGGTGGTTATCTTGGGCGCCATTTGTGGGCATGTTCATCGCACGAATCTCAAGAGGTCGCACAATTCGAGAATTCATCTTTGGGGTACTCATTATTCCAACTGTATTTACTATCGTTTGGTTTACTATCTTTGGTAACACTGCAATTTATATCGATGAAACAGTAGCAAACGGTGCACTCGGTGCATTAACCGATAAACCAGAACAACTACTCTTCGCATTTCTTGAATATTTACCATTATCCGGTTTGACTAATCTCCTATCGATTATCGTATTGGCATTATTTTTCATCACATCCGCCGACTCGGGGATTTATGTATTAAATAATATTGCCGCTTATGACAAAGGCACGCCATCGCCGAAATGGCAGTGTCCAATGTGGGGCGCCGTAATGGCATTCCTCGCCATCAGCTTGCTCAGCATCGGCGGACTCAACGTACTCCAGTCGGTAACACTCATTCTCGCCTTACCGTTTGCAGCCTTGATGGTTATCATGTGCTACAGCTTATGGCAGGGATTATTGACAGATACGCAATACTTTAACACAAAACTTTCAACCACATCCATCTACTGGGACAGCAAGAACTGGAAGCAAGGTCTTGCCAAAATACTCAATCAAACGCAGTCAGAAGATGTTATCTCCTTTATGAAAACGACAGCACTACCTGCTATGTATCAGCTCAATAAAGAATTGACTGAAGAGTACGGATTAACTACGAAAATTGACAAATATTTCAACAGTAACGACGCCTCCGTAGAGTTAACCATCGAAAAAGAATCAATGCGCAACTTTACCTACGGCATCAAGCTCGTTACGCAAGAGGTATCAGATCATCTCATTGAAGATCCTAACATTCCTCACATTACTGAAAGCACCAACGCAATTCCTATGACATATTTCAGTGACGGGCGCGCCGGATACGATGCACAGTATATGACACGGGAGGATATCATTACCGATATCATTCGACAGTATGAACGATATCTTACTTTATCGGATGACGTCGGTTATGACATCATGTCTCATGACGCGGAAGAAGCAGCTGAATAGTTTTCATACCACAACCTTAACAAAGTATCATTTTATTTTACAAACTGATACTAACACATATCATGAAGCCCTCAATTTATATAGACCTATAATTATAGAGACATATAATCATAGAGCTCATACACATATATCTCTCAAACCAATAATTCCCCATAACAAAAGGGTGCACCTCGCGGGTGCACCCTTTTTTATTCTGTCGCACAGTATCAATAATGCAACAAGTCTATACAATTATATAGCCTAACGGCCGCTCCGAAGCAATTAATCTTCAGACATAACCTCTTCCGTAATATCAATGATTTCAGGTGTATTTTTTACAACTTCAATCTTACGGTAACGACTCATGCCTGTACCAGCAGGAATCAACTTACCAATGATTACGTTTTCTTTCAAGCCCAACAATGGATCGATTTTACCCTTGATAGCAGCATCGGTAAGAACACGTGTCGTTTCTTGGAATGATGCAGCGGACAAGAAGGAGTCCGTTGCCAAAGCGGCTTTCGTAATACCCAATAACGTGCGTTTGCCCGTAGCATTTTCACGACCATTGAGGGTAAGACGACGGTTTTCTTCGTCAAAGGTATTAACATCGACCATATCGCCTGGAAGCATATCCGCATCGCCAGCTGTTTCAATTTTAACTTTATGAAGCATTTGACGAACGATAACTTCGATATGTTTATCGTTAATTTCTACACCTTGGGATTTGTATACTTTTTGTACTTCGTATACGAGGTAACGTTGAGTTGCTTCAGTACCCATTACACGCATGATGTCATGAGGATTGATGGAGCCTTCAGTCAAACGAGCGCCCAAGGATACCACATCACCGTCTTTAACGATAATACGAGAACCATAAGGGATGAGGTAATCGAGTTCAACACCATCTTCACCAGTGATAAAGATAGTATTTGTACCTTTTTTACCTTCATTAGGTACAACGCGAACTGTACCTTCGTTTTCTGCGATGATAGCATTACGTTTTGGTTTACGAGCTTCGAACAATTCTTCAACACGTGGCAAACCTTGTGTAATATCGTCACCTGCGACACCACCAGTATGGAACGTACGCATTGTCAACTGAGTACCAGGTTCACCGATGGATTGTGCCGCAATGATACCTACAGCTTCACCAACTTGAACTTGGTTGCCAGTTCCTAGATCACGACCATAACACTTGCGACATACGCCATACGGGCTACGGCAAGTTAATACGGAACGGATTTTTACTGTTTCATAGTGTTTTACAACTTCATCAGCTAACGCCTCTGTGATTTCACTGTTAAGAGGAACGATGACTTCGCCAGTTTCCTTATTAACTAATTCTTCAGCTGCAATACGACCTACGATACGGTCTTTTAATGGCTCGATAACACCAGTGCCTTCAACGATAGCTTCTACTTCAATACCGTGGATTTCATTGTTGCGTACTTGTACTTCTTTTACATCGGAGTTAAGAATCGCTTCGATGCCTTCTTCGGTGAGACGTGTATCAGCCGGGAAAATTTCTACCCCTTCGCTGTCAACGATTGCTTGTACAGTATCCTTATTCAACATATTTTGAACCATAGTTTCTTTCAATGTTGCACGGATGCTATCGTCGCTTTCACCAAGAATAATTTTTTGAACCAAGTTAGTATGGTTAATATCGCTATCAGAACCCAAATGTGCACCACGCAATGCAATAGATGTAACACCGGCTTCAGCAATATCAGCCAAGCATTGTTCGTCTAAGATAGTTTCAGCAGGTACAACAAGTTCCCCTGTTTCAGCGTTCACTACATCTTTATCTAGAACACGACCAATGAGCTTATCTTTAAGCAATTCTAATGCTTGACGTGAAGATGTAGCTAACCGAGCACGCTCACGAACGAGATCAATACCTACAACGTCACAATCATCCTCACGAACGATTACGTCTTGAGATACGTCAACAAGACGACGAGTCAAGTAACCAGAGTCAGCTGTACGAAGCGCTGTATCGGCCAAACCTTTACGAGCACCATGAGAGGATGTAAAGTAATCCAATACAGTCAAACCTTCTTTAAAGTTTGCTTTGATTGGTAAGTCGATAATACGACCAGATGGATCAGCCATCAAACCACGCATACCAGCAAGCTGACGAATCTGTTGTTTATTACCACGGGCACCAGAGATAGCCATCATGTAAACAGGGTTGAATCCATCTTTGTCGCACGCCATGTTATCCATCATCGCATCGGTAACATCTTCTGTTGCCTTTGTCCATAATTGGATAGTTTTACGATAACGTTCTTCTTCTGTAATAAGACCACGACGGTACATACGAGATACTTTTTCTACCTCTTGCTCCGCTGTATCTAACAAACTAGTTTTAACTTCTGGTACTTTAATATCAGCAATAGCTACAGTCATACCTGCACGACGTGCAAAGGAGTAACCCAAGGACTTAATGCGGTCCAAAAGTTCTGCAGTCTTTTCATTACCAAACAATTGGAAACATTGATCAACCAATTTACCAACTGTTTTCTTATCCATAACCTTACCTAATGTGTAAGTGCCATCTTCACGTTTCTCATATTGCCACAATTCTGGGAATAAAGCATTGTTGAAGATCAAGCGACCTGCTGTTGTTTCTACACGGCCATGATCAGGTAAACGGATATAAAGAATATCTTGCAAACCAATGATATGAGACTCATAGGCAAGCATAACTTCATCATAGGTAGCAAATGTTTTGGCTTTATCACGAGTATCTTCGCGTACAACTGTTAAATAGTATGTACCTAAGATCATATCTTGAGAAGGTACTGCTACCGGCTTGCCGTCCTTAGTGGACAAAATATTATGGCTAGAAAGCATCAATGTACGAGCTTCCGCTTGTGCTTCTACGGACAATGGTAAGTGACACGCCATTTGGTCACCGTCAAAGTCGGCATTGAACGCTGTACATACTAATGGATGCAATTTGATAGCACGGCCTTCCCAAAGGATTGGTTCGAAGGCTTGAATACCAAGTCTATGCAATGTAGGGGCACGGTTCAAGAGAACTGGATGTTCTTTGATTACCTCTTCTAAGGATTCCCATACGCCAGGGCCGATTCTTTCGACTTGGCGTTTAGCGGCCTTAATATTGGATGCTTGACCACGTTCTACCAAGCGTTTCATAACGAACGGTTTGAACAATTCCAATGCCATTTCTTTTGGTAAACCACATTGGTGCATTTTAAGTTCAGGACCTACTACGATTACGGAACGACCGGAGTAGTCAACACGTTTACCGAGCAAGTTTTGACGGAAACGACCTTGTTTACCTTTAAGCATATCGGATAAAGATTTCAATGGGCGGTTACCAGGACCTGTAACAGGACGACCGCGACGGCCATTATCAATCAATGCATCAACCGCTTCTTGAAGCATGCGTTTTTCGTTGCGCACGATAATATCAGGAGCACCCAAATCCAACAAACGTTTCAAACGATTGTTACGGTTGATAACACGACGGTATAAATCATTGAGGTCAGATGTAGCAAAACGGCCACCATCTAATTGAACCATAGGGCGCAATTCAGGTGGGATTACAGGAACGATATCCATAATCATCCATTCTGGGCGGTTCCCAGATTGACGAAATGCTTCTACTACTTCCAAACGACGAACTGCACGGATTTTACGTTGACCACTAGCAGTGCTCAACTCTTCGCGCAATTCAGCATTCAATGCTTCAAGATCAAGTTCTGATAAGAGAGCTTTTACCGCTTCAGCACCCATGTCGATACATGCGAAGAGGACCTCTTCAGCAGCGCCTAATTCATAGCGTTCTTCACGAGTTAATTCTTCGTATTCCTTATCAGCTTCTGGTATTGTTGCATCATCACGAAGAGCCGCATTATAGCGCTCTTTACGTTGTGCTTCACGAACAATAGCTAAACGTTCATTACGTTGAGCTACTGTTTCGATTACGACGGATTTACCACCGATAGTATAACCGTCTTCATTAAATTGAGCTTCGTATTCGCGGTATTCTTGCTCGGACAATAATTGACGTTTTGTCAATGGGGTACCAGCTGGATCTACTACGATGTAGGAAGCAAAGTATAATACGCGTTCCAAAGAACGTGGAGATATGTCAAGGATAAGACCCATACGGGATGGGATTCCTTTGAAGTACCAAATGTGAGATACAGGAGTAGCCAATTGAATATGGCCCATGCGTTCACGACGTACTTTCGCACGGGTAACCTCTACACCACATTTGTCGCAGACTACGCCTTTATGGCGGATGCGTTTATATTTGCCGCAGTGACATTCCCAGTCCTTTGTTGGTCCAAAAATGCGTTCACAGAATAGACCATCACGTTCTGGCTTCAACGTACGGTAGTTAATTGTTTCAGGTTTCTTAACTTCCCCATGAGACCAGGATAAAATCTGCTCTGGAGAGGCTAAACCGATTCGCATGGAATCGAATTCATTTACGTCTAGCACTACTATCGCTCCCTTCCTTATAGATAGTTTTAGTCTTCATCGTTAGAGGAGTCGCCCATTGGGTACGCCAATTGGCTAAGGATATCATCTTCACCGCCGTTATCAGCTGGTAATTCTTCCTCTTCCTCTACTTCTGGTTCTACTACAGTTACTTCATCAGTTTCTACAGCACTGCCTTCCATAACTTCTTCAATACCAGTTTCTACCACCTCATCTTCGTCCTCAAGTTCTTTCATAACAACTTCTTCTTGATCTTCATTCAAGATTTTTACATCGAGACCGATACTTTGAAGTTCTTTAAGCAATACCTTGAAAGACTCAGGTACACCTGGTTCAGGGATGTTTTCGCCTTTAACGATTTTTTCGTATGCTTTCACACGACCAACAACATCGTCAGACTTAACAGTTAATAGCTCTTGAAGAGTATAGGCTGCGCCATATGCTTCTAGAGCCCAAACTTCCATTTCCCCAAAACGTTGGCCACCGAACTGAGCTTTACCGCCCAAAGGTTGTTGTGTAACAAGGGAGTACGGACCTGTAGAACGAGCATGGATTTTATCATCAACCAAATGATGGAGTTTAAGCATGTAAACGTAACCAACAGTAACGCGATTATCCATCGGTTCACCAGTACGACCATCATATAGCACGGTTTTACCATCATCAGGACGACCTGCAATCGCCAATGTTTCGAATACATCTTTTTCGTGAGCACCATCAAATACAGGTGTAGCAATATGAATACCTGCTACATCTGGTTTTGGCATGCCATATTTGTCAAAGTCGTAGCCAAGACCTTCCAACTCTTTGCGGATTTCAAGGCGTTTTTCTTCAGCAGAGTGAATATTGTTAAGCGTATTCTTAACTTTATTAATGGCCTCTAATTCCTCTACAAGAACAGGATCCATTTCAGGAGCATCCTCTTCAGAATCAAAGAACTCTACATGAAGTGCATTGTATTTAGCTTCAATAGCTTTAAGTTCTTGGTAACGAGCTTCGCCACCCATAGCGTCCAATTTCTTTTGCGCCGCTTTTTCTACATGTTTTAGAATTTTAGTTTTCAAAGTAATGATTTGTTCATTTTCTTCGAAATGATTTACGGTTACATCTTCTGCAACTTTCGCTTCCAATTCTTCAATTTGAGCATAAAGGTCGCGGATTGCATCGATTTGTTCCCAGTAAGACGCATCAGTACGAGCTTCTTTCAACACGTTTTGAATGTGAAGGTCTGTAGCTTTGATTTTCATACCTAAGCCTTGAACAGCCCAACCCAAGTGAGTTTCAAGAACCTGACCGATATTCATACGAGAAGGTACGCCCAATGGGTTCAATACGATTTGTACTGGAGTACCATCTGGAAGGAATGGCATATCTTCTTTTCTCATAACGCGAGAAACGACACCTTTATTACCATGACGGCCCGCCATTTTATCGCCTTCATGAATCTTACGTTTTTGAGCGATATATACGCGAACAAGTTTATTTACACCTGGTTGTAATTCGTCGCCATTTTCACGAGTGAAAACTTTAACGTCTACAACTTTACCAGATTCGCCATGAGGCACGCGCAAGGATGTGTCACGAACTTCACGTTCTTTATCGCCAAAGATAGCGCGCAATAAACGCTCCTCTGGAGTAAGTTCAGTTTCACCTTTTGGCGTAGCTTTACCTACGAGGATATCGCCAGGATGTACTTCTGCACCAATGCAAATAATACCTTCTTCATCCAAATTTTTAAGTGTATCGTCACCAGTATTAGGCAATTCACGAGTGATTTCTTCAGCGCCTAATTTAGTGTCGCGCGCATCACATTCGTATTCTTCAATATGAATAGATGTATAGATATCTTCTTTGCAAAGTTCTTCACTAAGCAAGATAGCATCCTCGTAGTTATAACCTTCCCAAGGCATGAACGCTACAAGAACGTTATACCCCAATGCCAATTCACCGCCATCAGTAGCAGGACCGTCAGCCAATACTTGGCCTTTTACAACATGATCGCCACGATTAACGATTGGTTTTTGGTTAAAGCATGTGGATTGGTTAGAACGAAGGAATTTATTCAAACGATATGTGTCAACACGACCGTCACTATCACGAAGAACGTGGATTTCATTACCCCAGCAACGTACAACTTTACCCGCTTCACGCGCTAATACGCAAACGCCGGAGTCAGTAGCTGCTGTATATTCCATACCAGTACCAACAAGTGGTGCTTGAGCACGCAAGAGTGGCACCGCTTGACGTTGCATGTTCGCCCCCATCAAGGCACGGTTAGCATCGTCATTTTCAAGGAATGGAATCATAGCTGTACCAATGGATACAACTTCTTTTGGACTTACGTCCATATAGTCAACCTTATCAGGTGTAACTTCTAATACGTCATGACCACGACGACAAGCTACGTGTTCAGTTGTAAAGTAGCCATCTGCATCAAGTGGAGAGTTCGCTTGGGCAATTGTCATGCCTTCTTCTTCATCAGCTGTCATATATACTACACTGTCAGATACGCGCACTTTAACAACTTTATCAGCATCCTTGCCTTTACCATACACTTTTTCTACTTTACGGTATGGTGCTTCGATGAAACCAAATTCATTTACCTTTGCATAGTTGGACAAGGAGTTAATCAAGCCAATGTTTGGACCTTCTGGAGTTTCGATTGGACACATACGGCCATAGTGAGAGTGAT
>ERZ773042.1655-NODE-1655-length-12949-cov-4.605941_pt1 | contig 12949 bp, 8 predicted proteins | sample MGYA00511664_ERZ773042 | MGnify/ENA primary metagenome ERZ773042 (study PRJEB29015, sample SAMEA2737984) | human oral metagenome | biome: human oral; feature: human-associated habitat; material: dental | place: China | collected 2036 ... | reverse complement strand
TTCCACACGGGTGGTGTTGCCTCTAATACCGATATCACACAAGGTCTTCCTCGTGTCCAAGAAATCTTTGAAGCCCGCAATCCGAAAGGGGAAGCAGTTATTACTGAAGTTAAAGGCGAAGTGACTGCAATTGAAGAAGATGCTTCTACTCGGACTAAGAAAGTCTTTGTTAAGGGTGCAACTGGTGAAGGAGAATACGTTGTACCATTTACAGCTCGCATGAAAGTGGCTGTAGGAGATAAAATCTCTCGTGGTGCTGCTTTGACAGAAGGGTCTATTCAGCCTAAGCACTTGCTGGCTGTTCGTGATGTCTTGTCTGTTGAAACTTACTTGCTTGCTGAAGTACAAAAGGTTTACCGTAGCCAAGGGGTAGAAATCGGTGACAAACACATTGAGGTAATGGTTCGCCAGATGATTCGCAAAGTGCGTGTCATGGATCCAGGAGATACAGACCTTCTCATGGGTACACTCATGGATATCACAGACTTTACCGATGCTAACCGTGATGTGGTTATCTCTGGAGGAGTTCCTGCGACTGCTCGCCCAGTCCTCATGGGAATTACTAAAGCATCTCTTGAAACAAATAGTTTCTTGTCAGCTGCTTCCTTCCAAGAAACCACTCGTGTCCTCACAGACGCGGCTATCCGTGGTAAGAAAGACCACTTGCTTGGTCTCAAGGAAAATGTTATCATTGGTAAAATCATCCCAGCTGGTACAGGTATGGCTCGTTACCGTAACCTTGAACCGCAAGCTGTCAATGAAGTCGAAATTATCGAAGATACAACCGTAACAGAACCTGTGGAAGAAACTACTCCAGTAGAATAATAAAGAGTCGAGCCTTCTCGGCTCTTTCGTATTTAGATTTCATATTTTAGTCAAATTATTTTGTGAAAACTTTCTTTATATCAAGAAAACTTTTAGAAAATATGATATAATAGTTTCGTATAAAATAGAAAAAGGAGTTTTTGTAACATGGCAAAACTTACTGTTAAAGACGTTGAATTGAAAGGCAAAAAAGTCCTTGTTCGCGTTGATTTCAATGTGCCGCTTAAAGACGGAGTTATCACAAACGACAACCGTATCTCAGCTGCTCTTCCAACAATCAAGTATATCCTTGAACATGGTGGACGTGCTATTCTTTTCTCTCACCTTGGACGTGTGAAAGAAGAAGCTGATAAAGAAGGAAAATCTCTTGCACCAGTTGCGGCTGATTTAGCTAAAAAATTAGGTCAAGATGTTGCTTTCCTTCCAGGAGTAACTCGTGGAGCAGAGCTTGAAGCAGCTATCAATGCCCTTAAAGACGGTGAAGTTCTTCTTGTTGAAAACACTCGTTTTGAAGATGTTGACGGCAAGAAAGAATCTAAAAACGATCCAGAACTTGGTAAATATTGGGCAAGCCTTGGAGACGGTATCTTTGTAAATGATGCATTTGGTACAGCTCACCGTGCTCATGCATCTAACGTAGGTATCTCAGCAAACGTTGAGAAAGCAGTTGCAGGTTTTCTTCTTGAAAACGAAATTGCTTATATCAAAGAAGCTGTTGAAAATCCAGTTCGTCCATTCGTAGCAATCCTAGGTGGTTCTAAAGTATCAGATAAGATTGGTGTTATCGAAAATCTTCTTGAAAAAGCTGATAAAGTGCTTATCGGTGGTGGTATGACTTATACTTTCTACAAAGCACAAGGTATCGAAATCGGTAACTCACTTGTAGAAGAAGATAAATTAGACATTGCAAAAGCTCTCCTTGAAAAGTCAAACGGTAAACTCATTTTGCCAGTTGACTCGAAAGAAGCAAATGCTTTTGCGGACTACACTGAAGTGAAAGATACTGACGGTGAAGCAGTAGATCCTGGCTTCCTTGGTTTGGATATCGGTCCTAAATCAATCGCTAAATTTGACCAAGAATTAACTGGTGCGAAAACAGTTGTTTGGAATGGTCCAATGGGTGTCTTTGAAAATCCTGACTTCCAAGCTGGTACAATCGGTGTCATGGATGCTATCGTGAAACAACCAGGCGTGAAATCTATTATCGGTGGTGGTGACTCAGCAGCGGCAGCTATCAACCTTGGTCGTGCAGACAAATTCTCATGGATTTCTACAGGCGGAGGCGCAAGCATGGAGCTTCTTGAAGGTAAAGTATTGCCAGGATTGGCTGCTCTTACAGAAAAATAATTTTAACAGAAGGCGGTTTTTCCGCCTTTTTTATTTTGTAAATTAACTAGCTCGTTTCTGTATTTCAATTTACTGTATTCACGATTTTCATGAAGTAAAAGAATTGAAAAAATATGCTACATACTTGTAAATGTTTTGAAAAGCTGCTAAAATATAATAAGTGCCAAATTTAAAGTAATTTGAATAATCTAATAATTTGAAACAAGGAAGAAAAATGCAAAAGAGAGAAGTATTTGGTTTTCGTAAAAGTAAAATTAGCAAAACGCTTTGCGGTGCTGTTCTAGGGACCGTAGCAGCGGTTTCTATGGCAGGACAAAATGTTTTTGCTGATGAAACGACAACAACGACAAGCAAAGTAGATACCACAGCTGTGGTTGGAACCCAAACAGGCAATCCAGCCACTAATTTTTCAGATGCTCAAGGAAATGCGAGCAATGAAGCAGAACAGAGCCAAAAACAAGCTGGAGAGTCAACTGGCTCCATGCCAGTAGAAGTACCTGCTAATGAAGTGCAGAAGGCAGTTACTGATGCAAAAGAAGCTGGTGTTAATGTTGTCCAAGATGAAACGGTTGATAAAGGGACGGTAAAAACAGCTCAAGAGGCGGATCAAAAAGAAACTGAAATTAAAGAAGGCTATGCCAAACAAGCTGAAGAAATCAAGAAAACAACAGATCAATATAAGTCGGATGTAGCCGCTCATGAAGCAGAAGTTTCTAAGATCAACGCTGAAAATCAAGCAACTAAAGAACAATATGAAAAGGATATGGCTGCTCATAAAGCAGAGGTTGAACGCATTAATGCTGCCAATGCTTCCGCTAAAGCAGATTATGAAGCTAAGTTAGCTCAATACCAAGCCGATTTAGCAGCTGTCCAAAAAACCAACGCTGATAACCAAGCAGCCTATCAAAAAGCTCTTGCAGCTTATCAAGCTGAATTAAAACGCGTTCAAAAAGCTAATGCACAAGCAAAGGCTGCCTATGATGCTGCCGTAGCTGCTAACAATGCTAAAAATAAAGAAATTGCGGCTACTAATGAGGAAATCAGAAAGCGTAATGCAGCCGCAAAAGCTGAATACGAAGCTAAATTAGCTCAATATCAAGCTGATTTAGCGACTATCCGAAAAGCTAATGCCGATAACGAAGCGGATTACCAAGCCAAGCTGGCAGCTTATCAAACAGAGCTGGCTCGTGTTCAAAAAGCCAATGCAGCAGCAAAAGCTGCTTATGAAAAAGCAATAGCAGAAAATACAGCGGCCAATGCAGCGATTACAGCTGAAAACGAAGCCATCAAACAGCGCAATGCAACCGCAAAAGCAAACTATGAAGCTGCGCTTAAGCAATATGAAACAGATTTAGCTGCGGTGAAAAAAGCCAATGCTGATAACGAAGCGGATTATCAAACCAAATTAGCCGCCTATCAAGCAGAATTAGAACGTGTTCAAAAAGCTAATGCAGCAGCAAAAGCTGCCTATGAAAAAGCAGTAGCAGAAAATACAGCGGCCAATGCAGCGATTACAGCTGAAAACAAAGCCATCAAACAGCGTAACGCAACAGCTAAAGCAGATTATGAAGCTAAATTAGCTCAATACCAAGCTGATCTGGCTAAGTATCAAAAAGATCTAGCCGAATATCCGAGTAAGCTCAAAGCCTATGAAGATGAGCAGGCAGCTATTAAGGCAGCGCTAGCTGAACTAGAAAAACATAAAAATGAAGATGGGAACTTAACTGAACCTTCTGCTCAAAATTTGGTCTATGATCTTGAGCCGAATGCGAACTTATCTTTGACAACAGATGGGAAGTTCCTTAAGGCTTCTGCTGTGGATAACGCATTTAAGCAAGATACAAATCAATATAGTAAAAAGAACCTTCAATTAGATAACCTTAATGTTAAATATCTAGAAAACGCAGGTGCGATTACATCATCTATGGAGTTATATGGAAATATAGGTGATAAATCAGATTGGACAACAAATGTAGGCAATAAAACAGAAGTTAAATGGGGTTCTGTACTTTTGGAGCGCGGTCAAAGTGCTACGGCAACCTATACCAATCTTCAAAATTCCTACTATAATGGTAAAAAGATTTCTAAAATTGTTTACAAGTATACAGTAGATCCTGAATCAAAATTCAAGGGTCAAAAGGTTTGGTTGGGTATTTTTACTGATCCAACTCTCGGGGTCTTCGCATCTGCTTATACAGGCCAAGATGAAAAAGATACCTCTATCTTTATTAAAAATGAGTTCACTTTTTATGATGAAGAGGGAAATCCGATCAACTTTGACAATGCTCTTTTATCAGTAGCTTCTCTTAACCGTGAAAATAATTCTATTGAGATGGCCAAAGATTATACGGGTAAATTTGTCAAAATCTCTGGATCATCTATCGGTGAAAAGAATGGCATGATTTATGCTACAGATACTCTCAACTTTAGGCAGGGTCAAGGTGGTGCTCGTTGGACCATGTATACCAGAGCTAGCGAACCGGGATCTGGTTGGGATAGTTCAGATGCGCCTAACTCTTGGTATGGTGCTGGTGCTATCCGCATGTCTGGTCCTAATAACAGTGTGACTTTGGGTGCTATCTCATCAACACTTGTTGTGCCTGCTGATCCTACAATGGCAATTGAAACCGGCAAAAAACCAAATATTTGGTATTCTTTAAATGGTAAAATCCGTGCGGTTAATGTTCCTAAAGTTACTAAGGAAAAACCCACACCGCCGGTTAAACCAACGGCTCCAACTAAACCAACTTATGAAACAGAAAAGCCATTAAAACCGGCACCAGTAGCTCCAAATTATGAAAAGGAGCCAACACCGCCGACCAGGACACCGGATCAAGCAGAGCCAAACAAACCCACACCGCCGACCTATGAAACAGAAAAGCCGTTGGAGCCAGCACCTGTTGAGCCAAGCTATGAAGCAGAGCCAACACCGCCGACCAGAACACCGGATCAAGCAGAGCCAAATAAACCCACACCGCCGACCTATGAAACAGAAAAGCCGTTAGAGCCGGCTCCTGTTGCGCCAAGCTATGAGGCAGAGCCAACACCGCCAACCCCAACACCAGATCAACCGGAACCAAACAAACCTGTTGAACCAACTTATGAGGTGTTACCAACGCCACCAGCAGATCCTGTTTATAAGAAGACGCCTCCGGCTCCGGCTGTACCGACTGTTCACTACCATTACTTTAAGTTAGCCGTACAGCCACAAGTCAATAAAGAAATTAAAAATAATAATGATGCGAATATTGATAAAACGCTGGTAGCTAAACAGTCTATCGTTAAGTTTCAGTTGAAGACGGCTGATCTACCAGCTGGACGGGATAAGACGACTTCCTTTGTTTTAGTCGATCCATTACCCTCTGGCTATCAATTGGATCTTGAGGCAACGAAAGTAGCTAGTCCTGGCTTTGATGTTAGCTATGATTCAGCGACGAATACAGTTACCTTCAAAGCAACTGCACAAACTTTAGCTTCTTTTAATGCGGATCTGACCAAGTCAGTAGCAACGGTTTATCCGACCGTAGTGGGACAAGTCCTTAATGATGGTGCAACTTATAAGAATAACTTCACGCTGACAGTCAATGATGCTTATGGAATTAAATCCAATATCGTTCGTGTGACAACACCGGGTAAACCAAACGATCCGGATAATCCAAGTAACAACTACATCAAACCAAACAAGGTAAACAAGAACAAAGACGGTGTGGTGATTGATGGGAAGACTGTTCTTGCAGGATCAACCAACTATTATGAGCTGACTTGGGATTTGGATCAATACAAAGGAGATAAATCGTCAGCGGATACCATTCAAAAAGGGTTCTATTATGTTGATGATTATCCAGAAGAAGCACTGGATTTACGTCAGGATTTAGTGACGATGAAAGATGCTAATGGAAATCCTGTAACAGGTGTCAGCGTCGCTCATTATAAGAGTGTGGAGACTGCACCTCAAGCAGTTAAAGATATGCTTACCAAAGCCCGTATTCATCCTAAAGGTGCTTTCCAAGTCTTTACGGCAGATGATCCACAAGCGTTTTATGATACTTATGTTAAAACGGGCATCAATTTGACGCTTGTCTCTCCAATGGTGGTGAAAGCACAAATGGGTCAAATAGGTGGCAGCTATGAAAACCGAGCCTACCAAATTGACTTTGGCAATGGTTATGAATCCAATATTGTCACGAATAATGTCCCTAAAATTGATCCTAAAAAGGATGTCACTTTAACATTGGATCCCGCAGACACCAACAATGTGGATGGTCAAACACTTCCGTTAAATACAGTCTTTAATTACCGTTTAATCGGTGGTATCATTCCTTCCAATCATTCAGAAGAGCTCTTTGAATATAGTTTCTCTGATGATTATGATCAAACAGGCGATCAATATACTGGTCAGTATAAGGTCTTTGCCAAGGTTGATATGACTCTTAAAGATGGAACAGTTATCAAATCAGGTGATGATTTAACGAAGTATACGGAAGCAGAAGTTGATTCAGTTAAAGGGATCATTACGATTAAATTCAAGGAAGATTTCTTGCGTTCTGTTTCAGTTGATTCAGCCTTCCAAGCCGAAAGCTATGTCCAAATGAAACGGATTGCAGTTGGTACTTTTGAAAATACCTATGTAAATACAGTTAATGGTGTGACTTACGCATCTAATACAGTTCGTACAACGACACCAAAACCGAAAACTCCAACCCCATCAACCCCATCAACTCCAGCTAAACCGAAGCAGGCACTTCATGCTTTAGCTGTTCCAAGCCTTCCAAGAACAGGAACGAGTGTGAGCTATATGCCTTACTTGGGAGTAGCTGCATTGTTAAGTGTTTTAGGATTAGGACAGTTAAAACGAAAAACAAAGGAGAATGACTAAGTTTTGGTCGGATTGACTTGAAATTTTCCGTTAATTTATGACTATTTTGATAAGGCTAAAAGATAGATTTTAAGTTTCTGTCTTTTAACCTTATTTTTTTGTAATTATTTTAAAATATAGGATTAAAATCTATGCAATAATTAGATAGTAATATAGAGTAGGAAATAGAAAAAGGAGAACGTTATGAAAGTCAGTCAATTATCTAAGCATCCCCATTTAGGGAAGTTCACAGTTGGGCTATCAGCAGCTGTTCTATTGTTGATGGTGAGTTAAAATACAACTAAAGCAGATACCTATACAGTTCAATATGGTGATTCATTTTATACTATTGCGACAAAATTTGGAATGAGTCCCTATGATTTAGCGGCAAAAAATGGAAAAACAATTTACGATACTATCCTTCCTGAAGATACGTTATAAGTAAATGGCCCAACGGCTACTACTGTTAATCAGACAAATGTAGTAGCACAACCAACTGCTACAAATGCAGGTCCAAGTTCTGATACAGAGGATGTGGTACTAAATACGCCTACAGCAACAGGAAACTCTTATCCAGTTGGTCAATGCACTTGGGGTGTAAAAATATTGGCACCTTGGGCTAGTAATTGGTGGGGAAATGCAAAAGATTGGGCTGCCAATGCTGATACTCAGGCTTTCGTATAGGAACAACTCCTCAAGTTGGAGCCATTGCTGTTTGGGATGGCGGTCAATTTGGACATGTAGCCTATGTAACAGCTGTGGCAAATAATCGCGCAATTCAAGTGCTGGAGTCAAATTACAAAGGTCAAAAACAAGTTAACAATTACCGTGGTTGGTTTGACCCTACAACATTTTATGGAAAGGTAACGTATATTTACCCTTATTGATAAACTTTTCCTATACATAGAAATCATTAAATAATGAAAGTGGACTAGTTAGTTGTTCCACTTTTTTTATTGGAAAAAGATAATTCCATAAGAAAGTTCATTATCTTTTCTCTAAAATATGTTAGAATAAAGGTAAAAGGAAATGCATGAATGGGTTATTTTAAGAAGTATAAGTTTGATAAGTCGAAATTTAAATTAGGAATGCGAACCTTTAAAACGGGGGTCGCGGTTTTTCTTGTTCTTCTTATCTTTGGGCTTTTTGGTTGGAAAGGATTGCAGATTGGTGCTCTGACAGCTGTTTTCAGTTTGCGTGAAGATTTTGATAAGAGTGTCCATTTTGGAACCTCTCGTATTTTAGGAAATAGCATTGGTGGTTTGTATGCCTTGCTCTTCTTTCTCATCAATAACCTGTTTCATGAGCAGTTTTGGGTGACCTTACTGGTCGTTCCTATTTGTACGATGTTAACGATTATGACAAATGTTGCTATGAACAACAAAGCGGGAGTGATTGGTGGTGTTTCTGCCATGCTGATTATTACTTTATCTATTCCAACAGGAGAGACGGTTTTGTATGTATTTGCACGTGTCTTTGAGACTTTCATGGGGGTTTTCGTTGCCATGCTGGTCAATTCTGATGTGGATCGCTTGCGGAAGGTATTGAAATTAAAAAGCGAAGAATAATGTCAGAAAATATAACATGAGTTCTTGACATAGAAATTTTTTCAGATTATAATAGAGCATAAGAAAGGAATTTGCAATGAAGGAAAAAGAATTTCGTCGCAATATGGCTGTTTTTCCCATTGGTAGCGTTATGAAATTGACGGATTTGACAGCACGTCAGATTCGTTATTATGAAGATCAAGAATTGATCAAGCCTGATCGAAATGAAGGAAATCGCCGCATGTATTCATTAAATGATATGGATCGCTTGTTGGAGATTAAAGATTACATTTCAGAAGGTTACAATATTGCTGCGATTAAGCGAAAATATGCCGAGCGCGAAGCGAAATACAAGAAGCCGGTGAGTGAGAAAGACGTTCGTCGAGCCCTTCATAAAGACATTTTACAACAAGGTCGCTTTGCTTCTTCCCTTCCACCATTTGGTCGTATGCATTGACCAATATCAATTTTTTTAAATTTCATAAGGAGATACTCATGCCAATTACAGTAGCTGACATTCGTCGCGAAGTGAAAGAAAAAAATGTTACCTTTATCCGTTTGATGTTTTCAGACGTTCTGGGAACGATGAAAAACGTTGAAATTCCAGCGACAGATGAACAGCTGAATAAAGTTTTATCCAACAAAGTGATGTTCGATGGTTCTTCTATCGAAGGTTTTGTGCGTATCAATGAGTCAGATATGTACCTGTATCCCGACTTGGATACATGGACTGTTTTCCCTTGGGGAGACGAAAATGGAAGTGTCGCAGGATTGATTTGTGATGTCTATACGACGGAAGGAACGCCTTTTAAAGGGGATCCGCGTGGAAATTTGAAACGCGCTTTACGTCACATGGAAGAATTAGGATTCAAATCCTTTAATTTAGGTCCTGAGCCAGAATTTTTCTTATTTAAACTTGATGAGAATGGTGATCCAACTCTTGAGGTAAATGATAAGGGTGGCTATTTTGACCTTGCTCCGACTGACCTGGCTGACAATACTCGCCGTGAAATCGTTAATGTCCTTACAACAATGGGATTTGAAGTAGAAGCCAGTCACCATGAGGTAGCTATCGGTCAGCACGAAATTGACTTTAAATACGATGAAGTTCTCCGTGCCTGTGATAAGATTCAGTTGTTTAAGCTGGTTGTTAAGACAATTGCCCGCAAGCATGGTTTGTACGCTACTTTTATGGCAAAACCAAAATTTGGTATTGCTGGTTCAGGTATGCACTGTAACATGTCGCTCTTTAATCAAGACGGTCAGAATGCTTTCTTTGATCCAGAAGATCCAAATGGCATGCAATTATCAAAAACTGCTTATTATTTCCTTGGTGGTCTGATTAAGCATGCTTACAATTATACAGCTATCATGAACCCGACTGTCAACTCTTATAAACGTTTGGTTCCGGGTTATGAAGCTCCTGTGTATATTGCTTGGGCAGGACGGAACCGTTCTCCGCTTGTTCGTGTGCCAGCTTCACGCGGTATGGGAACACGTTTGGAATTGCGCTCTGTTGACCCAATGGCTAATCCTTATATTGCTATGGCTGTTCTTCTTGAAGTTGGACTTCATGGGATTGAAAATAAAATTGAAGCACCTGCTCCGATTGAAGAAAATATCTATGTCATGACAGCAGAAGAGCGCAAAGAAGCGGGTATTACAGACCTTCCTTCTACTCTACATAATGCGGTGAAAGCACTGACAGAAGATGAAGTTGTAAAAGCTGCACTTGGGAACCATATTTATACAAGTTTTGTAGAAGCAAAACGCATCGAATGGGCAAGCTATGCCACTTTTGTTTCCCAATGGGAAGTAGACAACTATCTTGATTTGTATTAATAAATTGGGAGCGAGGCTTAGAAAAAGTCTCGTTTTCTTATCTGATGAATGAAAAAGTACTAATCAAAATAATGCCACTTTTTCTACATTTTTGAGCAAATGGCGAAAAACTTGTATAATAGAGCATATCTGTTTAAAAAATTTAGCATTTCCGATATAATAAACAGAACAAAGGGAGGTGAAGCAGGTGTATTGTGTGATTGAAATGTATGGCAAAGATGAGCCTTGGTGGTTTTTTGATGACTGGGAAGCTAATATCGTATCTATACAACATTTTGATGACTATTATACTGCTTTAAAGTATTATAAGCGCCAATGGCTGAAGTTGGCAGCTGCTTTTCCTTTCTATAAAAGTCGAAGTGATTTAATGTCCATTTTTTGGGATGCAGAAGATTTGAGCTGGTGTGAAGAATGTAGTGATTCTGTCCAGCAATACCATTCTCTCGCTTTATTGGAAAATGATGGTGTCATTCCTAAAGAGAAATGGAGACCGGGCTATAATAAACAAAATAGTGAAGAGGAACACCGTGCTTGCTCTCTAACGTTTAAATAATTTACAAAATGGTGATTTTTCATCATTTTTTTATTTTCTTCTGCGAATAATATAAAGTGAGGAGGAGATATGGTTCAAAACATTGCACAGGCTATTATTTGTCAGGCTAAGGAAGAACGAGCACAGGACATTTATTTTGTTCCGAAGGAAAATGTTTACGAGTTGTATATGCGAATTGGAGATGAACGCCGTTTTATACGCAATTATGAATTTGAAGAGCTAGCTGCTGTAATCAGTCATTTCAAGTTTACTGCTGGGATGAATGTCGGCGAAAAACGTAGAAGCCAGTTAGGATCTTGTGATTATCAATATGGTGATAAGAAAACGTCATTACGACTATCAACAGTAGGGGATTATCGTGGATACGAAAGTCTGGTGATTCGTTTATTGCATGATGAAGAGGCAGAGTTGAAGTTTTGGTTTGCTCAAATCCCAGAGTTAAAAGAACGCTTCAAACAACGAGGGCTTTATCTTTTTTCGGGACCGGTAGGAAGTGGTAAAACTACTCTCATGCACCAGTTGGCTCAAGAGCGTTTTGCCGATCAGCAAATCATGTCAATTGAAGATCCGGTTGAAATCAAACAAGCAGGGATGTTACAGCTGCAGCTGAACGAAGCGATTGGTTTAACTTATGAAAGTTTGATTAAACTTTCTCTTCGGCATCGACCAGATTTATTGATTATCGGAGAGATTCGTGATGCGGAGACAGCAAGGGCAGTTGTTCGAGCTAGCTTAACGGGAGCGACTGTTTTTTCAACTATTCATGCTAAAAGCGTACGAGGTGTCTATGAACGGTTGCTAGAATTGGGAGTGACAGAAGCAGAGCTGAAAATTGTCTTACAAGGGATTTGTTATCAACGTTTAATTGCGAAAGGAGGAATAGTGGATTTTGTCAGTGAGAAGTATCAAGAACACGAGCCAATCGATTGGAATAGGCAGATTGATCAGCTTCATGCAGCAGGACATATCAATCTTGAGCAGGCAGAAGCGGAAAAAATTATCCACAGTTAGGCAGAAAAAGGTCGTAGAGTTGCTGAATAATCTTTTTTCTAGCGGCTTTCATTTAGCAGAAATTATCGACTTTTTGAAGCGAAGTGCCTTGTTAGAAGAAGTCTATGTGGACAGGATGAAAGAGGGTTTAGCAACAGGAAAACCTTTTTCAGAAATTATGGCTAGTTTAGGATTTTCAGATAATGTGGTAACACAACTTTCGCTGGCAGAATTACACGGAAATCTCTCACTCAGTCTGAGTAAGATTGAGGAATACTTGGAAAATGTCTCAAAAATTAAGAAAAAGTTGGTTGAAGTGGCGACTTATCCCTTTATTTTGTTTGTTTTTTTGATATTCATTATGCTGGGATTACGTAATTATTTACTCCCGCAACTCGATCGTCAAAATGTAGCAACGCAGATTATCAGTAATTTGCCGCAACTTTTTCTGGGTTCATTAGGGGTAGTCTTTGTTTTGTTAGCGATAGGTTTTTATTGGTTTCAGAAAAGCTCCAAAATAGCAGCATTTCGTTTGTTGGCTCGACTTCCTTTTTTTGGCACTTTTATTCAAACCTATTTGACAGCTTATTATGCGAGAGAATGGGGAAATATGATTGGTCAAGGTTTAGAACTCAGTCAGATTTTTCAGATGATGCAAGGGCAACGCTCTGCTATGTTTCAAGAAATTGGAAAAGATTTAGAAGTTGCGCTGCAAAATGGCCAGGAATTTTCACAAGTAGTGAAATATTATCCATTTTTTAAAAAGGAATTAGGCTTGATAATTGAATACGGTGAAGTGAAATCCAAATTGGGACGTGAATTAGAAGTTTATGCTCAAAAAACATGGGAGACATTTTTTAAACGTGTTCATCAAGCGATGAATGTTATTCAGCCACTAGTGTTTGTCTTTGTGGCCTTGATGATTGTATTATTATATGCAGCCATGTTGCTGCCAATTTATCAAAATATGGAGGTTCAATTATGAAAAAA
>ERZ773042.1651-NODE-1651-length-12959-cov-10.484036_pt1 | contig 12959 bp, 12 predicted proteins | sample MGYA00511664_ERZ773042 | MGnify/ENA primary metagenome ERZ773042 (study PRJEB29015, sample SAMEA2737984) | human oral metagenome | biome: human oral; feature: human-associated habitat; material: dental | place: China | collected 2036 ... | reverse complement strand
TGGGCTCCCTCAGGGTTTGGAGGCTGTGGGTGGAAAACTCGGGCATTTCGTCGAGGAATAGAAGGCACACCTCAGTGTGTACAGGAATTCTACCGCGAGCTGCGTTCAGATGGCCCCTGTCGGAGCCCCGGACCGCAACAGCCTGATGGCGATCGTGACACCTCCCACCAACCCTGTCGTCCCATCCGCCATGCGAGCAGGAGCACGGGTCCTGCGCACCGACATAGCCCTGCGCCCCCGCTGCGGCTGGCAGATGTTCTAGCGCTCCGCGCATGACACAAGATTCCGATGCCGCACGACTCGGACCACGACCTCCAACCTGGGTGGTCGTCAACTGCTCCGCGCCGACGCTGCCGCTCTACGAGGCTCCGTGGCCAATGATGCCCGCATTGACAGGTCGGCCGTGCCGCTACCTAGCGCTTCTTGCCGCGGGTGCCGTAGGGACTCTGGTTGGTCGGCTTCAGCGAGACGCCCAGCTCGCCGGCCCGGCTGCGCACGGCGTTTTCGGTCCGGCCAAGGTGTAGGCCCAGGACTCTGGTCGGGGTATTCTGCGCAGCCTCACGGCGAAGCTGAGCGTCATGGGCGGCTGTCCACGGCTTTCCGGCATTAGCAGGATTCTTGGCCATGCTGGGACCTCATCTCTCGGAAGGAGGCGGGTACGACATCCGCCGCTGGCACCAGTATACCAGCCAGCGAAGCGATATAACGCGCGTCTGCTTGATTTTCCCACACGGGATTCGCGGTCTTGCTAATCAGCGTGTCAAATCTACGACTAACGGGAGGTTCTGCTTAACTTATGTCATGACGTTATGGGACCCATACGGGCAAATCCACCTGGACTCTCTCCGTACCAGCTTCGCTGAGGCGGGGTTGATCGACTTCGTTCAGACTGCGGCCGCCGAGGTGTGGCGGATCAACCGAGAGCGCCATGAACCAGTGGAGGCGCACGACGACGCCTTCACCTTGAGCGTGCTCTCCTCGCGGAATCTGGCCAACAGGTTGCTCGCCGAGGTGCCAGACAGTGCCGTGCTCCGAGCGTCTGGGGTGGTTGCCAGCAAGGAGCTCGGCTCGACGGTTCTGCACACTCCCCGAGCTGACGTGCGCTTGGTCAAGGCACCTTTCAGGTCGGGGCGTCGCCCTAATTTCGAGACGGACTTCGATTGGTCTGACTCCGAGGGCCGACAGGCCGCGGCGCTGCGCAACCATGCCGCGTATAACTCGCCGTCGCGAAGCCCGCAGGCTGAGCCGTTGTTCGAGTTTCCGTTGCCGAACGCTGCTGACGCGGTCACTCACTGTCGTGAGGTGTTCCTGGTGTGGGGTGCGGAGCTGATGACGGGATTGACTGCGGGGTGGCTGGGGCTGCCCACAGCGAGCGCTCAGCGATGGATCGCGGTGACCCCCGTCTGGTGGGACGAGCAGCCCACCCAGGGCAGCGCTACGAGTGGTGAAGGACCCAGTTCCTACGACGGATCGACCTTCGGCGATAGGCCCGCCCCAGTGCCCGCCTTGGCACTCAAGCCACGCCGGCAGGAAGGAGGCAACAGACTGTGACGTTCGAGTCCGAGTCACGTCAACGGGCACGTCGTCGCCGCGCGAGCGGAGCCTTGGTCGACTTCGATGGCAAGCGCCTGTCGGTCGCGCGGCGCCTACGCAGGATGCAGCGTGCCGCTCTGGCGGCGCAGACCAGTGTGACGGCAGCGGCCATCACCCAGTACGAGCGCGGGGGCCGGCCCACGAACACCGTCGCAGCGGAACTAGCGCTGGCACTGGGCATGCCAATTGAGTTCTTCAGACAAGGCCGCCCTTTGACGACGATCTCCACGGGTGAAGCTCACTTCCGGTCGCTGCGAGCCACACCGGCCATCTCCCGTGACCAGGCCCTTGCCTTCGCCGAAATCGCCCTGGCCGTCATCGAGGTCATCGAGCAGTACGTCGACCTCCCCCAGGTCACCGACATCATCGAGCCGGTCGACGATGATCCGTCCCCAACCATGATCGCCTCCATCGCCGCCAATACCCGTTCCCGTCTCGGTGTGGAACCAGGGCCGGTCCCACATGTTACTCGTCTCCTTGAGGCTCACGGCATCATCACCCTGCGGCTGCCACCGGAGATCGACCCCCGCGTCGACGCGTTCTCCACCGAAGCCGGCCACCGACCCCTGGTGCTGCTCTCTCCGCTCAAGGATGACCGCGCACGAAGCCGCTTCGACGCCGCCCACGAACTCGGCCACCTCGTGATGCACCAAGACGTCGAGCCCGGCTCCAAGATCATCGAGACTCACGCACATCAGTTCGCTGCGGAGTTCCTGGCACCCACATCAGAACTAGAGTCGGACCTGCCACGCAAGGTCGACTGGGATGCTCTACTACAGGCGAAGACCAAGTGGGGCATCAGTCTGGCTGCTCTCATCTACAGATGCCACGCCATCGGCCTATGGGGCGAACACAGCTACCGCCGCGCGAACCAGCACCTACGCAGCCAGGGCTACCCCGAACCCGGTCCGCTCGGTCCCCCTGAGTCCCCGTATCTGCTCGGTGCTGCCGTCGATCTGCTCAACCAAGCAGGAACCACAACCGATGACCTGGCAAGAGCAAGCCACTTCACCATCGAGCAGATCGACGACATCGTCGCGGCCGGCAGCGAGACCAAACCCCGGCTGCGCCTTGTCGTCGAACCCACACCCTGAGCCCACCTCTAATCCCGGGAGAACCGATGCGACTCCTTCCCCTTAAGACTGATCACGCTGGTTCAGCCCCGATGGGGGAACCAATGCGGGACGTGTGTGCCTCGGACGGGCACAGTGTGCAACAACGTACTCCCAAGCCGCAGCCGACCAGCGGGGCAAAGGTCGACGTCGAGGGGAGCACGAGATGAGGTTCAGCAGCGCCTTCGGCGTGGCCCACGGCAAGAAGAGTCCGTGGTTTAACCCTCTGCTTGACCAAGATACGCCGCTGTATGTCGACCCGTTCCTGGTGTTCGACGACAACAAGTCCCTATGGGCGGGAGCCAAGCAGGAAGTCACGGATTTCTTCGACGCCGCAGCACGTCTCATCGAGCAATCCAAGGGAAACCAGAACTCACTCGCATACCGGAAGGCGCTTGAACTACTGAGGTTCCCCGAACCCAACGAGTTCTGTCTCGGCCTGAGCATGGGCGCTCCGCACGGCTCTGGGACGGGGCCCAAGGCCGCCCGCGAGATGGCAGACATCCTTGATCTCGCACGCCGATACGGGCACATCGAAGACCTCGCGTCTATCGCTGGCTTCAACCTCTTCTCCAGCGGGATCGGTCTGGATCGGATCAGCGACATCCTCTGCAACATTCTCAAGCACCGGTTCATCCGATACACCCAGAAGGTGTCTAAGAAGCTCGGCATCACGATGGAGCCTGTGTCCGTCAAGCACCCCGACTGGGACCGGAAGCGCTCCAGGTGGCTTCCCGACACCAAGATCAAACTGCCAAAGTCCCCGTTCGGTGGCGGTGGAGTTCTGGTCGCACCCGAGCGGTTCTTGAAGGAAATCCCGACGGTGACCCCGGACGAGTTCTGGAAGTGGGCCGAGGTCCACGAAGCTCGTCTTCTGCGACAAGACTTCAGCTACGAGATCGCACAGGGCCTCAACCAGGCAGACCGCCGCGTCCTGGCACGACGCTTCGCCCGCAAGTACCCAGACAAGGCAGCCGACTACCTGCGACTGGTAGCGCAGATGCCCCACCTACCCTACGACGTGGAGATGGACCCGAAAGGTCTAGTTTTCTGGCGGGAGACCGGAGAGGCCGTGGGTAAGGCCTCACCCATCACTTCAGCCGAGGTTCCTGCCCGGCAGCGGGAATTTCCGGCGTTCGTCGAACTCCTCGCGACACGTTTCCAGCATGCAGTCGAGAATACTGATCTGTGGCGCGCGCTGTGGGCCGCCGGTAGCCCGCAGAAGGAAGAGGTCATCCAGGCCATCGCCGGCGCGATGTGGACAGAAGCCTGCCGTGCAGCACAGGTTGACATCAGCCAGGAGGTTAACCGCGGCCGCGGTCCGGTCGACTTCAAATTCTCCAAGGGCTGGGAAGATCGCGCCCTCCTCGAAGTCAAAGTGATCCGCAGCAGCGGCTTCTTCAAGGGCGCTCGGACCCAGTTACCCCAATACATGAAGACCGAGCAGATCAGCTATGGCGTGTACCTATGCGTCGGACACTATGACGAGGACTTCGCGCCCACGCGCATCAAGCATGTCGAGGACACGATCGCCACTCTCGCAAAGAAGAAGGGCATCAAGATCAAACTCGTCCTCGTCGACGCCAGACGAGACAACAAGACCTCTGCGTCAAAGCAATAGACGACTCCCATTGCAGGATCCTGTATCTCGGAACGCATCAACGGCACGCCACCTCCTCGTCACGAGCCAGCCAACCCAGAACGCGGTTGCAGACGTCACCAACCTCAACTCCGGCAACCAACTCTTCGAGGCCCCATCCTTGATCAAGTCCGACCGCAACTGCGACAGGCACCGATAGGCGATGCTTGGATCATGAAACCGGGGAAGTCGCGGGCATACCGAGCCCGTCAGGTCGATCCGCTGGTGGATGTCTCCGTGGTGCGCCTGGGTGCGCAGAAGCCCGCGCGAGTTCTCGTTCGGTTCGTTGACGATGAGTTCGAGGGACGGGAAGACTGGGTGCCGCCGGCCAGGCTGAAGGTCCCCTGGAGCGAGGTGGAGGAGTACCGAGCGCGCGAGGAGCGATGGAACCGGCTACGCCACCGGCCTGGATCGCAATAGTCCCCGTGAGGGCGCTGCTGAAGAAGTACTTGAGCTCCTGGTTGATGACGACGTGGCCTCGATCGGCTACCGCCACGGTGGAGCGATCTCGATCGTGCAACCCCAAGTGCTGGCATACCAACTCGACCTTCAGATCGAACAGTTGACCGGTCACCCAGACTCGTTCGTTGAGGACGGGGTCGTGATCGCCCCGTGGGAGATTACAGAGTTGGTCGTCCGGACTGCTGCTGAGAGAAGTCCTGAGCTGATCATGCAGTGTGTTTGGGAAGGTGAGCGGAAGGCACGGTATGAAGCGATCTATGGCCACTATCTGTCCACGTCTAGGGGCAAGGAATTGCATGTCTCACCCGAGCACAGCATCGAGTTCGATAACGGCTATCTCAAGCCAGGGCGCGAGTTGCTGCGGTCCTGGTGTGGCGTCGAGGCTGTGGAGCGGTTCGATGAGCTGGTCGAGTTGCGCAAGGAGATTAAGCGCGTCGGGAATGTCGCCCAGAGCGCGATGGTGGCGTTGCGCGCTGCAGGTCACGCCTCGCAAGCCTCGCAACTGGAGCGAGAGTGGCACTCCCGTGGAGGTGCTCCGCGTCGACCAGACCGGCAGCTAAGGCGTCCCACAACACTCAGGGCGGCGGATGCTGGGCGTTCATGCCGCGGGGCATGAACGGGTCTAGGTCGCGGAGCTCGCTTTGCTTAGGCTCCACGCACGAGAGGCGCTCTGGTCGTTGGAGCGGGTCGATCCTGTCGGCTTCGGTACGTACGTATCCACGCCGCCCAGTCGCGCGCGTGACCTGCCGCCTCAACGTCGTGCTCGCGCCCGCCGCGCTGGTCGATCCTTGCCGCATAGTGACGTAGCTCCTCAACGCGCGCAACATCAGCAAGTTGGCGATCCACACGCCGTCGGTTGAAGTCAGTGACGTAATCCTGCTTTGCCTGAACCAGTGCGGCCTCCCAAGCTCGGTGGCACTCTTGGCGTTCGCGTTCGGCCCGGGCACGGCGCTCAGCGATGCCGCTGGCAGTCTGTCCGACGTGAGCGAAGAGCCGGGACAGTTTGTCGACGAGAGCCCAGCGTTTCCGGTCCGCCCATGAGGTCGAGGGGTACCGTTCACCCAACCTGATTACCAACTTGCCCGACCGGACCCGCTACACGATAGAGCGCACCCGCTGCCACTCATACTTGACGGTGGCGAGCTCCTCAGGGTCGGGGGCCTCGCGACGTGTGACTCCTCAAACATGGCAAACGCGAAGACGATCTCGCCCACGCCGATCTGGGAGGTCGAGTGACCCTCACTACCCGGGCTGAACCCGTAGCCTCGCCGGTCGCACTCCTCGGCAATGGTTTGCAGGATCAACAGCGCCCGTTGTCGTGAGGACGCCTCAATGTCCAGTAGCTCAGGTCGGTGATCGCGCAGCTTCAGCACCGCGTCAAACGCCGCGTCCAACGACTCAGGAACCGGAATCAGAAGGAGCTGCTCTCGCGCAGGGGCGGACTCATCACGCGATAGCAGACGGACGACCAGATCGCCGCGGTCGCGTCCCTTGTGGCGCAATACGTACCCGTCAGGCACCAGTCCGTCAGTGATCGCTTTGCTGATCGCGCGGCGATACCCGGCACGTACCTCCGACTCAGGGTCGGGAACGTTCAGCACGCCATCGCTGCTCTGCAACTCAGCGACCAGATCCTCCGGGGACATCGAGAAGGTGCCCCTCACCCGCCCACCTCGGACGACAGGGCGATCCCGCCCGCTGCCTGCTGTCCCGGCGGGCGGCGGTCCGGTACCCGGTCGGTTGCCTCAGGGTGATAGTTACCGTGTTCGAGGTAGTAGCTTCCAGGCTCGGTCAATGCGGCAGACCATGAGTGCCGACGCCGGTCCACTGTCACCAGACCGCGATCCGCCAACGCATACGTCGTGCGCTTGTGAGTGAAGTCCGACCACACTCCGTCCGGACACCTATCAGCCACCCAGGCCAGTACCTTTGTCTGGCGGTCGGACAGAGGCGGATAGCGGCGAACCATGCACTCAGTGTTCCAACAATCTGACGATCCAGACGAGTTCGGCGTGTGTGATGCTGGGCTTCAGAGCAGTACTGTGATGTCAGCATCGAGCAGCTGCTCGGTGAACGGCGTTCCTCACCCCCGCGCCGACGCCGGCACGGGGGCACGACTAAAGCCGACACTGGCATGTGGGGAGAAGGCGCTATCCGCCTGTCTACGTGACCATGCTGAAGTCAGTACGGAGGCCAGGACATCGCGAGTGGCCCACCCTAGCCTGGCGAGGGCATGATTCGAACTGCGTCTCAAAACCGGGCGGTCCCCCGACATCGCCGCGCTGGTTGCGCCCTTGTTGCGGGGGCTTCGTGCCTTCCGAGCCGAAGAGGTCCGACTCTTCGAGTTTGCCCCTTGTCGCGGGAGCTTCGTACTAGGCACTTCCTTCTACGAAGGAAGTGCCCCGGTGGATCCCTCAGACAGACCCCGTCGACGCCGCAAAGAAGGCCAGTCGCCCCCTGCTCCCCCAGTGACCACTGCTAGCCGTCCGACCCACGCCACCCCCACTTGTGACCCAAAGGTGATCGAGCCCGGTATGAATACCATTCCCCGATCTCGTCGCCAGATGGCAAGCACGCCCAGGTAGTTACCTGTTAACATGGCTATCTGAGATCAGGAGCAGAGGCGGCGAGTTCGGGAGCAAGGTTCCTGCCAGTCAATGGGATCGCGTCCGGAACTGCCGCGAGTCCGCAGGGGCCGTTGACTCCACCACGATGCGGCTGCAGCTCCATGGGACGTCAGCGCGCGTGCCCCTGGCGCGACGTCAGACAATCTGTATCTCAGTTATTGTCGAGGTGCGCACTGAAGCGCCGTCACTCCCGGAGGACATCATGGTCACAGTCGCTGAGCACATCGCAAGCGCAGACAACGCCATCTGCACCAACATCGCGACCTTAGCGGACCGTCGGAACTTGTTATCGCAAAACATTCTGAGTCAGATGCGAAACCTAGTCGAAGGCGTCGCCGTCTACGTCCACACCGGACGAGGCGACACCGACTACAACTACAGCAACTCCATCACACCGGCTCTGGAATGGGTCTCGACTCAAGGCAAGCTCAACTTCATCACGCGCTTCCACAAGCTTCTTCAGCCCACGACCTCGCATTACACCTTCGACGGCGACACCTCCGAGCGACTCATGCTCCGCTACTACGAGTACCTCCTGCGTCTTCGCACGCTCCTGCACGACAAGACCGGCGTCGATATCCTGGCCAACCTCGAATCATTCCCTTTGAACCAAGATCCCGCGCTGACTGAGTACCACGGCAAGATCGCCCTCGCGATCGAGACGTCGGGCCAACCGTCGTCGAGCCGCCGCGACCGCTACTACATTCACAAGACCCGCCCTTTCGTCACCAACGGTCGGATCTACTACGAAGTGACCTTTCATCATGCGGTCAACTGGAGCAACAAGACCCAACGCATCATCGCGTTCACCGACATCGACATCGCCGACAACTACGCAGCCACCCTCGGCCTTCAAGACACCACCATCGAAGTGTTCGGGAAGCCGATGCCAATCACGCTTATCCGGAGCTGGGAAGTAGCAATTCGCCCCGCCGAGATCCAGAATTTCGCCCGACTAGTCGGCCAGCAGATACAAAAGGGGCGAACCGACTCCGCCGAGTACAAGTTTGTCATGCAAGAACTCTCCACCGGCTCCACGCTGCTCGATCTGATCGATGCACCAGACGACCGATACCGTATGATGCGGACGCAAGGCACCGCCAAGACCAGCAACCCCCAAATTTTCCCCGCGTTGGACAAAGCTCGCCGCATCATCCGCGGTCGAAAACCAGGGCAGAACGTCCTGCGCTACTTGCTGCTGCGGATGAGGAACCGGGACATCAAGCCCCAGTACGACTGGAAGCCAAACACGCGCCTCTCCAACCTCAACCTCGCCTACGGTTGCATCCCCTTCGACGACATGCCCTTCTGCTCAATGCCCCTGAAGCACACGCCGCGATTCTGGGATCTCATCAACAGTCTTGATTCTGCAGGACGAACCCATGAGTTACTCGCACGTCGTGTTCAACGCAATGTTGAAGATCGGGGGATCCTGTACACCCCTCTGTCCGAACTCGCGGATTTTGGCGATGTCAACGCCCTCATCACCACGCACAACAATGCGCTCTACTGCAAGCACCGTCCGGCCCGAAATCTTGTCCTCGACAAAGGCCACGTATTCATCCAGAGTTACGAAGACGATACCTACAGCATCATCACCGAGCTTCAGTCTCGCGCCACCCAAGGGATCGCTGGCTACGCCGCAGCTGTTACCCAGTGGCTGAGTAACACCAGTCATGACGTCGACGACCCAGCGAAGAGAGACGCGCTCATCACCCTCTTCGCCCAATCTCGCGTCGCTCTGATCTACGGTGCCGCCGGTACCGGCAAGACAAGGATGGTCGACCACATCGCCAACTACTTTGCCGATAAAGAAAAACTGTTTCTCGCTAACACGAACCCCGCGGTCGAGAACCTCCGGCGACGCGTGACCGCTCCGAACTCCGACTTCCGTACTGTCGCAAGCCAAAACGCTAATCCCCGCGGCAGCTTCGACCTGCTGGTCATTGACGAGTGCTCAACAGTTAGCAACAGTGATTTGCTCAAGATCCTGAATGAGACCGACTTCAAACTCCTGGTGCTGGTCGGCGACGTCTACCAGATCGAAGCGATCCGGTTCGGTAACTGGTTCAATGTCATCCGCTCCTACATCCCCTCATCCTCGGTCTTCGAGCTGACGACACCATTTCGCACCTCCGAGCAGTCCCTCATCGACTTTTGGGCGAAGGTGCGCTCTCTCGACGAGACTGTCCCCGAAACGATTGCGCGGAACCGCTACTCCACGAAGCTCAACGCCACCCTGTTCGAGAACCACTCCCCCGAGGACATCATCCTGGCGCTCAACTACGACGGCCTCTACGGCATCAACAACATCAATCGCTTCCTGCAAGCCAGCAACCCCAACCCCGCCGTAGCTTGGGGCCCATCGGTCTACAAGGTCAACGACCCAGTGCTGTTCGGCGATAACGATCGCTTCCGCGGCCTCATTTACAACAACTTGAAGGGCACTATCGTCGCCGTCCGGGCATTCAACGAACGCATCGAGTTCGATATTCATCTCGAACGCCCCATCACTGAGCTCGATGTTGAAGGCTACGACGGGCTCAAATGGGTCGCCGATTCCACCGTCCGCTTTTCGGTCTACGACCTGAATTCCAGCGACGAAGACGAAGACTACGATACTTCAACCGTCCCCTTCCAAGTCGCCTATGCCGTCGGCATCCATAAGGCACAAGGTCTTGAATACGACATAGTAAAGATCGTTATCACCGACGCCAACGAAGAAGACATCACCCACAACATCTTCTACACGGCAATCACCCGGGCCCGAAAACACCTATGCATCTACTGGTCGCCCGAGACCCAACAGGCTGTCTTACACGGTCTCCACGCCAACGACCCCAGCAAAGACGTTGCGCTGCTATCGACCCGCAGAGGGCTCAAACCGCTAAAGAAATAGTCGACGCTGGACTGCCCCTACCCGAGCGGGCATCGGGACTTGCTGGACCGGGTGGGTGTTGTGGGTCCGCTGGTCAGTGAGCTTCCTCCCAGATCGGTGCCGACGGGGCATCGGTTCCTGGCCCGCTCCCGACTGCTGGGGGCCATGTCAACGGCGACGGTGGTCGTGGAAGCTGGCGCTCGGTCGGGGGCGCTGCGGGTAGCTTCCGAAGCCCACCAGCTCGGACGCCAAGTCGGTGCGGTGCCTGGGCCGGTCACCAACGCCACGAGCCATGATCCGCATGAGCTGCTCCGCACTGGCCCCGCGCGCCTGGTCACGTCCGCGGCCGACATCGAAGGACTCATCACTGACCGCGCGACCACTCGTCAGGGGCTGTCGGCGGAGTTCGCATGGCGCATGGCACCGGCGGCTGGTCCGCCGGAGCGGTCTCTGTAGCCGGGTTGGCGGATTGTGGGGTCTCGCACCATCCTTTGGAAGGTGCGAGACCCCCTTCTCATATATACTGCCCTGCCATTACAGGACGCGTTGCCGCGTCGTCTGAGCTGCGGGGCGCTGACGCTCGTCGTGGATGGTCGGGCGGGTCGGGTAGTGCTGTTTCGGCCCGGGCGCGGTCGATCTTCTGCGCGGTGGCTTCCGATTGGACTCCGAGGGGTGCGGGGTCGGTGATCTGGTAGCGGTCACAGTAGGCGACGACTACCACAGCGCGGCGTTACCATTGCTGCCGCTCCTGCCCACCAGCAGGGATCTCCCCGAGCAACTTGGTCCAGGGGTCTTGCTTTTGGAGGGCAGTGTCGAGGACTGCGGCGGATCGGGTTTCGATGAGCTGGCGGCGCTCGTTCAGGGCTCGCTGCAGGTCGGGGGTCAAGGCACCAGTGGCCTCGGGAATCAGTCCGGCGATAAAACGCGGCGCGTAGCGGGTGCGGCCGGAGCCAGCGGGGCGTGCGGAGGCATGGGCGAGGCGGTGGTGGATGACGGAGGCGATGTCGTCGGCGTCGGCAAACCCGCGAGCCTTGATGAGGCGTGGCAGGAGGCTGTCGATGTTGTGGTGGTTGGCTTCGGCCCAGCGCAGTTCCGCAGTCAATGCACCGAAAACGTCGAAGTCGATCACAGCTTGCGCTTGGTCGGAGGTGAGTCCGCTGCTCTTGATGAGAGCAGCCCAGCAGTCGTGTTGGGCAGCGGTGGCGATGGTTTCGTATTCGGCGACAAGTTGGGTGATCGATTCCCACCGGTCATGCTCGGCGGCGATGGTCCAGGTTTGGCCGTTGCGGACCCAGCCGTGCCGGTTCCGCAACCTCCAATCCTTACGGCGGGTGATGATCGTGTCCCCAACCCCTGCCATGGACCCGTCGGACAGGGTGATTTCGGAGCGGGGCTTCAGCGTGCCGTCCAGGATGAGATCGGCACGGGCACGGACGTTGAGGGCGGTGATGTTCTCACGGGTTTCGGCGATCAACACCGACGCCAAACCCGCCTTACGGTCACGATGCCAAGCAGCGTAGGCGGCATCGGTCATGGCCTCGGCGTCGCCGTCGTTGATGCGATGGTGGTCGAGGTAGGTGTCGGTGACCGGGCGCGGCCGTGCCGCAACTCCAGGGACCCAGTCTTCTCCCAGCGTGGGTGAAGCGGTGAACATCGACCAGCTCGGGAGCATCGTCCCGGTCGTGGATCAACAAGCTGAACACGCCACCGGCGCCCACGGACTGGAACTGGGCATAGTCGCCGACCAGCAACACCTTCGCCCCTGTCTCCTCCACGCCACCGCGTTGGACGCTCGAAAGCCGGCTGATCTATTCCGGTGGACTCTCGACCCCGCCGCCGCAGCTGAAGCCGTCGCGATCCTCATCAACCACTCTGATGCAAATGCCGGGTGGGCCGACTCGCTCGGGACAATGATCGACGCCGGCCCCAAGACCCGTGACTCCATCTGGTAAGGCGTCGCCCTCGGCACCCTGGCCGACCCCGTGTCCTCGACACGGTCACGCCCCGCGATGGGGAGACCCCATTCGATCCCTAGGCCTTCCTGCGCGAGTCCGGGACCCTCTACCTGCTCGCCACCGGTGCTGGTGCTGGGGCATCTGCCGTACTGGTCGCAGCGTTCATTGAATATCTCATCGAAACCGCCCACTCGCCCGGCGCACGCCTCGACCCACGCCTCCTGCTCGCGCTCGATGAGATCGGCAACCTCGCACCCCTGGCGAGCTCCTCACCCCATTTTCCGAGTTCCTGGTTCCCGAGAGGCTCCGCCATCTCCGGAGCGACGAAATCCACCGTCGCGCTCATACTCGTATCCATGGGTCCAGTCTTGCCGAAGGCGGCTGTGCGCCGCCCAGCTGTCAGACGATCTGTGGATACGGGCTACGCCGTCCCCGCCTGTGGACCAGTGCGCTCACCAACAATGGCGACGCACGGGGAACAGTCCAATTGCAGACCCACCTTCAGATGCGGCGTTGGCACAAATGCAATATCCGCCAAATGCGACGTCCGCATCGGAGACGACTACTCTCTAGCTGGGCAGCCGCCCCTTTGGCGAAGCCGCCTCGCCCGCACGACGACGTCGCGCATCTCCACAGCACTCCCGTCGCGGGCGGTCGCCGTCCGCACGTTCTGGCGCGCCGTCTCGATCGTCC
>ERZ773042.1650-NODE-1650-length-12959-cov-12.521001_pt1 | contig 12959 bp, 9 predicted proteins | sample MGYA00511664_ERZ773042 | MGnify/ENA primary metagenome ERZ773042 (study PRJEB29015, sample SAMEA2737984) | human oral metagenome | biome: human oral; feature: human-associated habitat; material: dental | place: China | collected 2036 ... | reverse complement strand
GTTGACCACCGCGACCACGGGCCCGCCCAGCGCGAGGCCGCCCACCGCCTGGCCCGGCGCCTGGGCCTGGGGGAGTCGGGCAGCTCGGACTACCACGGCACCGGCAAGCCCAACCGCCTGGGGGAGAACCTCATGCCCCCCGCCCTCCTGGAGCAGATCGTGGCCGAGGGGCGCCTGGCGCTGGTCACCCCGGCGGACTGAGGCGCCGGACACCGGCGGACTGAGGCGCCGGGCGTCGGTGGACTGGGGTACTGGACGCCGGTGGACGGTCCCGGCCCAGGTCAGGGCGGCCAGGATCCTGCGGTAGCCTGGTGAGCCGGGCCAGGGCGGACCGTACCGTCCCTGGCCGCCCCGTCCAGGAACACCCCGCACAGAAACCGGTCCGCCCCGCCCATGCTCGACGCCGTCATCAGCCTCCCCCTCCTCGCCACGTCCTTCACAACGATCCTGGTCATCCAGGACCCGCTGGGGGCGGTCCCGATCTTCCTGTCGCTGACAGGCCGGCAGAGCGCCCGGGAGCGGGCCAGGTCCGCGGCCCAGGCCACCTTCCTGTCCTTCTCCGTCATCCTGGTCTTCACCTTCTTCGGGCGCTACATCCTGAAGTTCCTGGGGATCTCCGTGCCCGCCCTGCAGATCTCCGGCGGCCTGCTGCTCCTGCTGGTGGCCCTGGAGCTGCTGACGGACAAGGCGGACGAGGGCCCCGACCCCAACGCGACCGCCAACGTGGCCCTGGTCCCCCTGGGCACCCCGCTGCTGGCCGGGCCGGGTGCGATCGTGGCCTCCATGGTGGCCGTGGAGTCGGCCTCGACGGCCACGGTCGGCTGGGTCAGCGTCACGGTGGCGATCGTCCTGACCCACGTGGTCATCTGGGCCACGCTGCGGGCCTCCCTGACCCTGCACCGGGTGCTGGGGGAGTCCCGCATCCTGGTGCTCACCCGCATCTTCGGCCTCCTGCTGGCCGCCATTGCCGTGCAGATGATCGGCGACGGCATGACCGCCTACATCCAGGAGACCTTCTGAGCCGAGCGTGGCGGCCCGCCGACGTACCCGTCGCCCACAAAGGGGCTGCACCTCGCGCGGGCCCTGCCACCCCACACGTCCTCTTAAGGCCTTAACAACGACCGAGCCCGCCTAGCGCGGGCCCTACCGATGCGCTCACTCCCCGCCGCGGATCTCCTTGCCGCCGCGCGTGCGCTTGCGCTTACGGCGCGGACGGTCCCCGGTGACCCGGGCGGTGCGGGAGGTCGCGCGTACCGGGACGGCCCCGGTGCGATCACCGCGTTGGTGCCCCCGGCCGCGTCGGCCCCCGCGTCCCTGCCGGCCGTGGCCGTGCCGCCGTCCGGTCTCCCCCAGGTCCTCGATCTCCTCGGCCGCCAGGCCCTCCAGGGTCCGCTGGGAACGGGGCAGGGTGCCGGTGACGTCCTGGGGGATCGCCAGGTCGGTGTAGAGGTGGGGGCTGGTGTGGTAGGTCTCCACCGGCTCCTCCATCGGCAGGCCCAGGGCCTTGGCAATGAGGCGCCAGCGGGGGATGTCGTCCCAGTCCACGAAGGTCACGGCGGTGCCCGAGTGCCCGGCGCGTCCTGTGCGCCCGATGCGGTGGACGTAGATCTTCTCGTCCTCGGGGCACTGGTAGTTAATGACGTGGGTGACGTCGTCGACGTCGATCCCGCGCGCGGCCACGTCGGTGGCCACGAGCACGTCTACCTTGCCCTTGCGGAAGGCCCGCAGGGCCTGCTCGCGCGAGCCCTGACCCAGGTCCCCGTGCAGGGGGGCGGTGGCGAAGCCCCGTGCGCCCAGGTCCTGGGCCACCCGGTCGGCGGTGCGCTTGGTGCGCGCGAAGATAATGGTGCGTCCCCGGCCGGTGGCCTGGAGGATCCGGGAGAGGACCTCTACCTTGTTCAAGGAGTGCGTGCGGTAGACCACCTGCTGGGTGGTCGTGACCGTCATGCCCTCGTCGCCGGGGTCCTGGGCGCGGATGTGGGTGGGCTTGGTCATGTAGCGTCGCGCCAGGGCCACGACCGCCCCGGGCATGGTGGCGCTGAAGAGCATAGTCTGGCGGTCGGTGCGGGTGCGGGCCAGGATCCTCTCCACGTCGGGCAGGAAGCCCAGGTCCAGCATCTCGTCGGCCTCGTCCAGGACCACCGTGGTCACGTGAGCCAGGTCCAGCAGGCCCCGGTTCATGAGGTCAATGACCCGCCCCGGGGTGCCCACGACCACCTCGGCGCCCTCCTTGAGGGCCTCGATCTGGGGCTCGTAGGCGCGCCCCCCGTAGACCTGGACAATGCGCACCGTGCGCCGGGCCGCCGCCATGGACAGCTCCTCGGCCACCTGCTTGGCGAGCTCGCGCGTGGGCAGGATAATGAGCGCCTGGGGGGAGCCGGCGGCGGGGTCGGCGTCCCAGCCCTCCTCCCCGGGGCCCAGGGTGTCCATGAGCAGCGGGATGCCGAAGCCCAGGGTCTTGCCGGTGCCGGTCTTGGCCTGGCCGATAATGTCCTTGCCGTCCAGGGCCACCGGCAGGGTCAGGGCCTGGATGGGGAAGGGGTGCGTAATGCCCTTGGCGGCCAGCGCCTGGCAGATCTCGGGCTCGACGCCGTAGCTGGCGAAGGTCCGCGCCTCCAGGTCCGTCGTGCTGCCCTCGTCGGTGATGTCGGGGGTGGCCTCGTCCAGGACGGGGGCGTGGGCGCCGGCGGTGCGCAGGATGCCGGAGGCCTGGGGTTCGTGTCCCTGGGGCTCGGCGTCGTGGGGCCCGGCGGCCTGGGGCCCCGGGGCGGTCCCGGTCGTGGGCTGGGGCCCGGCGTCGTGGGGCCCGGCGGCTTGGGCGGCCTGGTCAGCGGTCGCGGCATCGTAGGCGGCGGTGGCGACGTCGGTCGTCGCGGTGTTCTCGTTGGTCACGAGCATCCTTTGGTCGGTAGTACCTTGTCAGGGTAACGGCCCTGAGCGGCGTGGTGCCACGGAAGCGGTGGCACGGGGCCGTCGCCGTGGGGGAACTCACGCGACACGAGGCCGTAGACCGTAGGCTGGGTGCTATGACGCCTCCTCCCGCCTCCTCCGCGCCCTCATCCTTCACCCGCACCGCCTTCGGGCTTATCGGGTTCGCCTGCACCCTGGCCTGCACCCGGTACGCCAAGGACGCGGACAAGGCCCCCACCATGGTCTCCCGGGTCGAGCTCCAGCGGATGAGCGCCGCCAAGGTGCAGGCCTTTGAGCAGGTGGCCGACCTGGCCCAGGAGGTCGGCGTGGACGTGTACGCGGCCGCCGAGCCCTTTACCGGGGCCCTGGGGGACTTCGACGAACGGCTGCGGCCGGTGGACTGGGAGGAGCGGCTGGTCAAGACCTACCTGACGTTCGGCCTGCTCACGGACTTCTCCATGGCGCTGACCAACAGCCTGCCGGAGGACGTGGGCCTGCGCCTGCTGGAGGTGGTCAGCCAGGACCGCTTTGGCGGCTTCGCGGCCAACGAGCTGCTGGAGGACATTGCGGCGCAGCGTCAGCTCGCGGCCCGTATGGGCCTGTGGGGGCGCCGGGTCGTGGGGGAGGAGATCGGCAGCCTGCTGCGGATCCTGGCCCGTTCCCCGGAGCTGCTGGAGGGGGGGATGGGCGTGGAGCAGTTCCACGCGGTGCTCTCCGCGGGGGCGACCTCCCGCATGAGGGGCCTGGGGCTGCGCGTGTGACCAGGGACCACCCGGCGCGCCGCCCTCCCGCCCCCCGCCCGTCGCCCCGCTCGTGAGAACGGTACTTATTGCTCGCGAGAACGGTACTTGTTTGTGCTGAGAACGGTACTTGTTCGTCGTGAGAACGGGTGTCCGCGGCTGGCTCCCGCAGGGGCACGATCGTGTACAGCGTGAACAGAATGCGATCTAGCTGTGGGGAACGAGGTGTCTTCTGGATGCACTGGTGTGGGTGGGGGGCGCGTGCTACCATTTTATTCGTGGGGGCAGGACTGGGACCAGCGCGGGGCGGTATCCGGGATGTCGTCTTTGAGTCGTATGCGGAAGGGCTCCTCCTGCTATCTTCTCTGCCCCGGACAAGTGAGTTCCCGGTTCGTTCTTGTTCTGGTGCTGTGCTGAGGAGCCTAATGACGTGGTCTGCCTTATTGTGCGCATCCTGCGTGGGAGGGAGTGGGGCTCTGCCCCTGGCGGGCCGGGTACGGGAAGGTGCATGTCCTGTGCGGGACGGGCAAAGGTCTACGGCGCGGTGCTCGCGCTCGACGACGAGGCCTGTGCTGGGAGGGTCTGGCGAGCGGAGGGGACGCATGTGCGGGTGCTAGCGGGGTCGAGACCAGCCGGGCTTGTGGTCTTGGTCACCACCGGTGTGGTGCGGGACACCCCTCGCGACTGCCACTTTTCCGCATGGTCTCGTCCAAAGCCGGCGCCGGATCCGCCCCCGGGGCCGCCGGTGGCGAGTGGCGTCATACCAACGAAAGGTGGTAGAAATGGACCCGTTCCAACCACCTCCGGAAGGGCCCCGCAGGGCCGGTGGCGATCCAGCCCCTGGAAACGTTGCAACCACGCGCCTCCCAGGAGCAGGGTCAGGGAGCACCCCGCACCGCTAGGTGCATTAAGACCTAGGCGAGTCCTGGGACTCCTCGCCGTTGTTGGTCAGGGAGCACCCCGCACCGCTAGGTGCATTAAGACCCGGAGACCGCGCCCTCGAATTCGATGAACTCGTCGGTCAGGGAGCACCCCGCACCGCTAGGTGCATTAAAACTTTTGTGGCGCGGGCCTTGCTGCCCCACGCCCCTGCGTCAGGGACCATCCGTCCCTTATGACACCGTTCTGTCCCGTTCGCGCTATGGTAATTAGCGCGTGAATGGGGCGAGACTGACTGCGGGACGGAAATCCCCTGCCTTTCGTGACGTTGGCCCGGCCGGTGGGGCGTCTATCGTGTTCTCGTGGCATGGACCCGGACGATCTTATACAATGCTTTGGATAACCTGCCGCCTGTCTGCTGGCCCGGTTCTGTGCGTGTGTCGCAATCTGAGGATCAGAACGAGGGTCACCCTCGGCCGTGCCGAGGTCCAGGCTCCTGACCTGCGTGGACATTGGGTGCACAAAGATGAAAACAGAGTGGACCCGGCCCTGATCCTCAGATTGCGACAGAACCGTTCGCCCACCACCGCCGAGGCCGCGCATAACCTCCTGTCCTCACCCTAGGTACAGGGCGGGACGGGCCCAGGGCGAGCGGCGAGGCGCGGGTGCGTGGCGGTTTGTTGTGTGTCGTGGTGAGACGGGCCCCAGGGCGGGTGGCGAGGCGGCGCGGGGCGTGAGGGGCGTGGTGGTGGCCCAGGTCAGGTCCCGGACCAGGGCACGAAGCGGGTTCTTGGTCCCTTGCCAGGCCCCGGTCGTCCCGGCACCATGGTGGCAGCGCGCCTCTGCCCCGTCGTCTCGTGGCAGGGACGTTGCCACAGGCCAGGTGAGGAGCCGTAGGAGAGGACACCACCATGAGCAGCACCATGAGCAGTACCTTTGACCTCAGCGGGAAGGTCGCCGTCGTCGTCGGGGCGAGCTCGGGGCTCGGCGCCGACGCCGCCCGCGCCTACGCCGAGCACGGCGCCGACGTCGCGCTGCTCGCCCGGCGTCTGGATCGCCTGGAGGCCCTCAAGGCGGAGATCGAGACCGCCGGGCACCGCGCCGTCGCCGTACGCTGCGACGTCACCAACGAGGACAGCTGCCGGGCCGCCGTCGAGGTGGTCATCGACGCCTACGGGCGCATTGACATCCTCCTGAACAACGCGGGGGTGGCCGTGCGCGGCGGCGTCGACACCCTCACGGACGCCGACTGGGACCGCTCCTTCGACACCAATGTCAAGGGCATCTTCCATGTCAGCAAGTACGTCGTGCCCCGTATGCGTGAGCGCGGCTACGGCAAGATCGTCAATATCGCCTCGGTCAACGCCGTGGTCGCCGACAAGCACGACGTGTTCATCCGCCACGCCTACAACGCCTCCAAGGCCGCGGTCCTGGGGCTGACCCGGGGAATGGCCTGCTCCTACGCCCGCTACGGCATTACCGTCAACGCCATTGGCCCGGGCCTGTTCGAGTCCGAGATGACCGCGGACACCCTGTTCAGGAGCGAGGAGTTCCTGTCCGCCTACAACGCCCACAACCCCACGGGCCGCCCCGGCGGGCGCGGGGAGCTCAACGGGACGATCCTCTACCTGTCCTGCGACGCCTCCAGCTACGTCCAGGGACAGTTCATCCTCGTCGACGGCGGGGCGACGCTCGTGTGAGGCCGCCAGCACCCTGGTGGAGGCCATGAGGGCCGGTCCCGCGCAGCGGAGGCAGTGCAGTGGGGGCAGTAGCCTGGCGGCGGCCCGGCGGGTGGGGATAGTGCGGCCGGTCCCACGTGGTGGGAGGCAGTAGAAGGGCGCGGACTATATCGGTCACGCCCGTGGAGCCGGTCTCACGCAGGTAGGGTCAGACCCGGACGCCCCTCACATGAGGGGATACGACCCTGAGCCGGCCCCACGCAGTAGGGTCACCCCATGGACGCCACCAGCACCACCAGGGCGGGCACTAAGCCCGTGGACCTGAGCGGGGTGCCGGAGACCATGCTGCAGCCACTGTGCGCCAGGGCCCAGCACACCCTCTCACCACGCCCCCGGTTCCAGGACCACGACGCCGTCGAGCTCGTCTCACGCCTGGACCACGACGCCGCAGCCCGCACTGGCCGTCCCACGGCCGAGAGGGCCGTGGCCCGCCCACTCACCCAGCGCCTATCGGTCCTGCGGGCCCGCCGTGCTCCCCGCCCTCGCACTGGGGGCCGGGTCGAGTCTGTGGCCGAGTTGGTGACCTGCACAAATCCCCGCCCCCGCACCGGGGGCGGGGCGAGACAGCACCGGGGGAGCGGTACCGGGGTACCTTCCCGTCCCCACACTGGGGGCCGGGACCAGGGGCCCGTCACCGGGCAGACGAGGGAGAGGCCATGACCTCACCGACCGGACGCAGGGCCGTGCTCAGGGCCCTGGGCGCCACCGGCGCCGCCACCCTGCTGGGAGCGGTCGCAGCCTGCGCCTCCGGCCCGGGCTCTGAGGCCGAGACCGCCCCGGCGTCGGGCGCCGCCTCCCCGGGTAGCACCCCGGACGCCGCCTCCCCGGGCTCCTCGGCCCCCGCCCCCCAGGGCACCCTGCCCACCTACGCCTACGAGACCCGTGACCTTGACGTGACCAGCCAGGGGCAGACCCTGCCCGGGCGTCTCTACGTGCCTGCTGCTGACGCCGCCGTCCCCCTGGTCGTCTGCTCCCACGGGCTGTGCAGCGCCCCGGACGACGTCGCCCCGGTGGCCCAGGCCCTGGCGCGCCTGGGGCTGGCCGCCTACTGCCCCTCCTTCCGCGGTGGGGGACCGGGCAGCGTCGGGGACATGACCCGTATGTCGGTCATGACGGAGGTCGCCGACCTGGAGGCGGTGCTGACGGCCGCCCGTACCGCCACCGGGGGCTGGGAGGTGGTCGACCCCGGGCGGATCGTCCTGCTCGGCCAGAGTCAGGGCGGTGAGGTCAGCGCCGTGACCGCCGCCCGCCACCCCGAGCAGGTCGCGGGCCTGGTCCTGTGGTACCCCGCCTTCTCCATCACCGACACGCTCCACAGCCTCTACACCTCCCTGGACGCGGTGCCTCAGGACTACAGCTTCCTGGGGTGCGCCCTGGGGCGCGTCTACGCCCAGGACATGTGGGACTACGACGTCTACACCGAGATCGCGGGCTACACGGCCCCGGTCCTCATTGTCCACGGCAGCGACGACCTGGTGGTGCCCTACCGCTACTCCGAGCGCGCCCGGACCACCTACCCCGACGCCGAGCTGGTCAGGATCGACGGTGCCGGGCACGGTTTCGACGAGGGCCCCCAGGAGCAGCAGGCCATGGCTGCGACCGTCAGCTACCTCCAGCGCGTCGGGGTAATAAAGGCCTAGGCGCACCCTCGAGGCCGTGGACGGCGGGGGCGAGGTTGCAGGTGGTCTGCCGCCCGTCACAAAGAGACGGGAGGCCGTGGACGGCGGGGGCGAGGGCCAGGACCGGGTAACGGTCTTACTCTCGGTACGAGTGCCGGGGCCGGTGTACTGTGGGGAGTGTCTCAAAGGCTGTCGACCTGTACCGAGAGGAGTCCCACGTGTTCGTGGTCCCGGTCATAGCCCTGGTGCTGATCCTGCTGTGGGCGGCCATCTCCCCGGAGTCGATGTGGAGCACCACCTCCGCCTGGCAGTACCGTGACCCCGAGGCCAATGAGCCCTCCGACGCCGCCTATGCCGTGCAGCGCGTGGGCGCGGTCCTGGGACTGGTCCTCATTGCCATTCTCGTCCTGGTAGTGGTCAACCGGGACCCTCCGAAGCCCCCCGCCCCCAGGCCTACGTGGGCCGACGACACCCTCAAGTGGTCGACGCCCTCCATTAGCCGCGTCACTCCTTCGGCCACCCAGGCCTTCCCGACCCAGGACGACTCGGTCCTGTCCGCTGACACCCCGACGCTCATGACCGTCCTGCCCGACGCTGCTAGGAACCAGGGCTACACCCAGGCCAACGTCTCCACGGCCTCCGTGCAGGGAACCTACTACCAGTGGCTGGCGGAGGACCACCCCCAGGCGGTGGCCTCGGCGCCCGTGGTCGACTCCTCCGTGGCCCTGTCCACCCGAGACCGGGACGCGGCACTGACCGGGGACACCGGGGAGGAGCTCCTGGGGGAGGACTCCTACCTGCTGGTACGGCTGGACGTGCCGGCCTGTGCCGTGACGGACGCCAGCATCTCCGCAGACGGGTACGCCCACGCCCTCACGGTGAGCGTCACGATCCTCAAGGACACCGCCCTGTGCGGGCAGACCACGGACAGGCCGCTGGTGGCTGTCGCCCTGACCCCCCAGCAGGTGCAGCAGGCCCAGGACTACGAGTCACCGGCCTACTCCGTCTACCAGTACCACGGGTACGGGTACGGGCAGGGGCGCGGACAAAGCTACTCCCGGTCCGAGGGCTACTACCCCTCGGTCTTCCGCTACAAGGGCGAGGTGCACAGGACCGATCAGCAGCACGTTGACCACCTGGCCTCCAAGGCTATGGTACCGTGGAGGCTCGTGGCCAAGAATTGAGGACGGCCTGAGCGGGCTGCGGCGTTCCTTCCCCACGCCGACCTCCCCATACACGGTCTGCTCTGGTCCTGGACCAGTCCCCCTCACATGGCCGCGTACGGGCGCGTCGCGGCCCCGGGGTCTCGCTCGGGGCCACGACGGCGTCGGTACCCCGCGTTACCTCCGTTACCCCCTGTCGTGGCGCGTCTCCTGGCAGGGTGCGTGGTCGCTGGTACAAGCCCGGGGTCGCGATCGCGTACACCAGTGCCGCCACGGGTGCGTGGCCGCTGGTACTGGTACGCCCCTAGGCTCCCTGTGTGCCCGGGGGGCGTGGGCACCTGCCCTGAATGCGCCCGGGCCTCCCAGGTCAGTGGCCTCCAGGCCGATCAAGGGGTCGCCCCCGGCCCCTTGCGCTCGGGCCTCCCGTGTGCCGGGCCTCCTGCGGCGTCGGGGCACCCTTGCCGGTGCGCTACGGCCTCTCAGACTTTTGTGCTCGGGTCTCCCGCGCAGACCGTGCCCAAGTCCGGCAGTGAAAGTCCCCGGTCTTTCGCGCCTGGGCCTCCCGTGTGCCGGGCCCCGGGAGCGGATCCGACGGCGTAGCCTGAGGGGGTCCGAGCACCAGGAGGAGTCATGGCCCAGTTCGTCCCAGCAACCAGCCACCGCGTCGCGGCCCTTATCGCCCCCGGCCTGGAGGAGGTGGAGGCCCTGGCCGTCGTGGACCTCCTCTACCGGGCGGGGGTTCGCACGGACATGATCGCCGTGGGGCCTCAGGTCCAGGTGGTCTCCTCCCACGGCATCACCCTGACCTGCGACCACGTCCTGGACCAGGTGGACCTGGCCGACTACGACCTCCTCTTCCTGCCCGGGGGCATTCCCGGCACCCCCAACCTCGACGCCTGTGAGCCCCTGATGGCGGAGGTGGAGGCCCGGGTGCGTGCCGGGCGGCCGGTGGCGGCGATCTGCGCGGCGCCGTCGATCCTGGCGCGCCGGGGCCTGCTGGAGGGCCGCCGGGCGACCTCCAACCCCGCGTTCACCGACGTCCTGGCCGAGCACGGGGCGCTGGTCAGCCAGGACAGCGTGGTGGTGGACGGGACCCTGTTCACCAGCCGGGGCATGGCCACCGCCGTCGACCTGGGTCTGGAGATCGTGCGGTACTACCTCGGGGATGACGCCGTGGAGAACCTGAAGAAGGCCGTCGTCTACCAGCGCTGAGGCCGCTACCCGCACCCGCTCCACCCTCACCTCGCCCCACCCCCACCGCGAGAACGGTACTTATTCGTCGCGAGAACGGTACTTATTTCTCGTGAGAACGGTGGCGCCCGTCGCTCCTACCGCCCGCGGATGCCCTACCGCTGACCTTCGCTGGCCGGAGAGCTGGCCAGGATGAGGTCTGCAGGGCCCCGGCCTCTCCGACCTTCGCGGTCCGGGGCCGGGGCGCGTCACTATGCGCTGGTCCTGGAACCCCACCGGTAGCAGTCGCGATCAGGCTGGTTCCGGGCATGCCGCTCCTGGCTGCCCTGTTCCCGGCACCCTGCCCTACGTCGTGGAGCTGTGGGTGGCGCCGAGTGCCCGGAGCTCTTCCGATCTCCTGAGTGGCTGGGGTTAAGCACCCGCGTGGTCAGGCTGGTTCCGGGAACCCGCTGTGAGAGCCTCCCGTTCTCACGAGGAACAAGTACCGTTCTCGCGAGCAATAAGTACCGTTCTCGCGAGGAACAAGTACCGTTCTCGCGGTGGAGGAGGCGGGGCGGGCGGCGTTCAGTGACGCGGACCTCGCGGGAACGGAATCAGGGCGAGCAGTACCATGAACGCTCCGATCGTTCCTACTATGGCGATACTGACGACCCCCAGGTTGAGCCGGGTACCCATGGCGGTGGCGATCAGGAGACCGCCCAGGACCACCAGGAGGACGCCCCACACGAGGGTGCTCGTACGCAGGCCGCCCGGGGCCGGCTCCGGGGCCGCGGCGGGGACGTGGGTCCGGGCGCTCCAGACCGTGTCCTGCGGCAGGTCACCCGGGGTGCTCGGGGACGTGGTGCCGGTGGTCCCGGCCCGCGGCTCCGCCTGGGAGCCAGGTTCTGGCAGGCTCCAGGTGGTCGGGCTCCCCGCACCGGCGTCTGCGGGGTCCGGGGCGGGTCCCGGGGTCCGGGCCGAGGGGGAGGCGGACGGGGTGCTCGCGCTGCTGTGCATGGTGTCTTTCCTCAGTGCGTGGGTACGGCGGTGGGTGTGGGTGTCGTCGTGCCGGCAGGGCTCGGCGTCGCTCCCGGCTGGGTGGCTTCCGGCTGGGCCTCGTCCGGGGAGGCGGTCCCGGTGCCTGTCGGAGACGGCGTGCTCAGGGCCTGTGACACGCAGGACTCGTAGCGGTGGTGCTCCCTGGAGCTCAGGTCGTTGACGGAGCTCCAGTCGTGGTCCAGCCTGTCGTCGACGTCGTCGAGCGCGCTGCGGACGCACTCCGTGGCGGTCCTGGAGGAGACTGCCGGGTGGGTCATCCCGGGGACGGGCAGGTCGTCCCCGTCGTGGACGACGCCGTCGGCCCCGGTCCAGCTGTTCACCACCCAGACGTGCTCGGAGGTGCTGCCGTACCAGGTCACGCTGTCGGTGCGGTCCTCGCGTACGCGCACGTCGCCGGTCCCTACCGACACGTCCAGCTCCAGGCCCCTGTCGTCCGTGGCGGTGGGGGAGGTGAACCTGACCGTGTGCCCCGCGGTGGTCTGCCTCACCGAGTACTCCAGGGGCTCCTCCCCGTTGGGAAGGTACGTGCCGGGGTCGTCCCCCGAGGTCCCGCCGGACTGGACGACGGCGTCCCCGGAGGTGCTCCAGCGGCTGGCGAACCTGCTCGTGGTGGCCCCCAGGGACACCGAGGAGCGGATCTGGAGCGGCTGCCCCTGCCTGGTCAGGACCTGTACGTCCCCCACGCCCATGGTGATTCGGGCGTGGGCCTTCACTGAGAGGTCGCTGACCTGCTGCAGGTCGACGGTCACGCTCCCGGCCACGTAGCTGCCCAGGTCCAGCGGGTGGTCGGGGCTCGTGCCCTGGAGCATGGCGTCAGTGACCACGATGGTGACCGGGTAGGGCTTGAAGCCGGCGTCAACCGACCCCGGGGGCATGGTGGAGGTGACGGCCAGCATAGGCAGGGCGACGGGGACGACCAACCAGCCCAGGCCCGTCATCCAGCCCCCGCGACGGCCGCGCAGAGAGGAGATAATGAGTCCCGCCCCCAGCAGCACCAACGGAATACCTGTGGTCAGAATCACGCACTGGACCAGGTTGAGGTGACCCGTCCGGTTCAGTACCCACGTGCACCCCGAGGCCAGGAGGATCAGCCCCAGGACCAGGAGGCTCAGGCTCCGGCCCGGCCCGAGGGCACGACGCACCGCTCGGGGAGGGAAGCCCGGGTACGGCGCCCGGAGGCCCGGGGACGACGCATGGGGGCCCGGGTACGTGGCGGTGGGCGCTGGGTAGGAGGCGGGCCGAGGGGCCTGCCCCCGGGCCGGATCGGGCTGGGGGCCGGGGACCGACCCGGTCTGGTAGGCGCCGTGCGCGCCCCAGGAGTCCCCGTACCGGGCGGCCCGCCTCTGCTGCAAGAGCCAGTAGGCGCCGCCCACGGCCAGGCCGGTCCACAGGATCGAGACGAGGACGGAACCGACCCAGGACCCGGTGGACCAGAACGGGAACACGTCGTAGGTGAAGGCCGGTGTGCCAATGACCATGCAGGCCACGGCACCCACCAGGCCTGCCTCCACACGACCGTGAAGAACCTGCTCGGCGTGGATCCTGCCGTCGGACTCCTCGGGCAGGAGGAGCCACCCCAGGCCGTAGAGGATCAGGCTGACGCCGGTGAAGACGTTCAGCACCAGCCAGACACAGCGGACCAGGACCGGATCCACACCCAGGCGACGAGCCACGCCGCCC
>ERZ773042.1645-NODE-1645-length-12979-cov-11.539075_pt1 | contig 12979 bp, 9 predicted proteins | sample MGYA00511664_ERZ773042 | MGnify/ENA primary metagenome ERZ773042 (study PRJEB29015, sample SAMEA2737984) | human oral metagenome | biome: human oral; feature: human-associated habitat; material: dental | place: China | collected 2036 ... | reverse complement strand
CCGGCCGCCCCGGCCCGCGCGGGGGTCGGGGACCGGGACCGGGACCGGAGGCGCTTCGTGGTCCGCGCCGCCCCTGGGGGTCCAGGTCTGCGGATCCGGGGACTGGTCGCCGGCGGGGTCGGCCGCCTGCTGCCGGCGCCTCTGGGCCTTCTGCTCGCGCCGTCGGGACTCCTGCGTGCGGTAGGAGCACTTGGAGCACCATCCGCCCCGCAGAACACCCTCGCCGCACTTCGGGCACGGTGTTCTGTTCGGCCTCGTCACAGTCAGTCCCAGGGGAAGCGGATGGCGTTGGCCAGATCGTGTTGCCAGATCATGACCTGGTCGGCCCACTGGGCCAACAGCCGGTCCCCTCCGCCGAAGGCGTACCAGTCGGCCGTGGCGAGGAGGAGCACGACGAGCAGAGCCGCGTGGATGACGATCCACAGCGCCCGGTACTGCTTGTACGACGTCGGAATCCTGGTGGCCATCTCGATCTATCCCCTTTCAGGCGGTCGCGCCGGCGGGGGCGGGCCGCCCGGCCGGTTCAGTCGGTTCGGTTCGGATCGCCGCCGCGTCATTGAGGGCGGCGACGCGGGAGACCACTCGCCACGGGGACACGGGATCCTCGTGGGGCAGGTGATGCATGGAGTCGCACGCGAAGTACTCCACGGTGCCGAAGTCCATGCGGAAGCTCTGAAGGGCCGAGTCCATGCCATTGCCCGCGAGCCACTGCCGCACCGCGTCCGAGGAGGCGGACCCGCGCAGGGTCTGGCCGCAGGGCAGGGAGCGCAGGATATCCGCCTTGGACACCACGACCAGCAGCGCGCGCTTGCTCAGATCCACGCCCTGCGCGCGCAGCCGGTCCATGACCGTGTGGTAGGCGTTGATCTGATCCGGCGGAGCGATATCCATGTCGTTGCGATCGGCGGGGAGGGTCTGGGCGAACTCGGCGTGCACGTCCGCCAGGCCCAGCGGGTCAATGAGGAGGACGTAGGCGGGGGCCGCCTCCAGGAAGGGCAGTTCGTTGGACGTCTCCCAGTCCCCGAAGAACTCCCCCGCGGCGTCAATGATATTGAGCTCGATCTCCTCCCTGCCGCGCTCCACCACCTGGTACTGCAGCGCCCTGGGCATGACGTGAGGAGTCTTGACCGTGTGCCGCCCGTCCCGCACCAGCTCGCGCGAGTCATTCAGGAAGGCCTTGGCCTCGGGGCTCAGCGCCATGAGGGAGCCGCGGCCCGTCAGGCCGTCGCCGACCTGGACCACCGACATGCGCAGAAAACGGGTTTTGCCGGCGGCGACGGCGCCAATGACCGGGAGCACGACCACGTGGCGGATCCCCGCGCCGTCGGCCATGTCCTGGCCGCAGTAGGGGCACACGACCTTCAACTTCCGGGAGGCCCCCGACACCGTGTTCGGCAGCTTGGCGCCGCACTCGCACACCCGGTGGAGCAGGCCCTGCGGCCCGGGCTGGACCACGTAGTGCACCACACTGCACCGGGAGCACCGGTAGGCCGGGCTGGAGGAGGAGCGCAGGCAGTGACTGCACAGCATCGACTGGTGCGCCCGACGACGGGACCAGGACTCGTACCAGCGGAGGATCGCCTGCACCGCCGCACTGGCCAGCGTCACCAGGGACTGCCCCAACCACATAATGACCTGCCAGGTCAGCACCGAGGCCACCGTGCCGACAATGAAGCAGCCAATCAGGGGCAGGGCCACCACCGACCAGGCGAGCCAGTGCGGGACGTCGAGCATCTTCTGGCCCAGGGTCTTCTTCCAGCCCGCGGCGGGCCGCCCGCTCTGGGGGCCCCTGCTCGTGAAGAAGGCCCAGGCGGCGCGCACGCGCTTCTTCGTCAGGGCGTTGACCGCCTGCCGGTCGAAGCCCGCCTGGTAGGGCACGTACACGGGCCAGGCCCGGTCCCACCCGTGGGCGGCGTTCTCCCCGGGTGGCGGGTTCTTAATGAGCTCGCCCGCCGCCATGCGCGCCGGAGTCGCCACTTGAGCGCGCCCCTGCATCAGCGCCTGAACGGGAATGGTGAAGCCGTGCAGGAGCCCGCCCACCAGTCCCGCAGCCGCCGTCGCCACGCAGTACACGATCACCCATGCGACGATCCTCACCAGGAGGGCGAGAGCGACCCACACCGCCATGACGGCGAGCCATACGACGAACACACCAAAAAGCAGAGCGCCAACGAATTCTTCCATTAGATCTTCCCCCGTCTTCTCAAGCGCCGCAACCCGCGCTGAACCGAATTGCCCAGGCGCGCCGCCGTCGAGTGGCCCTCCAGCGCCTGGATCTGATCGAGTAGATCCAGGCGCCGGCGCCGCTCGAGCTCCTTCTCCATCCTCTGACGGACGCCGCGCATGCGCACATCCCTCCAGAACGCCGCTACGGCGTCCCCGGCGGCGACGGCCAGCGGGGAGTCCTCGTCCCCGGCCAGGTGCACGGCGGATTCCAGGACCGCGACATCCGTCTTGCCCAGCTCCTCCCGCACAATACGGTCGAGTTCGCGGGCGACCGCGAGTTGATCCCGCTCCGACAGGTCCGACACGACGGCGTCGGCGGCCCGGTAGTCGGCGGCGCGCAGGGCGGCCTGCGCCAGGGTGTCGGCGTAGGCCACGAGGAAGGGGTGCGCCCGCCTATCCTCGTGCAGCGCGCGCAGACCCGCGTTGACCTCCTGCTCCCAGGGCCGGCAGCGGCTCAGGGCGCCCTGGAGCCGTTCGAAGATCTCAATGCGCTGCCGCAGCGCGGCCCCGCTCACAGGGCGGGGCCCGCCGGCGGGGGGGCGGGCCGCCAGCATGAGCCAGTGGATGCGGGCATGGGCCGGCTGTTCGGCAGAGGTGAGTTTGGCCAGCCGCGCCTCCAGGGAGTCGTTCAGGCGATCGTGGGTGCGCAGCCAGACCTCGACGAGGTTCTCGTCCCCGTTGGCGGCGGCCTCGGCCAGGGGCCAGACGCTCGCCGGCAGCAGCGTGCACAGGTTCTCCAGCGCCTCGGGCCTCTCCAGCAGGGGGGACAGGTCCTGGCGCAGCCAGCGGAAGGCGTCCAGTTCCGGCCCGCCCACGAGCGCCTGGGGACGGGTCAGAAGGGCGTCCCACTCCCCCCGGGCCAGGGCGGCGATCCCCTCGCCGCTCCGGGCCCAGTACCCGGGCAGGTCCCGGGCGACCAGGCGGGCCACTTCCTCGCCGCGCCCGGAGTCGATGAGGCGCTCCAGGGCTGTGGGCGATGACAGGCACCCGCGGGCGGCCTCGGCCAAGAGACGGGAGCGCTGGGAGCCCGGCAGGCACTCCAGGAGCCCGAGATCGCCCAGGAGTGTCCACAGTTCGGGCAGGAGATCCGCGGGTAGTGCCGCCGCCAGGGCGGTGGCGCTGTCCGCGGCCGTGCGCAGAAGGTCCTCCTCGTCCTCCTCCCAGTGCAACGGCGGGCGCCCGACGGCGCGCCGGGCGAGCCAGGCCTTCAGAAGGTCGGGCCGGCGCCCGCCCCAGTTCAGACACAGCGAGGCCAGCCGGCGAGCCAGCCCCGTCTCGCCGATCTGGGCCGGCTCCCAGATGATCTCCCCGACCGCGCCGACGTCGTCCGCCGAGGCCGGTGAGCACGCCTGGAGAAGACCGACGAGCTCCTCGCCCCACTCGGGGACCGACTCGGGATCCTGGCGACACAGTCCGCTCAGTAGTTCGGCGGCGACCGGCACGTCCCCGGGGCGCGGCTCCCCGACCCCCAGGAGCACCATGCCGGCCATTCGCGCGGCCTCGTCGGAGTCGAAGGACGACAGGACCCGCGCCCAGGCGCGGCTCGTGGAAATCGCGGCGAGGGCCTCGTCGGCGTCCATGGTCAGGAACCACTGGGCGTGGCGACGGGCGGAGCCGCTGGGCTCGACGGGCGTGCAGCGCTGGTGGAGCGGGTCGAAGAGCCGGTAGCCCTCCGCATTGGGGCGAACGCCGTCGGAGAAGAGCGGATGGGCGCCGACGAAGGTCGCCGGGGCGGACTCGGGCTCCTCCGCGAAGGAGTGCACCGAGCTGTTCATCGCCTCCGCATCGGACATGGTCAGCTGCGCCAGCGAGATCCACCGTACGACGACGCCCTGATCCTCGTGCTCGATGAGAAGCTTGCGGGCCTCGGGACCCGAGGTCATCTCCACCATGGTCAGCAGTTGCGCCAGGTGTTCGACGGCCCAGGGCTGCTCGCGCACCCACGTCTGGAGCCCCTCGGGCTCGAAGTCCGGATCCAGGGCCAGGGGCGTGGGCCAAGGGGCGAGGCGCCCCTGGACCTCGGAGGAGGGCCAGTCGGGGACGCTCCACAGCTGCGCGGGGCGGGCGGGCAGAATGTCCCACTCGTCCCTGGTCAGGGCCGCGAAACTGTAGGAGTTGCCGTCCCGGCCGCTGGCGGTGCGGCGGGTCAGCGACCGGCCCCGGAGGATAATGTGCGCCCCGTCCTGCGTCCAGCAGCGGAAGGTCTCCGGGTGCTGCTCGGGCGGGATCCGCGTGAGGCTGCGCGCCCAGTGGTGCACCCGGGGGCGGACGATCTTCTGCTCCGCGTCGCCGGCTCCCGGCGAGGCGGCGCAGAACTGGAATCCCGTGGAGCCGTTGAGAGACTGGTCGGCGCGGCAGTCGGTGTATCCCAGGACGTCGAACATGTCAGCCCTCCTTGGGCAGGAAGCCGCGTCGCGCCATGAGCCACAGGAGCGGCTCCGCCACCCGGTGGGGCAGGACGCCGCGGGGGTTGGCCGTGCGCCGGGCGTAGTCGGGTTCCGCGCCCAGGGCCGAGGCGGCGAAGAGTCGGAAGGTGGAGAAGTTGAGCTCCAGCATGCGCAGGAGCCCGCCGCCGGACCACTCGTCGAGCAGCATGGCCACGTGCTCATGCACCTCGAGCGACTCGGCCTCGTCGAAATAGGGCTGGTCGGAGCTGGGGCGCCGCAGTGGGCTGTCCTCGTCAATGGAGTCGAAGAAGGCGTCGATTTTGGACACGACGACGGCCAGGGGCCGTGAGATCTTCTTCTTGGAGCCCACCTGGTCGGCCTGACGCAGCAGCTCGACGATATTGCGCAGCACGTCCTCGGGCCGGTCGTGAAGAAGGTCCTCGTCGACGCCCTTGCTGCGGGCCAGGTCGTGGTTGCCGGTGAAGCCGAAGGGATCGAGCAGGAGAATGACCCCGTCGGTGGCCGCCAGATAGTTGAGCTCCCGGGTCCGGTCCATGGAGGCCAGGTCCTCCCCGGCCGTGTCGTAGAAGGAGAAGATGGTGGACCGCTGGCGGTTCCTGCCGTCGGCGAGCTGCCATTCGAAGACCGCCGGCTCGGCGGAGTCCCGCTGGTCCTTGGAGACGTGCTGGTAGGTCTCGGTCTGACTGGGCAGATGCCCGCCCCGGCCCATGTCCGACCGCCAATTCGCGAGCTGACTGACGAGCCGCCTGTTCCCGGTGGGGTGGATGGCGGCGTCGAAGCGCCGCTGGATGCTCGTGGTCAGCTCCTGGGCGAGGACCGAGAGCATAATCGTCTTGCCCGAGCCGCGCACGCCGACCAGGCCGATGAGGGGGCTGTCCGCCGTGAAGGTCGAGGGCCAGGGCGTGTGGCACACCGGGCACACCCGCGTCGTCGGCCCGAGGCAGTCGGGGCAGATGAAGGGCCGGTGGCGCTGAAGCAGGCTGCGCTTGTCGGGCCACGTGGGGAGGACGGCCTCGTCGACGCCGAGGACCTGTTTGCGCTCGGGATCGGGCCTGGCCACGCATCGGGACTTGCCGGCGGCGGCGTGGCCGTTGCAGCGGAAGGCCGCCTTGTCGGACTCGATACGCCGGTAGCAGTAGGGGCAGACGGCCTGTTTGGAGCGGAACAGCGCCATATTAGTTTCCTTTCAACTCGCTCATCGGGGGATCGACGAGTTTGACCCCGTCCTGAACCGCGAAGGCCTTGGCCCACCAGGTTCCCCGGCCCCGCGCGACGGGCACCTCCACGACCAGACCCTCGGGCGAACCCGGGTCAATGCGGTGGCGCGTCCCCGTTTCCGCGTCGCGCGAGGACGGCGCGTGACGACCCGCGCGCACGACGAGTCGGACGTCGAAGGGGGCGCCGGGGGCCTCGTCGAAGGCGAAGACCGCGGCACTGGGGCCGCCGAGCATCTTCTTGCGCCAGGTCACGTGATAGGCGATACGCCTGCGGGCGCGCGCCGGCACCGTCAGCGTCTGGGCCATGCCCTCGACGGATCCGGCCAGGCCGACGGGGACCACCGACACGGCGATCCGCCCGCCCGCGTCCCCGATGGGCAGGACGACCCCGCCCTCGGCGTCGTACTGGGCGCGCCGCACCTCGCGGCCGGCCTGGGAGTCGGGGGTGGACCAGCGGAGCCGGACGGCGTAGTCGCCGTCGGGCCACACCCAGGACAATTTGACGCTCTGACCGAGTCTGTCCAGATGCAGATCCGCGACCGGCGGGGCGGCGGCGAGAGCCACCTCGTTGCCGCACAGCCCCTGGTTCCCGTCGACCACCACCGCCACGACCCGATGAGCGCCGGCACGCAGAGTGGCGGTCAGCTCCCGGTGGGCGGCGTCGCCGGACTCGGTGCCCAGGATCCGCACGCCGCGCTCCTCGATCCGGTCCAGTCCCACCCGCGCGCCCGGCGCCGCGCCAATGCCCGTGCGCGACCGGTACAGGCGGACCTCCGCCCCCGGGACCGCGCTCCAGGTGAAGACCGCGCGCACGCGTCCGCCGGAGACGCCGCCCTCCAGGCGCCCCGCCAGGTCGCCCACGGGCCGCAGCTCGCCGTGGGGGATCACCTCCACCTCTAAGGTGGCGCCGGTGCGGCGGGGGTGCCGTCGGGCAGGGAGTACACGCCCCGCAGGCGCAGAACATAGCGCTCCCCGGTCTTCAGGCCGCTCAGGGACAGCGCGGTGCGCGAGGCCGTTCCCACTCTCCGGGTCCGCCCGTCGGGTTCGACGAGCCGGGCCTCCGCGGACAGGGCGGCCCGGGGCAGCTCCCAGGCGACGTCGGCCCTCGTCTCCCCCACGTGCACGCGAGGGGACGCGGGGGCCGGCAGCACCAGGGTCTGCACCGTCTCCGGGGACGAGCACCGCCCCTGCGTCACCGCGACGACCCCGTAGTACAGGGGGCGCGCGCACACCGGCTTGGGATCCTCCACGCTCAGCGCGGTGACGTCCTCGGCCACGAGATCGCCGTCCCGGGGGCCGGCGGGCGCCCGGTCCTCGCGGCGCAGCACCCGGTAGGAGACCTGGCCGGTGAATTCCGCCGGTTCGCTCCAGTTGAGCACGACCGACCCGGTGCTCTCGACCCCCGCCCGGACGGCGCGCGGCGGGGACGGGGGCATGGTCTCCAGGAGGCGCGGAGCCTCCTCGTCGTCCGCACAGATGGCGATGGCCCGGCGCAGGGCGTCGCGCGCCGCCAGGACGTCGGTGTCGCGATGGCGGGAGAAGAGCTCCATGGCCTGCGCGAAGGAGCTCTCCTCGGCGACGAGCGTCTTCAGGGTGCTCTGGGCCTCCTGCCCGCCAAGATCGGCCCCGGTACCGGCCAGACGGGTCCACACCGCCCGGGCGGCGACCAGCTCGTGGGCCGCAATGTGCGCCCGGACCGTGTCCAGGTTCTCAACGGGGCCCCCCGCCGAACCCCCGGAGACATGCAGGACGATCCGGGCGGCGTCCTCGGGGGCGACGCGGGCTTTGACCAAGGCCGCCAGGACCTGGGGCCGGGGGGCGGAGACGGCGAGCTGGCGGGCGTAGTCGATGACGCTCATGAGGAGCGCATCTTGCAGCTCCTGTTCGGTGGTCACGCCCTCGAGCACGACGCGCATGACCTCGCCCACCGCCGAGGCCTCGGCGGTGGGGGCCTTGGACGCGTAGTCGCGCGCCTCGATCGCCCGGGCCAGATCTATGCGGGCGCGCGAGCCGCCCTGGGGCCGGAATCCCCCGACGATCGCGAAGGAGTCGGGCATCTGGTGGTCGGGGCGCGCCAGATCCGCCGTCGACCCGATGCAGAGGATGGCGTCAACGAGGGTGTGGAAGGGGGAACCCGCCAGCTTCTGGCGGACAGTCCCCTGACGGTAGCGGATCTCGGGCTCCTCCAGGGGGTCCACGACGCGCACCGAGGAGGCCTCCACGGCCTCGATGAGGGCGGCGGGGTCGACGCCGGCCCTGGTGGCGAATCCTTCGACGACCGGGCGCTCAATGGCTCCAATGGCCGCGGCCCCGCTGTCCGCCGCAATGGCCTGCGCCAGCTCTCCCAGCCGCTGCGCGCGGATCTCCTGCGCCCGCCTCACCTGGTCCCGCCAGAAGTCCTGGTTCATAGCGGGATTGCGCCGCACGAGCAGGTCGTGAATGGACTTGAGGCGGGTGCAGAAGGGGAAGAGCCGCTTGTTCTTGTTCCAGACCGAGGGCATCTCCCTGAGCACCCGCTGCTCCAGCTGGGCGTCGGTCATGGAGGGCTCGATGCCGTAGAGGAAGGGCAGGTCGAGGTCCGGGGGCAGCGCGAGGCCCTCATCGGCGTTCATCGCCCGCAGGGCGGCGTCAATGGCCGCCTGGAGGGACTTGTCCTTCTTGATCGCCGTGAGGACGGACTTACGGTACTGCTTGTCGAATTCCATTGTCTCTCCTCGCGATCCCCCCGGACCCCCGGCCTCAGATGCTGATGCTCATCCGCGACACAATGCCGCGGGCCTGCTCGAGCTCCTCGGGCTGCATCGTCGACAGGGAGGCCTCCAGGGTCAGCTCATGGCCGCTGGTGGGCTCCACGGCGTGCAGGGAGGCCAGGCCCTCATTGGTGATCGACAGCGTCAGCTCGATGGGGGAGCCCGCCGGCAGGTCCGGCAGGCCCGTGATCCTCGGGTCCACGCCCTCGGGCGTGATCCGCTTGTTGTGCTCGACCTCCCGGGATTCGGCCTCGCCGGACTGCTCGTAGAGCTGGATCTCCACCGAGGTCTGGTGATCCTCGACGGTCGCCGCCGTCAGGGTCGTGTGAACCGGCAGCTTGTCCTGGGCGTGGGCGAGGAAGCCGATGTAGTCCCCCTTGGTGTCACTGTCGAAGAAGAGCACGCCCACGGACTTGGACAGCACATTGGTGAAGGTGACCTGACGGCCGTCCAGGACGATCTCCTGACCCGATCCCAGCAGCGGAAGGCCGCCGCCGGCGGGGGCGGCGGAGCCCTCGCTCCCGCCTCCGTCGGACACGGCCGGCTGCACGCCGCTGCCGTAGATGGCGGCGCCCTGGGCGACGGCGAGGTCGAACTCCGTGTTCTTCAGCGGCCAGGGGAAGCGGGAGGACAGGCCCTCGGCGACCTGGGGCATGCGGGAGGATCCGCCGACCAGGAGGACCTCGTCGATATTCAGCCCGGGAACCTTGCTCGTGGCAGCGTCCAGGGTCCGCTGGACGATGTCGAGCGTCTCGTTGAGAAGGTGGCGGGTCGCCGCCTCGAACTCCTCCTTGGTCACGAAGATCACGGCCTGCACGCCCTCGTAGCTGCAGCGCAGGCGCGCCTTCTCCTTCTTGCTCAGGGTCTTCTTGGCGGTCTCGACGTCGTTCATGAGGCCCTGATAGAACTCCGGGTCGGCGGCCGGGTCATCATCGATGCCGCTCTCCTGCACGAATTTGGACAGGACGAGATCGAAGAGGGCCTCGTCCCAATCCGCCCCGCCCAGCTTGCGGTTGCCGTCGGTGGCGACGACCTCGAATGCGTTCTGCGTGACGCGCAGCACGGTGCAGTCGAAGGTGCCGCCGCCCAGGTCGTAGACGAAGTAGCACTTGTCCTGCGCGGAGGTGATGCCCACCGACAGGGCCGCGGCGACCGGCTCGGCCAGGATTCCGACCACGTCGAGCCCGGCGATCTGGCCCGCCTGCCGGGTGGCCTCCTTCTCCCCCAGGCCGAAGTAGGCGGGGACGGTGATGACGACCTTGCTGCTGGTCGAGCCCGTCGCCTCCTGCGCCTCGGTCACCAGCTGCTTGAGGATGAGCGAGGAGATGGTCTCCGGGTAGAAGGGCTGGTCGAAGAAGATGCGCTCGTTCTTCTCCCCCATCTCCCGCTTAATGAGGGAGACGGTCTCATCGGGGTAGACCCTCGCGCCGTTCTTCGCCTCCTGGCCGACGACGAAATTGGATGCGCTCTCGAAGTAGACGACGGAGGGTGTGGTGTTCTGGCCATCGCGGTTCTGGATGATCTGCGGCCGACCGTACTCGTCCATATGCGCAATGGCCGAGTAGGTGGTCCCCAGGTCGATTCCGAAGACGTCCTCGCTCATATGCTCTCTTCCTCTCAGGTGAGTTGGATCAGTTCTGCGGCGCATCCGGTCGGAGCGGCGTGCGGTCGGGCTCCGCCCCCTCCGCGCGGGCGGGGGCGGCGCGTCCCCGGTCATCGACATCTTTGACGGACACGGCCTGCTCCTCGGCCGACGTCGCCGAGGCGAGCTCCGGATCGTAGACGTAGACGCCGACTTCGGCGGGTTTGAGGGCGGAGCCCGCCCCGACGAAGGCGTGACCGGGGCGCACGGTCCTGGCCACCGTCCGGTCCCGCTCGGCGTACGGCGTCGCGATCCGTTCGACGGCGCGCAGGCGCGAGCGGTCGAAGGCCGAGCCCACGGCGGGCGCCACCTCCTCCACCCCGAGCATCTCCAAAGCGTCCTGCACGCCCTCGGCGAAGAAGTCCAACTGTTCGCCGAGATTGGGAACGGGCGCGATCGCGCACCGTCCGGCGGCGTCGAGGAGCTGCTCGCGCAGGCGGATGAGATGGCGCGCCACCGGCGACAGCAGCGCATTGACCTGATCCGCCTGGAGCTCGGTGATCCGATCGTGCATCCGAGCGGCCAGCGTCAGCTCCTCCAGCGCCCTGGACCAGGTTCCGTTCAGGGCCTCCAAGGCCCTGGCCACCCGGTCGTCCTCCGGTTCGGTGCGGGGCGGGGCGGGCGCGTACTCGTCCGCGGCGGCGTCCGCCCCGGGGCCGCGATCGTCATCCGCACGCGCACACGTGTCCTGGGCCGAATCCATACGTTGCTCCTTCGCCTCGGCTGCCGGAGGGAGAAGAGGGCTCCGGCGGGTGCACCGACGCACCATGGGGGAAGGTCACCGGCCCCACCCGGGCGCAGGTGGACTGGGTGCGTTCCCACCGCCCCCAGGACCCCACGCTCTCCTCCGCCCGCCCGGTGGGCACGGCCGTGAAGGAGACCCGCTCATGACGGCCCTGACCTTGGGCGGCGCCCTGGCCGCCCCCGCTACCCTGACGAACGCCGGTACCGTCTCCACCGGCGAGACGATCCTGTTCTGTGTCGTCTCCCTGGTCACGGTGGTCTGCGCCCTGGGCGTCCTGACCGCCCGGCGGGCCGTGTCCGCGGCCGTCAACATGATCGGCATTATGATCGGCCTGGCCGTCCTCTACCTGGCCAACGAGGCGTCCTTCCTGGGGATGACGCAGGTCGTGGTCTACACCGGCGCCGTCATGACCCTGGTCCTGTTCGTCATTATGCTCGTCGGGGTCGGCGGGGAGGAGCCGGTCGCGGGCTCCCGGGGCGTGCCCACCCCCGTGGCGCTCCTGGCTGGCGGGGGCCTGGTGGCGGTGCTGGCCGCCGTCGTCTGCGCCACCGTCTTCCCCGGCGCCGCCGGCCTGCTCGACGGCGAGGCCGCGACCCCCGCCGCCCTGGCGGAGGTGCTGCTGGGCAACTACGTGGTCACCATGGAGCTCACTGGCATCCTCCTGGTGGTGGCCGCCCTGGGGGCCCTGACCCTGACCCACCGTCAGCGGCTGCGCGGGGTACGTACCCAGCGTGAGCAGGCCGAGGAGCGCATGCGCGCCTACGCCACCAAGGGGGTCCACCCCGGCCAGAGGCCTGCGCCCGGGGTCTACGCCGCCACCAACTCTGCCGCCGCGCCCGCCCTGGACGCCTCCGGACAGGCCGTGGAGGCCTCCGTGCCCCGCCCCCTGGTGGTGCGCGGCCAGGACCTGGACGTCAGCCAGGTCTCCCCGGGGACCGGCACCCAGGTCGACGGCGCCCTCGCCGCGCGCGACCAGGCGGTGCCCCGTTCCGGTATGCCTGCCATGCCCGGTGCCGCCGCGCCCGTGGTCGTCCAGCCCCTCCTGCCCGGTGCCGGCACCCAGCCCGGTGCCACCGCCCCCGCGCCCGCCCCGAAGGAGGAGCTCACGTGACTCTGCCGATCTCCGCCTACGTCGTCCTGGCCATGGTCCTGTTCACCCTGGGGGCCCTGACCGTCCTGCTACGGCGCAACGCGATTATCGAGCTCATGGGCGTGGAGCTCATGCTCAACGCCGTCAACCTGGTGCTCGTGACCTTCTCCCGCCTGCACGGCAACCTCACCGGGCAGATCTTCGCCTTCTTCGTCATGGTGGTGGCCGCCGCCGAGGTCGTCGTGGGGCTGAGCATCGTGGTGTCCATCTTCCGTACCCGCAGGTCGACGTCCGTGGACGAGGCCAACCTGCTCAAGAGCTGAGGGGACTGGCATGACCACCGCACCGTCTCTCGCCGCGCTCCTGGCCCCCGCCCCCGCGTCGACGGCCCCTACCGGGCCAGCCGCCTGGGCCTGGCTCCTTGTCGCCGTGCCCGCGCTCTCCGCCGCGCTCCTGCTGCTGGGCGGGCGCCGTACCGACGCCTGGGGGCACTGGGTGGGCCTGGCCGCCGCCCTCCTGGACGCCTGCCTGGGCGGGGCGGTCCTGGCCCAGGTCCTGGGGCTGCCCGCCGACCAGCGCACCATGGACCTGAGCCTGTGGCGCTGGTTCGGCGTGGGGGACCTGGAGGTGCGCGTCGGGCTGCGTATCGACCCGCTCTCCCTGACCTTCGTGGCCCTGGTCACCTTTGTGGGTTTCCTCATCCACCTGTACTCCGTGGCCTACATGGCCCACGACCGCGACCGGCGCCGCTTCTTCGCCTACCTGAACCTGTTCGTCGCGGCCATGCTCACCCTGGTCCTGGGCGACTCCTACGTGGTGCTCTTCGTGGGCTGGGAGGGCGTGGGCCTGGCCTCCTACCTGCTCATCGGCTTCTGGAACACGGCCGACGCCGACGCCCCGG
>ERZ773042.1643-NODE-1643-length-12986-cov-12.047019_pt1 | contig 12986 bp, 8 predicted proteins | sample MGYA00511664_ERZ773042 | MGnify/ENA primary metagenome ERZ773042 (study PRJEB29015, sample SAMEA2737984) | human oral metagenome | biome: human oral; feature: human-associated habitat; material: dental | place: China | collected 2036 ... | reverse complement strand
TCCGCAGCGGCCAGGGCCAGGAGCCCGAGGGCCGCGACCGCCAGGCCGCCGGCGCCGGCCCGTCCCTGGCCGAAGCGGGAGACGAGCCGCCCGACGAGGACCACCACGCCGACCGAGGCGATCGAGCTCGGCAGCTCCGCCAGACCCGCCTGAAGAGTGGAGTACTCGCGCACCAGCTGGAGGTACTGGCTGAAGAAGTACAGCAGCCCGGCCAGGGCGAAGATCGCCATGACGGAGGTCAGGACCGCCCAGGTGAAGGCGGGACGGCCGAAGAGCTCGACGTCGATGAGCGGGGTGGCCAGGGAGCGCTGGCGGCGCATGAAGACCCAGCCGAGCGCGAGCCCGACGACCAGGCCCACCAGGGCCGCGGCGGTGAGCCCGTCGTGCGCGAGAGTCTTGACGGCGTAGACGACCGGGACGATGGCGCCCACGGACAGCGCCGCGGACAGGAGGTCGACAGGCCCGCCGTGCTCGTTGCGGGACTCGGGCAGCAGCCACGCCCCGGCGGCGACGACGAGGACCATGACGGGAACGTTGATGAGGAAGACGCTGCCCCACCAGAAGCGCTCCAGGAGGAATCCGCCGACGAGGGGGCCCAGCGCCGTGCCCCCGGATGTGCCCGCGGACCAGATGGCGATGGCGGTGGCGCGGTGACGGGCGTCGGGGAAGATGTTGCGGACCAGGGAGAGCGTCGAGGGCATGATGGTCGCCCCGCTGACGCCCAGGAGCGCACGGGCGGCGATGAGGGCGGCGGCGCTGGGCGCGAAGGCCGCCAGCACGCTGGAGGCTCCGAAGCCGACGGTGCCGGCGAGCAGGAGGCGACGGCGCCCGATGCGGTCGGCGATATTGCCCATGGTGACGAGCAGGCCCGCCAGGGTGAACGAGTAGATGTCGCCGATCCACAGCAGCTGGCTGGCGCTGGGCGCGAGGTGGGCGCTCAGCGAGGGGATGGCCAGGGACAGGACCGTGGAGTCGATGGCGAGGAGGGTGACCGCCAGGGTGAGGACCGCCAGGGCGGCCCAGTCCCGGGTACGCGGTGCGGACGCCGCGCGCGGGCCGACGGTGGTACTGAGATCGTGCGTCGCCATGCCCGTGACTTTACTTTACGTAAAGTAAAGTCACGGGCGTGAGGACTGTCACGGCCGCCCCGGGCGGGTCCCGGCCGGTGCCGGCGGACTCTGTGCCTCGAGCAGGCTCAGTCGGCCTCGGTGCGGGCCCTCGAACCAGCCCCGGGGCCCATCCCGAGCGTCCCGGCGACGTCCGGCGGGAAGTAGCCGGGCCCCTTGAGGACCTTGCCGTCCTCGCGGTAGACGGGCCGCCCGTCCGCGCCCAGCTTGGACATGTTGGAGCGCTGCACCTCGGCCAGCACGGCGGCCAGGTCGATGCCCGTCTCCAGTGCCATGCCGTAGATGACGTAGACGAGGTCCGCCAGGGCGTCGGCGGCCTCGACGGTGTCACGAGCGCCATCATCGGCGGCCACGGCGCGGCGGTAGCTCGACTCGACCTCGGTGCGGGCCGCTTGCCCGTAGACGGCGCCGACGAGCTCGGCGAACTCCTCGGCGATGAGGCTCATACGCATGCTCAGGCTCTCGCGCTCGAGGCGGGCGCCGTCGGTCTGGACGGGAAGTCCGTAGATGTGGTGGAAGCGGCGCACAAGCGCCTCGGGATCGTCCCCCTCACGCTCTCCGACGCCGTCGTGCGCCACGAGGGGAGCAACACCATCGGCGTCGACAGGACCATCCCAGGGGGCTTGCGGCCTACGTGGATCATCGGGCAGCAGGGTGGCGATCCAGCCGTCACGGAGCGCTCCATCATTGAGCAGAAGACGACGCACTCGCCCCTCCCGTTGGAAGCCGAGCGACCAGGCCACTTTCCAGGAGGCCCAGTTGGGCACCGGGCCTCGGTCTGAGTCATGGATGGCGCAACGCCACCGCAGTGCAGACAGGTTCAGAGGACCGTCCAGAGCGAAGGCAGTATCGATGAGGGCGGCGACGGCGCGAGTCATAGTGCCGCGCCCTTGCGCAGCCGCAGTGAGCCAGTAGCCGATCTCTCCCGTCCGAGCGTCTTCCGGACCGCTCAGAGACACACCGAGCATGCCCACCAGGGTCGACGATGCGTCGTCGTCGCCGACTTCACGCACCGCCCAGGTGAGCTCGCGGCCCTCTCTCCAGCCGTTGGCCACGATCTGCTTGACGAAGAACTGCGCGTCACTGCGCTGGTAGCCGCGGGGGACGAGGGTCCACTCCTGGATGTCGGTCTCCCGGCAGATCTCCGCGATGCGGTCGATGTCCTCCCCGGTCGGAGTCGACAGGACGAGAGCAGGCAGATCAGCGTCAGCGGCCACGGTCATCTCAAAGGGATCCATGGGAGGCGATGCTAGCGCTTCCCCCTTCCTCACTCTTGATGAGCTCCCCAAAATCCTTTCCCAGGTCATTTCAGGGGCCTATGCTCGAGGGCAACACTCCCCTAGGAGAAGAGATCACGTGAGCACGCTACCTGCATCTGCGAGACGACGCTACGGCCCTGCGATCCCGCGCTGGATGCTGCCCTCGGTGCATGTGCGCGGGCGGGGCGACGTCATCACGATCGAGCAGAGAGTTCCGGCCCGGGTGGAGAGCATTCACACGACTAGCAGACTCGACTCGACTGATGGCACCCACGTGGAGCATCACACTCCGACCTATGAGTCCGGTCTGGGATCGCCGACAACGCTCACCCTCGTCAAAGAACGCCTGACCGTTCCAGCAAATGCAGTGAGTGAGCAGCAAGTTCGTCAAACCGTCAAAAGCACCATCGACACTTATGAGCCGGGCACCGCACCCCTGTCCACGCAGATCAGCGTGGACGCAGTGATGCGGCTCTTGCAAGCCATCGCCACATTAGGACTGGCAGGATTCGGACTGTATTTTCTCCTTATCCCCGGGTTATTTGAAATCACCTCGCGCACAGCATCAAGCGCCTCGTTTGATCACCTGAACATAGTTCTTCTTATCATCCCTGCGATCATCATCGCCATACTATTAGCAATATTTGTCGTCAGCGCTCGTGCCGCATGGGTGCTACGCACACCAAAGTTCGTGGCCGAGGAGCAGTGGGGGCTGTTACGTCAGGCCCTCACCCAACTGGCCGGGCAGGAGCCCGGCTCATCACGCCCCTTGGATATCGAGGCGGGACTGCGCCGGGATCTCATCACCCACCCGAACGGAGCCTCCAGCGCGCGAGGAGTCACCCGCGATGGACGCATGGGGCCTCCGTGGCCGGATGCCTACGACGTCGCCAGGCGCGTGAGGCAGGGCCGTCGGACCCTCGCCGGATTGACCGTCTTCGCTTCGGTATTCTTGATCGTCGGCATCTTGATCTTCACGTTATTCCTTGCCTCTGGGCAGTTCACGCTCACCCCTCTACTCTTCGGCGTCAGCATTTTCGGCGTCATCATCTCCCTTTCCTCCAAGCGGTGCGACCGTCTCATCATCTCTTATCCCAGCACGATGCCTGGGGAGGAAGAGCCGCGAGAGATCAGCTGGGAGGATGTTGATGCCCCCTCCCTGCCCGCGTGGTGCGATGCGCGTCGGCGCGAGCACTACTGGAACCTTGCAGCGATCGTTTTCTTAGTCGAAATGCTCGTTGCAGTCCTCGCAATAATTTCCTCCACAATACTGACTCAGACAATGTTCACGACCAGCGTCTCTTCGGAGGAGACTCGAACCCACACTCTGATATTGAACTCGGTCCTTGCACTGACCGTCATCGCTGCGGCACTCGCAACCGTTGTGATCGGCGGGCGCTGGATACGGCAGAAGGACAGCGAGCTGCGCCGTCGAGCCGGGCTTGCCTAAGACTGACTGAGGGTCTTGCATGCTGCAGCGCCGTTCAGATCACCCGACGGACGCCTCCACAGTCCGGCGGCGTAGGACCGGCCAGCAGGTGACCATGATGAGACCTCCCAGCAGACCGTAGGCCAGTGCTACCCACAGTCCGTGATCATCGGCGAGCCAGCCGACAACCGGCGGCGCCAAAAGGCCTGTGAGCCGGGCGAGCCAGGACACGATCGTCAGGCCCAGCCCGGCAGGGAGCCCTTCGACGTCGTCGGCCGCGGAGTAGGTCACGGGAACGGCGACGGCGCAGCCGGCCCCGGAAACGGCCATCCCGATCAGTGTTCCGGGAACCGAGGAGACCACGAGTGCGAGCCCCATCCCGAGTGTCACCAGAGCGCCGCCCCAGGCGATGACCGCTCGTTGACCGACGGCGTCGATGATGCGGTCCCCCACCAGGCGCCCCACGATCATCGTCCCCTGGAGCGCCACCAGTCCCAGCCCCACGCGGCCGGCTGTGGCGCCCTGCGCGGACAGGAGCAAGGAGGACCAGTTCATGGCGACGTCCTCGGGAAGCATGGAGGCGGCGCATAGCAGCCCGACGATGCTGAGGACCAGGATCGTCACCGGCAGGGAGGGACGCGGTGGAACCGTTACAGGCGCCTCATGGGAGTCCTGGGAGTCCTCGGCCTGATCGAGGGCGCGCTCAGCAGCATCATGACCGGGTAGGAACCAGCCCGCGAGCAAGGGCCCCACCGAGATGACCAGCAGTACCACCGCCGTGACCGTCATATGGGTCCCCGGTCCCACACCGGCCCCGGCCATGGCCTGCCCCATGGCCGCTCCCAACACAGCACCCAACGACCAGGAGGCGTGGAAGCTCGTCACGATAGAGGCGCCCCAGCGGCGCTGGACCCGCAGGCCGTGAGCATTCTGCGCGACATCGACGATGGCGTCTGTCCCACCTACCACCAGGAGGCAGGCCGCCAGGGCGATCCATGAGCGGGCCAGACCGGCACCAAGGAGAGCCAGTGCCACCACGAGCATGCCCAGGCTGGCAACCTTCGCCGAGGTCAGACGAGCGATGAGCCAGGACGCCGCCAGTCCTGCCACGAGAGCTCCGACACTGGCCGCGGCCACGGCCTGACCGAAAGCCGCCTTGCTCAGGCCCAGATGAGCCACGATCTCCGGAAAGCGTGGAACCAGGTTGGCGAATCCCAGACCGTTGGCCAGGAAGACCAGGTAGACCCCGGCTCGGGCACGCAGCAGCTCAGGACTGCGCCGCGGCCTGAGACGGCTGATCAACGGGATGGCGGGGCGCATCGGCCCAGGCTACCGAAGAGTCACAAGGGGAAGTATCACCCATGAGAAAAGTGGACAAAGGGATGGCGTCGACGACGCCGGGCGCCTAGGCTGGCTCTGGCAGAACGTCCTTGCGACACAAGAGTTGTTGGCTCTTGCACGTAACACCCACGATTCCCCGACCTCGTCTCACATGGAGGATGAATGTCTTACGGAAGCGGACCCACCCCATACCCTGCCGGCCAGGCACCCTACGGCGCCCCCCAACAGTTCGGAGCACCCGCCCTGAGCCCCGACATCGCTCCACTCCCGGGCGCGGGCTTCGGCGAGGCCGTTAAGCGCTTCTTCCAGCGCTACGCCCAGTTCCGCGGCTACGCCTCCCGTTCGGAATACTGGTGGCCATGGTTGCTGAATGCCATCATCAGCTTCGTCCTGAGTCTCTTCACCGTGATTCCGATGCTCACCGCTATGAATGCCGCCATCGAAGCGGCCCAGAACGGCGAACTCCAGACAGAGCCCGTGTATTCGACCGGTGTCCTCATGATGTCCGGCGTCTCATCGCTCTACAGTCTCGCGATTCTTCTTCCGAGTCTGTCGGTCTTGGTACGCCGCCTGCACGACACTGGAAAGTCAGGAGCCTGGTTCTTCATCGGGTTCGTGCCGATCGTCGGACCGATCTGGCTGTTGGTTCTCCTTGCTTCAGAGTCTCGTCCGGACCTCTACCGCCCCGAGTGGAGTTGACCTCCGCCTTCTCACGAACAGCGTGATCCCCAGAACCTCGAGGTTCTGGGGATCACGTATTAATCAGCCCTGTTGCGACACGGAGCCCATACCACCAAGAGATGCCGGGGACGCAAGGGGAAGTTCTCCTCACATCGGCACACGCCATCAAGATGACAGGGAAGGGCTCCTACCTCTAGGCTGCCTCCGCCACGCTGTCCCAGGCCTGGCTCGGTATTTCCCTCAAGACGCCACGGATGCATCGCTTTCCAGCGTCTCTCAGTCTCACTTGGAGGATTCATGTCCTACGGAAGCGGCCCCGCCCCCTACGGCGATCAGCCACCTTACGGCGGTCAGGCTCCCTATGGCGGCCAGGCTCCCTATGGCGGCGGTCCCGCCCCCTACGGCGCCCCCAACCAGTTCGGACAGTTCGGCGCGCCGGCCCTGACACCCGACATCGCCCCCCTGCCCGGCGCGGGCTTCGGAGACGCCGTTAAGCGCTTCTTCCAGCGCTACGCCCAGTTCCGCGGCTACGCCTCACGCTCCGAGTTCTGGTACGTCTACCTCTTCAACACCCTCGTCACCTTCGGTCTCTACATGGTGATGCTGCTCGGTGGAGCCCTCACACTGTCCTCCGACTCCTCCGGAGAGTCCACAGGCGTTTTCGCCATGCTCGTGAGCGCTCTGCTCGGGCTCTACGGGCTGGCGATCATCATCCCGACTCTCGCCCTGGCAGTACGTCGCCTGCACGACAACGGCAAGTCCGGGCTCTGGCTCTTCATCTCCTTCATCCCCGGTGGCTCGATCGTGCTCCTGGTCTTCTTCTGCATGGAGTCCCGCCCCGACCTCTACCGTCCCGAGTGGAGCTGACCCGACCTCCTCGCGAAAGCGAAACGACGTGATCCCCGGAACCTCAAGGTTCCGGGGATCATGTGCTGGTGGTGTCCGAGGGGGGACTTGAACCCCCACGCCCGTTTAATAAGGCACTAGCACCTCAAGCTAGCGCGTCTACCTATTCCGCCACTCGGACTTGTGTTGTCTCCTCCGCCTTTCAGCGGCTTCTCCGGGACCTCGCCCCGGCGACGCAGAGAAACTTAGCATGACGGCCACCGAGGCCACCAAACCACCTTCAAGTGCTTCCCATCACACTCCGGTGCTCTCGACGCTCAGTGTCACCTGCATGGACCAGCTCGCCCCAGGCTCGATAGTGGGTGCGTGCTCTCGTACCGCTCCGCTCTCGACGCAGACCATGGTGGGGAACTCGTCGTCGGCCATGTCCGGCAGCGGGGTACTGTAGGTGGACCAGGGGTTCCACACGATGGTGGAAGGAGCATTGCGCTTGTCGATGCGGATGGTGCGCCGACGCCCGGGATCGATCACCGCAATCGGCGCGGCGGAGTCGTAGATGCGGTCCACAGGACCGGAGATCTTGACGTCACCCTCCTGAACACGCCGGCTTTCCTGCGGATTGCGGGCCAGGTTGTCACTATAGGCGGCTGCGTCCAGACCGCTGATGACACTGGCGGTGACATCGTGGACCGACAGGTAGGTGTGAGCGGCGGCCTCCACCGTGCGAGGCTCGGTCCCGTCATTGCGCAGGCTCAGCCCCAGGCGCAGGGTCTGGCCGACCTCAACCTCGTAGAGCGCAGTCAGACGATCGCGGCTGACACTCAGAAGGGCCCGGACACCACCGTCGTCGGTACTGGTGACCGTCCGCAGCCGCCAGGGTGCGATGCGCGCCCAGCCGTGCTTCGGCACGGCATTCCCGTTGATACCGACACCGAACTCGGGCAGGCACAGGGGAATGCCTCCACGGATAGCGGTGGCGCCGTCGAAGACCGCCTGCCTCGAGGTGAAGATGACCTCCGAGCCACCACGCGGGATCCATGACGTCACGGTGGCGCCATGGAGGTAGATCTCAGCGGCCCCGGCCGGGGCGTCGATGAGGAGCCGCGGCTGTCCTCCCGATCCCGGTCCGAATGCAGCGGTGCGCGGTAGGCGCACCGGGCTCGTCGTCGCAACGGAGTGATTCGGGGTGCTGTCATTCGGGGCGGTCATGGGGCCACGCTAGTAGGCTGGTCGTGTTTCGTCAGCCCGATGACCAGCGAAGGCCTAAACGTTCACCCCATGACAACAACCAGTTCTGCGTCAGAAGACACACCTGCCGAGGCTCCCGAGCCCTCCAAGACAGCCGGCTCCACTGAGCCGGCCGGGCCAGCCGATCCCAGTGCGAAGCCGTCTCGAGAGCTTCTGAGCAGCAGCGGTCTCCTGAAACGGCTCAAGTACGCTCGCACGGCGCTGGACCGGGGGATCGATTGGGCGGAGAGACGCAGGCAGGCGGATCGTGACTACCAACTGCACTGGGAGTCCGCTACGGACGGTGAGCCCACCACGGAGCCAGTCACCCCACCTGTGTCCACCACCCATGTCCGGGTGACGCCGTCGGTCTCGTTCCCCGAGACGGTGACAACCCGTTCGTCGGTCCTGGACTCTCTGCCCTCCTGGTTGGTGCGCGGCGGCATAGGGGCGTGGTTGGGGTTGGGGGTCATCATCGTGATCGGCCTCGTCTTCTACGCCACCTCGCAGGTGATCCCGGTATTCATCGGCCTATTCATGGCACTGGTCTTCACCTCGATCCTCCAGCCGCTGGTGAACCTCTTCGCCAGGATCATGCCCCGCTATCCGGCGACCTTCCTGGCGCTGCTCACCACCATTGGCGCGATCGCGGCACTGGTCACCTACGTGGTCACCTCCGTGACCAGTCAGTGGAACTCCTTGGCCTCCCAGTTCAGTGACGGCATCGACACGATCATGGACTTCCTGGAGCGCGGACCGTTGCACCTGACGCAGCAGCAGATCTATCACCAGCTCCAGATCTGGCTACGTCAGGGACGGCACTACCTGCAGTCCAATGCCCCTTCCCTGGCCTCAGAGTTGGTCTCCAACGCGAGCGCCGTCGTCGATGTCCTCACGGTCCTGGCGCTGGCACTGTTCGTCACGATCTTCCTCCTCGCCTCCGGTGGGAGGATGTGGCGCTGGTTCCTCAATGAGCTGCCCGCCACGATACGCGAGCCGACCCACCGGGCGGCGGGCGCGGGCTGGTACACCTTCGCCGGATATGCGCGCGGCACCGTGCTGGTGGCACTGACCGACGCCATCATGGCCGGGATCTTCCTGCAGCTGGTGGGGATCCCTCTGGCCGCACCGCTGGCGGTGCTTGTGTTCATCGGCGCCTTCATCCCGATCATCGGCGCTCCTGTGGCCATGCTCGTGGCCATGGTGGTGGCCCTGGCCTCCGGCGGTTTGGTCACCATGATCGTCGTCGGTGTGGGGGTTGCCGGCATCGGTCAGATCGAGGGACATATTCTCCAGCCCCTCATCATGGGACGGCAGGTCTCTCTGCACCCGGTTGTGGTGATCATCGGCGTCGCCGTGGGGACCTACGCCTCCGGACTGCTCGGCGCGGTCGTCGCGGTGCCGCTGATCAGCGTGGCCTGGTCCGTCTACTCCGAGCTGCACACCAAGGACGCCCCGGTCACCGGCGAGCTGCCCGCATACTCCTCCCCCAAGGACCCCAAGGAGTAAGGGCCTCCGGGCTCAGCACCAGTCCCGGCTGCCGGTGACGGGAACACCGGGAAGGGCCTGGAGATGCTCAGCCATGAGGGCGACGACCCCGTCCCCCTTCTCCACCGTTCCGCGCACGATGAGGGCGCTGGCACGTCTGCCGATGCTACGGTAGCGGCGCCACATGCCGGCTCGACAGACGACATTGAGCAGGCCGGTCTCGTCCTCCAGGTTGAGGAAGATCATGCCGGAGGCAGTATGGGGCCGTTGTCGGTGGGTGACGACGCCCGCGACCCGGACCCGGCTCCCGTGCTCCTGATGGGATAGTTCGGCCGCCCTCAGCACGCCGCCGGCGGCCAGTCCGGGGCGTAGCGGGCTCAGGGGCGAACCGTGCATGGACACCCCGGTCAGACTCAGGTCGGCGGCCTGTTGCTCGCGGGCGGTCATGATCGGCAGGGGCGGGGCGACGGCGCCGACGGTGGTGCCCGGAAGCGTGGGTTGGAGCCACGCGCCTCGCTCCTGGTGGGAGGAGCCGAGACATCGGCCGTGCTCATCGGCCAGGACACCTGCGGCCCATAGGGCCCGACGACGCTCCACCCCCAGACTGCCGAGGGCGCCTGAGGCAGCCAGTGCCTCAAGACGGGAGCGGCTCAAACTCACCCGCCGGGCGAGGTCGGCCAGGTCCCGGTAAGGGCCGTGGGCGCATCTCTCAGTGACGACAGCCTGTGCGGCCCTCGCCCCCAGCCCCTTGATCGAGGCCAGGCCCAGACGCACCGCAAGGTCGTCGTGGACGTCGAGCGGGGACAGAGCGGCAGGATCGGGGGCCAGTGCTCTCCACTGGTCTGGCGATTCTTCTGGCGGTCCCGCACTCAGGTACTCGTCCCTCTGCTCTACGGTGGCTTGAGCCGGCGAGTAGTTGACGTCTGCGGGCAGAACGCGAACACCGTGACGGCGGGCGTCGGCCACGAGGGACTGCGGGGACCAGAAGCCCATGGGCTGGGCGGCGAGGACTCCGGCGTAGAAGTCCTCGGGCTTGCGCACCTTGAGCCAGGCCGAGGCGTAGACCAGGTAGGCGAAGGAGAAGGCGTGAGACTCGGGGAATCCGAACTCGGCAAACGACCTCAACTTGCTGTAGATCTTCTCAGCGGTGGGCTCGTCAACGCCTCGGTCCCTCATACCGGTCACGAGCCGGTCGTGGAGAGCCTCCATCCGTTCGATGGACCGCTTGGCCCCCATGGCCTGACGCAGGGTGTCGGCCTCGGCGGGACTGAACCCTGCGGCGTCGACGGCGATCTGCATGAGCTGCTCCTGGAAGAGCGGCACGCCCAGCGTCTTGGCCAAGGCCGGTTTGAGGGAGTCGTGCAGATAGGTGACCTCCTCGCGTCCCAGCCTGCGGCGGATGTAGGGGGTGACGGCGTCGCCCTGAATGGGACCGGGACGGATGAGGGCGACCTCGACGACGATGTCGTAGAAGGTCTGGGGGCGCAGTCGTGGCAGGGTGGCCATCTGGGCGCGCGACTCGACCTGGAAGACCCCGACCGTGTCCGCGGCAGTGAGCAGCCGGTAGACGGCCGGGTCCTCCTCGGGGAGGGTGTGCAGCCCCCAGAGCCGGCCGGTCTGGGAGGCGCGAAGCTCTCCTTCCTCGACGGCGTCGGGGACGGCCTGGCCCCGCTCGGCCAGGGTCGTGAAGGCCAGGCGCAGGGCGGTGAGTGCTCCAAGACCCAGGAGATCGAACTTGACCAGGCCGGCCTCAGCACAGTCGTCCTTGTCCCATTGGAGGACCGAGCGGTTGTCCATGGCGGCCCAGCGCACCGGGCAGACTTCGGTGACGGGGCGGCCGCATAGGACCATGCCTCCGGAGTGGATTCCCAGGTGGCGGGGCAGACGCAGCAGCTTCTCGGCGATTTCGAGGACCGGCGCGGGGACCTCGTCGCCCTGTCCTGTCAGTCCTCCGGGGCGCACCGTGGTCCATCGGTCCATCTGCCTGGCCCAGCTGTCCTGTACGCCGGCGGAGTGGCCGAGGGCCCGGGCAGCATCGCGGACGGCGGATCGGGGGCGATAGGAGATGACGTTGGCGACCTGGGCGGCGCGGTCTCGCCCGTAACGGGAGTAGACGTGCTGGATGACCTCTTCTCGGCGGCAGGCCTCGATGTCGAGGTCGATGTCCGGGTAGCCGGCTCGCCCCGGGGACAGGAACCGTTCGAAGAGCATCTGGTGCCGGACGGCATCGACGGCGGTGATCCCCAGGGCGTAGCAGACTGCGGAGTTGGCGGCGGATCCTCTCCCCTGGCACAGGATTCCCGACTGTCTGCAGAACTCGACGATGGAGTGCACGATGAGGAAGTATCCGGGAAACCCCAGGGACTCGATGACGTCGAGCTCGTGGTTGAGCACCTCCCAGGCACGGGGGTGCTCCTGCGGGGCGCCGTAGCGGCGGACGGCGCCTTGGCGGGTGAGCTCGCGCAGCCAGCTGGCGGGCGTGTGTCCGGCGGGGACGTCGGCCTCGGGCAGGTCGGGGGCGATGAGGGACAGATCGAAGGCGAGGTCCGCGGCCAAGTCTGCGGCCAGGTCGACGGCGTCGGGGCTGCGGCGGTGGAGTCTGGCCATGTCCTGGGCTCCCCGCAGCCAGCGGCCGATGGCGGGCAGGTGCCCGCGTGCTCCTTCCAGGTCGGTGACCAAGCGGGTTGCGGTGAGGACATCGGCGAGGCGTGCGTCGGCGGGTCGGGCGCAGCGCACTGCGCCGGTGGCCACGAGGGGCAGTCGGTGGTCGTGGGCTAGCCGGGTCAGGACTTCGGTGAGCGCGGCGTCGGTGGGGCCACCGTCCAGGGTGAGCTCGACGGCCAGGCCGACGACGGCATCTATCTGGTGGAGACCGAGGCCGACGTGGAGCGGCTGCAGGTGCCCGAGGGCGTGTCGCTGGCCTACGTCACCCAGACCACCCTGTCGGTGGACGACTGCCGCACCGTCATCGAGGCGCTGCGTCGGCGCTTCCCGCAGATCAACGAGCCCAAGAAGCAGGACATCTGCTACGCCACCCAGAACCGCCAGGACGCCGTGAAGTTCATGGCGCCGCAGTGCGATCTGGTACTGATCATCGGCAGCCCGTCCAGTTCCAACAGCAACCGGCTGCGCGAAGTGGCCGAGCGCCACGGCTGCGAGGCATACCTGATCGGCAGCGCCGCGCAGCTCAACCCGGCCTGGCTGGAAGGGCGCAAGCGCGTCGGCATCAGCGCCGGTGCCTCGGCGCCCGAGATCCTGGTCGACGAGCTGGTGGCGCGCCTGCGCGAGCTGGGCGTGAAGTCCGTGCGACCGCTGGAAGGCGTGCAGGAGAACATGGCCTTCCCGCTGCCCAAGGGGCTGGCACTGAAGCGCCCGCAGGCCACGGGTGAAGCCGCAGCCGACGGCGATGTCGCCAAAGCCCCCGCCGTGGACGCGCCAGCAGCGGGTCATGCGTCGGCAGCCGGCACATCCGCATGAAGCTCACGCTGCTGTCGCGCAGTTACTGCAGCCTGTGCCAGAAAATGCTGGACGCGCTGCAGCCCTGGCGCGAGGTCCACGGCTTCGACATCGAGGTCGTCGACGTGGACG
>ERZ773042.1641-NODE-1641-length-12988-cov-3.655919_pt1 | contig 12988 bp, 14 predicted proteins | sample MGYA00511664_ERZ773042 | MGnify/ENA primary metagenome ERZ773042 (study PRJEB29015, sample SAMEA2737984) | human oral metagenome | biome: human oral; feature: human-associated habitat; material: dental | place: China | collected 2036 ... | reverse complement strand
TAGCTGGAGGAGAAAAGCAATCCTGATTAATTTTTGGCAACGAAGAAATTCGTTGTCTCAATCACTTGTCTATGGCAATACTTTTCAAGGGAACAATATAGGGTATACGGAATTTGAAAACGCAGTGCCAAAAAACAACGGGAATTTCCAAATGGAAAGCTTTCAAGAAGAGGCAGAAACGGCTCCCATCCTATTTGCGTATGGGTTAAAAGACTCTAAAATCGCTTTGCAAAAAGGCGAGATGGTTGTGCGTAACGAGCGCGGCGAAGTGGTTTTCAATAACCGCTACGATTATATGCGGATACTCAACTATTTCCATAACATCAACGCATTGTCTTTGGACGGCGCGGGACTGCATAATGCCCCAAAGAGATTCTCTTTCCCGGGGCGCAGAATCGCGGTGTCTGCTCTATCACAAAACGCCTGTTTTGCTTACGCAGAAGGAGGGAAGGCATATCTGTATAATACGGGGTTCTGGTTTCCTGACCCAAGTACGGTGGAGTTTACGACCTGCGTCTCTCTTTTTGGTGGAGAGCCGCCTGCGGGTGGTGTGAGGTATCCAGACTTATCACAAGAAATGGTAAATCTCGCATCATTGCTCAACGTCATGATTTTGGATGTCACGGGATGTACGCCCGGATGGATACAGGAAGCCGAGACAGGCAGACCGTTTTTGGAAGAAATAAAATAGGAGGACAACAAAATGAAGAAAAAGTACATTGTCAACGGGAAGATCACCTATCCACAGGGCGAAAGTGCCCTCACGAACTTCACGTTTACGAACGTGGAGACGGGCGAGATGTTCAGCCTCGCAACCTCCGATCAGGCGGAGGCGGATGAGATCACCTACGGCGATCACGTCATCATCGAGGTGAAGAAAGACACTGACCCGCCGCAGGAAACGGAGGGACAGGCAGCAGGGTAATCACAGTGGGCGCGCATCATGCGGTGTGCGCCTTTTGTATGTCTGGAAAGGATGAGCCTATGGCAAGAGGAGAACTATTCGCCGAACTCGAGGGAATCAAGGCGCAGATCAAAGCGCTCGCGGAGAGTCTGCCAATGGGGCGCGATCAACTCTATGCGATCAACGAGCGCATCGCCCGCCTCGAGGAAAGCACAAAGTCCGCGCACCATCGTCTGGATGAGTTCAAGAGAGATGTGTGCTGGACAATCGGCGTGTCGACAACCATTGTCGGCATGTTCGCGAGTATCTTGACGTGGGCGCTCGGCGGGAGGTGATGAGATGCTGAAGCAGGAGCGGCTGCCGCCCGTGGATTGGATGGTCGGGACAGGGCTTGTCATCGTGGCAGTCCTGTCAGTATTTTTCGGCACGCCTGAGCTATCGAGTAATGTTACATCGGGACTCATCGGATTTCTCGGGCGGTCGGTCATCAGTAAGAAAGGAGCGAAATAATGAGCGTATTACATCCAAGCGAGATGCGGCGCGTAACGCCCGCCGAACTCGAAAGCCTCGCTATGTACTACCGCGAGGCAATCGCAGAGGCAGCACGGGAACAGGGACGCGAGACGAAGGTCTACCTCCACTGGTCGGCGGGACACTACGGGCAGTTTTGGAGCGATTATCACGTCCAGATCGACAAGGACGGCGAGATCTACGTCATCGCCGATGGGGAGCTGGATGATGTACTCGCGGCAACCTACCGCCGCAACAGCGGCAGTGTAAGCATCTGCCTCCTCGGTTGTCTGGGGGCAAATACCAACAACCTCGGGCAGGAGTCGCCAACGACGCTGCAGATCGAGGGTATGGCCAAGGCAATCGCCGCTCTGTGTAACGGACTGTGGCTCACCATCGACAAGACGCGCGTCTTAACACACGGCGAGGCTGCGGACAACGAGGACGGAATCGAGCCTCACGACCCGTACGGACCGAAAAACGGATGCGAGCGTTGGGATCTCGAGTATCTCGGCACGCTCGAAAGCCCGAAATACCACCCGTGGGCGGAGGACGGCATGCGCGGCGGGGACGTGCTGCGCGGCAAGGCGAACTGGTATCGGCAGTATTGGCAGGAGCATGGAGGCACGCCGAATGCTTGAGAGGGCAAGGGCTCTTGTTAGAGAGCATAAAACGGCCTGTCTGGTAATTCTGTGCATCCTGCTTGCCGGCATAGCCTATGCTGTCGGTCGCCACTCTGCCGAGGAGCAGACGGCGACTGAAAAACCCGCCATCATGACACAGGAGCAGACGCAGGACACGGCGACGCTGCGGGCGCAGCTCGACATCTCCAAGAGCAACGCAGAGGCCTTGCAGCGGAGACTTGCGGAGGTGCAGGCGGGGCAGTGTGCTCCAGCGGCTACCTATTACGTGCAGGCACCGACTGTGGAGCGTGCGGCAACGATTGTCGAGCGGCAGATCAAAGAGGATGCGCCGACGCTGCCCCGTGCGGCGCGTGAGAAAGCCGACCGCACCGTCGTTACACCGATCACGCAGGACAAGGGCGGGCGTACACTTCCACCAGAGGAGCAAAAGGTCGACGTATACAAGGTCAACCTCCGCAAAGATCACCGCATCAAGGCGGGCGCGTCCGTCATCGACGGCAAGGCGCTCATGAGCATTGGTTACGAGCAGGGGCGATTTGAGGCACTTGCACATTTCGACGGCGGGCGTTATAAGGGTGTGACGGTAATGTATAACATCGCGGAGTGGTGAGAGAATAAATGAACAGAGGGGACAGCGTATCTTGCGCCGTCCCCTTTTTCGTTTGTCTACAATTTGCCTACAAAATGCCATGATTCGCCCTCTATATTGCTATTTCGTCTTTGTGCAAAAAACACTGTGTTATTTCTGTAAAGCCTTGTCGCTGTTGGGCTTACGGGTTCGTCGTAAAACTTGCTATATCACCTCTTTGTATATTCTGATGTTTTGCCGGAAAATCTGTAATTTGTGTAGATGATATGAAGTCAATTTTTCCCTCGTCAAAGGACAGAGTAATACAGTGTCCGTCCTCATTATAAGACAGTCCCGTTCGCTGCGTTCGTTAAAGCGTGGAGATAATGTCCCCATGTATTGGGGATCATTGATAAATATATCAATATCTTTACTCTTACGATGATTGAATACATAGGATAAGACCGTTCCTCCGCCTAAAGAATAGGTGGAGGAAGGCAGCTTGGCTTCCTCAATAATAGATGCTGCATATTCGAGTAGTTGCGTGGATAAAACATAGTCCGGTCTGTCTTTAGAACTCACCATGATTCAATGCTCTCCTGAAATCATAGGTTTCTCCTTGTTCCGGAAGGAGTTGGAAAATATCAATAATCTGCTCTTTGGATATATCCTGTTCACGCATAAAGTCTTTAATCAGGGATATATAACATTCGTCAAAAAATCCCAATAAATACCCCAAATGTTTGGTTTTATCATAAGGGATTTCTTTTTTGAATATCCTTGCCAAAGTTTGATATGTCATTATTTCACCATGCCTAATATTCATTAGCCCCTGACAAGCCCGAGATGCACGATTTACATATGGTCTTGATAAAACCTGCAACACATGACTCCCCCTTTTTTTCTTTATTATACTACGGTATTTAGCGTAATACTACCTCCCCCAATTTTGGTACATTTTTTCTTCCTGTGCTATCGCCTTATCGCGTGTCTGCTCCTCCTGCCAGCGTACTGTGATTTTCCCCTGCTGTTCATGCTCTCTAAGGAAGCGGTCTGTAAGGGCTGAAATCTTTCCTCGGATCATCCTTACGCGACGGCTGATTGCCTGTCTGACGCGCGGCGAACGTGCCCCTCTTTTCCTATTTGTGGTGCGCTGTATATCACGTCGATTTTTTGTGAGGTAGAGGCGGACGTATTCTACGTTTCCGTCCGTATCGCGTGCTTCGGCGGCAGAGATGATCCGCCCCTTCTCACGATCAAAGAGCAGCTGATATTTCGGGACAGAGCCGCGCCGTATATCATCGTTCGTGCGGACGGCTTCAATCATGGTGATTTTCTTTCCGTCATCCGGCAGCTGTCCTAAGAAGGCATAGGTTCTTCCGTCAAACGTCTTAGACTTCAAGCTGCCGATCGGTGTCTCTCCCTCTATTTTTGAATACCGATTGAGTGTACGCGGCATTTTGTCCGCGAACAGGATCATCGCACGATCCGCTTTTTCCAGACGGCTGCGAATCGCTGCATAGCGTTCCGCTTCATTGAGTGCTGCCACATGTTTTTTATACATAGCGGCGATGGCTGCATCTGTCGGCTGTGCTGTCTGATTCTGCTGGACGATGGCATCGACCTTTTCCCGGAAAGCATCCGTCTTCATTTCCGTTTTGAGCGCGGCCAGTTTCTTTCCTAACGTCGTTCTTTCATCGCTCAAACGCTTTACTTCACGCAGCGCATCAAAAAGGGCAGGAGACTTTTCTTTTTTTTGTACAAGGGCATCTGCATGTGCGCGAGCCGTTTGTAGCTTCTTTGCCGCTGCGGCGTAGGCTTTCTTTGTTTTACCATATTCACCGCCAAATACACGATCAACAGCAGAGACGTATTGAATCTTTTTGTCAGTGGACTTCTTCATCCGTTTATACTGTGCAAGTTCACGCGCTGCAAGTTTCCGATATACAGATTCCTTTTTCGCGCAATACGAATAGACATCCTCCACTGTTACCGTGTATGGATCATCTTGGATTTCTGCAATCTCGTGGTCGTCCTGTGCGTTTTCGCGCTCGGCGCGAATACGCAGGCGTTCCTGCTGTATTTCGCGTGCGATTTTGCGCAGTGCAAAATCGTTGGCGAATACAGCGATATTCACCTCTTCTAGCGAGCGTTCGTCAGTGGCATCGGCGGGGACTTCTGAATCATCAGCCGTGCGGTATGCCTCCTCAATCGCGAACTGAATTTTTTTCATCATGGCAGGGTTCTTGTAAATGTTTCCAAGGTGCGGTGCCGGTGTCCGATCGAGCAGCACCGCTTCCTCTAGTTTCCCCTGCTCAATCAGATCATGACGCTGTGCATTCAGCGTTCGATGATCGATTCGGCAGGACAGCCCTTTTTCTTTGAATTTATCGTTGACAAGCTGCGCCCATTTTTCACGCAGTTCAAGCGTTGCCTCCTTCCGTGCCCAATACGTCTCTGTGCGGTAGCCCTGTGTCGGTTCACCCGCTTCGTTCTCTGCGTAGTTTTTGAAAAACTTGTCTTCTGAGAGCGAGCGATCCGCCTCTAACACTTTTTCGCTGAACATCAAATGACAGTGAATGTTGCGATGCCGGCTGTCGAATGCTGCCGGTTTGTCATGAATCGCGTATGAATATACGTGGTTCTTTTTTATTCCCGTCTCCTCTATGAATCGCTCGATCAGGGCTTTGTTTTCTTCAAGGGTCAGCTCTTCCTGCAAGCCGAGGCGGAACTCCCGATATGCACGACCGTTCTTGCGTCGGTGGGTTTCGGCTTGCTCCCAAAAATCAGAGGCGTTTTCCGCCCACTCCGGCAGATTGCCGGAAGCAAGAAAAACAAGGTCTTCCCGTCTTGACCGGCTTTTCTCGAACTTTCCTTCACGGGCAATATACTCAAAATGCAATTTTGTATTGAGTTTTGAGCCGTCACGGCGTGTACCGTGCGGCGTATTCTCGAAATAGAAAATTGACATTTTGACTCCTTTGCCGCAGCAAATGTTTTATCGCCGCTCGTGGCGATCTGCACATCCATGCACGCATGGATGTGCCTCATCATGCTTTTTGAAGCATGATGAGATGCGGCGACGCCGCATTGCGCTGGAGGCGCACCGGTCCAGCCGGAGGGTGGCGCATGGAAATCTCAAAGAGATTTCTGTAAATGCGCATTCCTTTTTCTGTTATCGGCATAATATCATATTACCCTTTTTAAGGCAATATCCGTCTTTGAATCAACCGTCAATCTTGCGTATATGTTTTGTTTTATGGCTCTTCCGCTCTTATAAAATACCCGTTATTCACTATTTATATATTTACATAAAACCTTATATATGATAAAATCCACTAAAAGGAGGTGATAGAACGTATGGAACAACAGGAAAGATTTTATCCAAAAGGCAAAGCGACGGATGTATTTGATCGCGGTGCTGCAAAACGCTTCCAGACGGATTTATACAATCTTGCATTGGATAAAGACGTTGCCAAGAAGCGGAATCTTCTCTATATGGCACTGCTTGCTCTTTGTGTTGTTGCTATGGTATTTGTCGTTACCACGGCAAACTTTAAGACGTACGTCGTCCGTGTGGATAATGCAACGGGACAGGTGGAAGCCGGAGGAGAGTTGAAAGCGACGAATTACGATCCACAAGAAGCAGAAGTGCGTGCGTTCCTCGTGCAGTTCATTCGGGATACGCGCACAGTGCCGCTCGACCCGGTGCAGTATAAGACCAGTTGGGAACATGCACAGCATTTCTTGACGCAGGAAGCGGCAAACAAATTAAATGCCATATTGCAGACGGACAATCCTGCATCGAAGTTTGGCAGAGCGACAGTACAGCCGACGATCCGATCCATTCAAGCGCAGCCGGGATCACCGGCAACGTATCAGGTGCGCTGGGTAGAAGATGAATTTGCATTAAGCGGGAATGCCACAGGTGTGAAAACAAGCTATACAGCACTGCTTTCGGTTGTGCTTGATCCGCCAAAGAAAGAGGAAGAGCTGCTTATCAATCCGCTCGGACTCAAGATTAAGGATTTGACAATCACGAAAGAGATGGAAGAAAGGAAATAAGGGGGTGACATTGTGAAACTGAGGCGTAAGGTAAAAAATGCCTTTTTGATCGTGGGTGCAGCCTCTTTCGCAGCCATGCCCCTAACGGCATCTGCCTCCATACATACGACTGCTGAGGCATGGCATACGGAATCACGCTTAGAGTATATATATAACTACGATGGCGTGTATGAGGTTTTTGCACGCAAGGGATATGTCGTAGACATTACGCTCAAAGCGGGAGAAGAGATCAGCGGCGTTATCGCGGGAGATACCGCACGCTGGATGATCGAAACGGCGGTAATCGGAAGCACGCCGCATGTTTTCATCAAGCCTATTGTGGACGGCGTGACAACGAATTTTGTCATCTACACACAAAGCCGCGCGTATCATCTTTTATTGTCGGAGCGAGAGGACTATACGCCGATTATATGCTGGAACTACCCTGAAAACGTATACCCCTCCGTGGAGGTGACACCGGAGCAGGAAGTATTCAACGAAATATTCACGGAGCAGGTTGATGGACGGAGCGTCTATAAGGCTCTGCATCGTGATTATGAGTTTAAGGGCAGCAAGCGTGCGGATGAAGGTCTGTTTCCTCTCGAAGTTTTCGATGATGGAACACGGACGTACATCAAATTGGGCAAGGGCAACAAGTATGATCTGCCTGTCCTGTATCGGGTAGAAGATAAGAACAAGGGGAAGCTGACCCTTGTGAATTATCGTGTCCGTCATGGGTATATCATTGCGGATCGTGTATTTGATCACGCGCGGCTCAAATATTCAGATCGCGAATACGTTGATATATTGCCCAAAAAAGACGATCCGGCAAAAGAGGATAAGGCGGTGAAACACAAGTGATGGGGTTTGATATTCAGAAGCTCAAGCAGAAGTTCTTTCATAGAGAATCTGATTTTCCAAATGAAGAGGATTTTGTAGAAGAAGCTCCATATTCTGCCGGCGATATTTCGTATGATGATACAGACCCGGCAGAACGTGCCAAAACAGTGAAGAAAAAGCTCGTCATGGCAGGTGTAGGAGCTGTCGCTATTTTTGCCACTGCATCTGTAGCGAGCAACGTGTTGTTCAGCAGCAGCGGAGTAGAGGAAAAAACGCAGCAGCAAACGGGACCGACGGCAACTGTGACTGCCGGAACCCCTGCCGATGCCTTCCCCGCCAAGTATTCCGAGATTGCACAAACACAAGGAAAACAGCAGACGAACGGACACAATCATGCAGCAGGAAGCGATATGAGGAATCCGCAGCTTGATACTACAGCGCAGTCGACTCCTGTGCGCGTGGAGACCGTACCCGCAGGGATAGCACCTTCTGCGCCGGTAATGCAGACGATTGATCCAGATGCGGCAAGTCGTGCACAGGCAGCTGAAAAAGCTGCGGAACAGGCGGAAAAAGAACGCGCCCTTATCGATGGCAGCGCACTTGCTTTCCAGATTGCAAAAGCAATCGCAGACGGCACACCGGTCGCCGCTGTCCAACCGATTGAAAATGCAGCGGTCAACGCCGGAAATACCGTACAAAATATCAGCTATACACCCCCTTCTCCCCCTGTGCAGAATGGAGGCGGCGGCTATATTTTGAATGCCGGTTCTGTCATTCAGGCGACGCTCCTTACCGGTGTCACAAGCAATGTCCCGAGCGGGGATGTTGTGGCGCAAGTGCGGCAGGATATTTATGACAGCCTCACCGGTCGATATTTGCTGATTCCACAGGGCAGCCGCCTGATTGGAAAAACGGCACTTGCAGGGGGCAAACGCATAGGCGTTGTTTTTCAGCGAATTATTCTGCCCAATGGTGCGTCACTCACTCTACCGGATCAACAGGCAATCGATGGCGTAGGCTATCCCGGGTTGGTGGATAAATATGACGATCATCGCGGCTCAATTTATCGTGCGGGATTCATCACGGCACTGCTTGGAGCGGGCATGCAGAGTCTGACAGGCAATACATCCGGCACGGATAACCGCAGTCCTGGCGAAGAGGCGGTATCGGGTGCAGTCGCTTCCATTCTTCGCACCGGGCAGCAGCTCATTGCCAAAGATGTAGATGCACAGCCGACGATCGAGATTACGCCCGGCTATCAGTTCAGCGTGTTCATCAATCAAGACCTTTCGATCGGCGCATACGAGTACAGCAATGAATAACTTTGTGCGCGTCTATATCTTCCTGATGACGCTGCTGATCGGCGCATGGATGGCAACACAGAAACTCGCCGAAATGCTTGCGTATAATCCTCGTCTCGGCACGCCGTTTCTCTTGCAGGGAAAACCGTACTATATGCCGTGGGATTATGTGAAGTGGTATTTTCAATTCAACGATGAGATACCGCTCGCATTCAAGGAAACCAATCTATATATCCTTGGTGCTGTCGTCCTTGCTCTTGTCATCCTTGCGCTCACGCTGCCAAAGAAGCAGGATGATTCACACGGCAGTGCCCGTTGGGGTGCATACGAAGACCTTGCGAAGATGGAGCTGATCAGCGCGGGCGGCGTTGTTGTCGGACAGCGTGATAATGCGTTCATCCGCGCTGTGACAGGGCTTATGCGCAGGTTGGATACACTGCAAAAGGAAAAGGTCGCCTATGCAGAAATGAGGTTTGAACGGCGTCAAGATAAAAAGAAGGACGCCCTGATGAATCAGATTACGCATATTTCACAGCGACTTGTAGATGAAGATGTGTCAAGTGAAGGTCAGAAGAAACTGATGCAGCAGCGTTCCGTGTTGGAAGAAGAATTGCAGCGCATACAGAGCTATGACCCGAAGTCTGATCTATTCACGGTTTATCCGTTCGTAGCCCTCTACAAGCGGATCGTGAAATTTCATGCCAAAATTGCACATTTCTACCTGCGCGACAACTCCAACAAACATCTTGCCGTCATTGCCCCCACACGCAGCGGCAAAGGCGTCGGACTCATTATTCCTACGCTTCTTGGTGGTTGGAAGTCCTCGGTCATCGTCAATGATATCAAATCCGAAAACTGGGGTGTTACTGCGGGTTTTCGTAAGCGCATGGGGCATACTGTCATCAAATTTGAACCAACGGCGACGGATGGGAGTACAGCACGCTGGAATCCACTTGACGAGATTCCGATCGGCACGCCGGAAGAAGTGTCGGCTGCGCAGAATCTTGCCTACACGCTGGCAGACTATGAAGGAAAGGGGAAACTCGATCATTGGGGAAGCAATGCGGCCGTTGTCATAACGACCGTCATCCTGCATCTCAAATATGCGCACTTTGCTGATCCTGAGCATTATCCGCACCCGCCGACACTCTATGATGTTGCGTCCTTCATGAAGTCCAATACCGTAGGGATGGTCGATGATGAAGGGAATCCTGTCTATGAATGGGTTGATGCGGACGGCAATGCCTATGACAATCCCACCGAAGGTGCTGAGAAAATGCAGAAACTCGAGATCAAGGGATTCGTGGAATCCCTTGAGGACATGATGAATTTCGAGCATGTCCCCGACGATGGCATTGAAATTTGTGAGTGGGATCATGAGCAAGGCGGTTACGTCAGTCGCAGATATACGCCAGAGGATATGCGAAACATGTACCCGCTGGCTACCACGCTGGACGATTCCCCCAATATGCACCCGATTATCTGTCAAAACTTCCGCGAGATTGCCGCAAAGCCGGACAATGAATGCGGCAGCATCGTTTCCACCGCGAATACCGCCCTCAAGGAGTACCTTGATCCGACGCTTGCACGCAATACGTCCGTCAGCGACTTCTGTGTCGATGACCTGATGAATTACAAGCGTCCCGTATCGCTTTATCTGGTGACACCGCCGTCCGATCTGCTGCGCCTTGCACCGATATTCCGGCTCTTCTTTGAAATGATGGTCAAACATCATGCAAAGAAAATCGGCACATACGAGGGCGGCAAAGCGAAGACGATTTACAAGCATAAGTGCCTGTTCCTGATGGATGAATTTTCGTCCCTGGGAAATCTGAAGTCCTTTGCCTCTACCCTCTCCTATATTGCCGGATACGGCATGAAGGTGTTCCTCATCAATCAGGGATTGCCGCAGATCAATGATATATACGGCAAGGACAATCAGATTTTGATGAACTGTCACTTGCAGATTTTTTACGCACCGAATGACAACGACACCGCAAAATATGCGGAATCCCTTCTTGGCAACAAGACGATCACCGTTGAAAGCGTTTCGGATAGCGGTTTTCTCTCGAAGAAGAGTTATTCAAAGTCGCAGACCGGCCGGGCACTGATGACCGCCGATGAAATCAAGCGGCTCGGCGATCAGGAGATTATCGTCGCAAGCGGCAGTCCGCCGATCCTGACGGACAAGGTGAAGTATTACGAGAGCGGCTATTTCCTTTCGCGGCTCTACGATGCTCCCGCTGCGAGCGACATTATCCGCAGTCACCCATATCCCGAACGCGATGCGCTGCTTGCACAGGGAAAGAAAAGCAGTGCAAAACAGAAATCCCCGGCGTTCCGCCCGCAATGGATTGAAAATGGCGTCACCGATGCCGGCACGGTAACAGGAAAGGAGTAAATATGGCGTCATTAAAGCAGATGGAGAAACGCTGGGAAAACCTGCGCAGAAAGCAGGAGGCACTTCAACAGGAAATGAAGAAGACGAAGCGTAACATGGAGGTGCAGCGAACCAATGACATTGGCCGGATTATCCGCAGAACGGGTTTTCCGGTGCATAACATGGCGATCTTGGTCGGTGCGCTTGTCCACGCCAAAGAGCGTATTGATGCGGGCGATCGTCAGGCGATGGATCAATACATCAGCTGCTATACGCGATTTCAAGCGGATCATCCAGACGCGGGCTTAGACGATTTCATGGAAGAAGCTGCAGTGCACCAGGAAGAAATGACGGAAGCCGACAGCGACAAGGGCGGTGAGGAGAGCAATGGCGAGTGAAAACCCGAACTTTGATGTAGTGCTTGGTGTAGATGCTGTAAAGTTAATGCAGCGCGACGACATAACAGAGCTTTACATCAATGATGATGGGAAAATATGGTACAACTCTCATATTGAGGGGAAGGTGAAAACAGAAATATACTTGACGCCCGGAAAGGCACAGGCAATTATCGAACTGGCAGCGGGACAGGCGGGAAAGGTCGTCAATGAAGATATTCCGTCCATATCGGTGGAGATTCAAGGATATGGTGCTCGCTTTCAGGGCGAGATTCCCCCGATCGTGCGGCATCCACAGTTCAATATCCGAAAAAAGGCCGTGAAAATCTTTACGTTTCAAGAATATGTGGAGACCGGCTTTATGTCTGAGAAGTATAAGAACTTTTTGGAAGACAGCATTCAAGCGCGTAAAAACATCCTGGTCGCCGGAGGAACGGGAACAGGAAAGACAACCTTCTTGAATGCAATCCTTGCGGCGATTGCTGCCATATCGCCGTATCATCGGCTGATTTCACTGGAAGACCTGCCGGAGCTGCAATGTCCGGCAGAAGACTATAGCCCCATGTTTACAAAACAGGACACCGGTGACAGCAAAATTCGCTATAACATGACCCGTCTTCTTGCAGACTGTATGCGCCGCTCGCCGGATCGTATCATCGTTGGAGAGGTGCGCGACGGTGCTGCCTATACCATGCTCAAAGCGTGGAATACCGGTCATCCCGGCGGTGCATGTACCGTCCATGCCGACGGCGCAGAAGAAGGGCTTACCCGTATCAAATCACTTGCACAGGAAGACAGCGCAGCCGGTGATGTGAAGGAACTCATCGGAGAGGCAATCGATGTTGTTGTTGCGATCCAGCACGTTGAACTGCCGGACGGACGGAAAAGCCGTATTGTCAGTGACATCATCGAAGTAAAATCCTATGACCCGGTGCGCCAACAGTATAACATCCGTCATATATAAAGGTGTCCATTGTGGACACCGAAAAGGAGGCCGCTATGGAACTCTATGATATGGTCGATGGCTATTATCAAGACATCGAGGATGGGCTTACACAGGCAGAGCCGCGTGAAAATGAATCGGATTGTGGCTTTGAAGAAGTTCGACAGGCAGCAGACGCTCTTCTAAGTGAAATGCGAGCATTTCGTTCGGAGGAAGACATTGACGATCTTTCACCGGAGGCATGGGCAGAATATAAGTCAATGCACAACGCCATTCAAGACAGCCTGTACCGAATTGGCAGCAGCCGTCGCACAAAGCAACCGGAAGGTGTGATTCGGGGCGAATCCGCTCATGCAGCGGCATCTCTTCGGAACGCCAGCATCTTTTTTCGACGAGAGCGGGCGCGTCTTGCCAAACAGGCAGACGTGCAGCAGCCTCTTCCCGAAAAACAGGGACAGG
>ERZ773042.1638-NODE-1638-length-12996-cov-11.702187_pt1 | contig 12996 bp, 10 predicted proteins | sample MGYA00511664_ERZ773042 | MGnify/ENA primary metagenome ERZ773042 (study PRJEB29015, sample SAMEA2737984) | human oral metagenome | biome: human oral; feature: human-associated habitat; material: dental | place: China | collected 2036 ... | reverse complement strand
GGAAACCGCCGTCGGGCGACTGCCCATCGTGCGGTCGGCTCGCCCCGTGTCGGAGCCGCCATCGGTCTGCTGGCCGCCGGATTGGCCCCCGTTCTGACCGAAGGCGGTGCCGGACTGTTGCATTCCTGCCCCGTTCTCCTGGCCTGACTGGCGCTGCTGCGACAGGAAGGCCGCATTGTTGCCCTGGTCCATCCGGTAATCGGACAGGCGTAGGCCGTGATCGGCCAGCATCTGCTTCAGCGTCGACATGGACGACTCGATCGCGGCACGTGTGGCCGCGTGCGCGGCGGAGATGTCCAGCGCCGCCTCCTCGGCGTTCAGCGACACCCGGATCCGGATCGGTCCCAGCTCGGCCGGTGTCAGACGGATCTCGGCGCGGTCCTGTCCCTGCACGACCACACCGGCCACCTGGCGGGCAAACTGTTCCTTGAACTCGGCACTGTGTATCGGACTCTCGATGCGACTGGACAGCAGCGGGCTGCCGTCCGTGCGGACCGGAGAATGGGCGCCCGACGTGGGCAGCGCCATGCCCAGGCTGAACGAACCACCTTCTGCTCTTCCCGTCGCCACAGCCACCGTCGGCAGCGGCGTGGGACTCGTGTCCATGGAGGCCGAACGAGGAGCCGCCGCAGCATCGGAGGCCGGGCTGGTCTGGGGCAGGGCAGGTGAGGTGCTCGGGCGTCCTGCCGGCGCCACGCGTCCATCCTGTGCGGGTTGAGTTGTACTGGCCGATGTTGCCTGCGCACGCCGCGAGGGAGCCATTGCCATGGTGGGGGGCACTGTGGCTGTTCCTTCGCTGCCTGAAGACAGGTTCTCGCCGGTATCGACTGCCGTGATGTCCTTCGTGACGGCAGATGTGTCGACAGACGTGCCTTGTGCCTCGGCCGGAGCGTTCACGTCCTGGGGGTCGGACTCGTCCAGTCCCATCTGGCGGGCCAGTTGCTGCAGCTCGGACTCGCTGACCGGTGAGGCTTCCACTTGCACTTGGGCACCCTGGCGTACCTGATCAGCCAGTGAATCCTCCGAGGACGATGGGCTCGACGATTTTGCAGGTACATCAGCGGTGGCCAGCTCTGTCGGCTTGCTGCTGCCCGAGGATGCCTCGCGGTCAACGGCTTTCGCCGCCTGTGCAGAAGCAGCACCCGCTGCTGCAGAATCGGATGCGGCAGTTGTCTGGTTGGCCATGGCAGTGGCAGCCGTGCTGTCGGCATCCACCTTATCACCCGGGGCGCTGGTCGACCCGGATTCCGAAGCTGCCGTCCGGGTGGCAGCCTGTGTGGACGAAGGGGCGGCAGGACGGGTTTCTTCTGCACGGGCAGATGCCGGATGTGCCTCAGGGGTCGATGCGCCGCGTGCCGATGCGTTGTCCGCATCACGGCTGCGGGTCGTCGTGGCACGTTCCGCCTGGCGCGAAGCCTTGGTCACGCGCTCGGCCGGGCGCATCTCGTCGGTCTGGCGGGAACGCTGGGGCTCGGCAGCAGGGCGCTGCATGACCTGGGCGCTGCCGTGCAGATCTTCGGCACGCGGCCGCTCGCGCTGGCGTTCCCTCTCCAGGCGCTGCTGCTCGGCACGTCGTTCGGCCATGCGCTGCGTCATCTCCTCGAAGCCGCCAGGCCGGATGTCGGCCATCAGCGTCCGGAAGGACAGTGACGATGCGGCATCCCGGCCCGCCTTGGCGGGCGTCCTGGATGCGCTGGGTGAGCGGCTGCATCCGGCCGCCCTGGAAGCGGATGGGGCAGGGGGAGCAGGTGGCCGCGGCATCCAGCCCGGAGGGCCTGCCGTGGGCGACCTGCTCGGCCATCTGAGTCAGGGCGAACAACTCATCCGTGGAGGCCGCACGCCCGCAGGCGTCCAGGACGGCGCGGATGACGGCGCCCGCAGCAGCTGCCGACGACCCCAACCCGCGCTCATGGGGGAAGTCGCTTCTGGTGGTCACCTCAAAGGGCTGCTTCAGGCAGCCCGAGAGCTCGCGGGCCGCCTCGAAGGCGCGCACGACGCAGGCGAAGCCCGGCCCGCTGGCGTCCATGGGACCGGAGTAGTCCAGGCTGCGCAGCATCGAGGGCCCGGTCACCGGTGCGGCGGTTGCCCGCATCTGAAGGTCGTGCAGCGGCATGGCCACGGCGGGGTGCCCGTAGACGACGGAGTGCTCGCCCAGGAGGATGGCCTTCGCCCAGGTGCGGCCATGGCCCTCGCGGATGGGGGAGTGCCTGTCCATGTACTTCCTTGACTGCGGCCCAGGGGGCGGTGATGATCCGGGCTAGATTAGATGGCCCGTCTCCCGCGCTGCAATCAGGCGTCGATCACCTTGCCCGGTGCTGCGGCGGGGCTGCGCCAGCAGCGCATGATGAGCCCGGCGCGAGGCCGATCATGGACGGGCCCCGGTTCTAGGCGATCGTCAACTGGCATTCGGCCACTGCGACGGCGAGCTGCACCCGGTTCCTGACCTGGAACTTCTCCAGCAGGGCCGAGACATGGGTCTTGACCGTGGCGGCCCCGATCCCCAGGCGGTCCGCGATCTCGACGTTGACCAGGCCCTGCGCCACCAGGACCGCCACCTCGCGCTCACGCGCGGTCAGGGTGCCGGGGGCCCGGCGCGACGGGGCCTTCATGGCGGTGGTCGTCACCAGCTGCTCCAGCACTGCCGCGGAGAACGGGCGCTCGCCGTCGGCGGCAGTGCGGACCGCCTCCAGGATCTGCTCCGGGGAGCTGTCCTTGAGGAGGAAGCCGACCGCCCCGGCCCTCAGGGCCGAGGCTACGAGGCGGTCGGTGTCGAAGGCCGTGAGCACCAGGACTTTGACGTCGGGCGCGAGCTCGCTGATCCGCTCGCTGGCCCACACCCCGTCGCGGCCGGGCATGTGGAGGTCCAGCAGGATGATGTCGGGTCGTAGACGGCGCGCCGCATCCAGTGCCCCTTGTCCGTCCGCCGCCTCACCCAGGACGGTCAGTTCCGGGTCCCCCTCCAGGATCAAGCGCAGGGCGGAGCGGACGAGGGGCTGGTCGTCCGCGATGACGACACGGATGCGGTCAGCCACGGATCAGCTCCTCCTCTTCCTTTTCTTCCGCCGTCTTCTCCTCCATCGGGAGCTCCGCGCGCAGGGTGAATATCCCGGCCTCCCTGACCAGGCTCAGCCGACCGCCCAGCAGCCGCATCCGCTCGCGCAGGCCGGGAAGGCCCAGGCCGTGACCGGGCAGCGGCAGGGCCGGCGTGGACGCCGGATTGGCGCACTGCACGACCAGTGCGCTCCCGCTGGTCTCGAAGCTCAGCTGAGCCGAGCCCTGCGAGCCGTGGCGACGGGCATTGGCGAGCGCCTCCTCGACGGTGCGCAGAACGGCGTGACGGACGGCGGCCCCGGCCCTATCGAATGCTCGTTCCCAATCCGGATCGGTACTGACCCGGATCTCCAGCCCGGCCTCGCGGTACTGATCGATGGCGCGGGTGACGTCGGACCAGACGACGGCGGACTCGTCCCCGGAGCCGTCGTCGTGGAGCACGTGGAGGATCTGACGCAGTTCATGACCGGCCTCGGCCGCCATGGCCCGGATCGTGCCGGCGGTACGGGCGGCCTGCTCCGCGTCGAGATCCGGTCGACTGGCCAACGCGGCGGCGTGCAGGGAGATCAAGGAGATGCGCTGGGCCAGGGAGTCATGCATCTCGCGCGAGATGCGTGCCCGCTCCTGCGAACGGGCACGCGCGACGCGGGCCTCGGTGAGCTCCTGGTGATTGGTGAGCAGGATGCCGAGCAGCACGGCGGTGACGGTGTAGACGAGGTAAGGCAGCTCCGTCCACCAGTCGGCCCACCGCCATGGGAACGGGCTCACCGCCAGGCCGAGCGCCGTTCCCACGACCTGCGACCCGAGCGCGACGGGCAGCGACCATGCCTTCGTGCGCGTCCCCAGGAGCACTGCCGCAACGAATGCCGGCACGTGGAAGCCTCCGGGCAGCAGGACGCTGAGGAACATGCATGCTGCGGGCAGCAGCAGGCCCCGCCGTCTGAACGCGGGCAGCAGCAGGAACTGGGCGGCGATCGGGGAGACCATCTGCATCCAGAACCACAGGGTCTCCCACCAGGTCCGCTCGTGATGGAGGGCATGGAGATCCGCGTTGAGCGAGATCGCCATGTCGAGCAGGAAGATCGCGGTCGCTATGGCGGAAGCACCCCAGAGCAGCCACTGGATGCGTCGTGCCGGGTCGGGTGATCTCACCAGCCGGACTCTACTCACGCCTCAGGGGTGCGCATCCGCCACTTGGGGGAGGGGTCTTGCGCGGACTGGCGTCTCCGCCACCTGGCGGAGTCCGCTTCCCCCATGTGCCTGGCGCGCCCGGATCCGGGGCCGATTAGCGTTCGGGGCGCCTGAAGGAGGTTCTTATGCTGAATGCAGACCCTGGAAGACCGGTTCGACGCGCTCGCGGTTCGGGCGGGAGAGGCTCCGCGCCGCTGGTGCGGCTGTCGGCGTTGATGGCGGTGCTGGCGATAGTGGCGGTGGTCCTCGGCGGTTGCTCATCGGCGCTATCGGCCGGGCCCGTTCGGCCTGGTCCGCATGTGTCGCAGCCCGAGGGGAGGCATGAGCTGACCCCGGAGGATGTCACTGCCTGGCTCGATGGGAAGATCCCGGATGCCCTCAATCGAGGTGACCTTCCCGGAGCGGTGATCACTGTCGTTCACAACGGTCGGATCCTGGTGACGAGGGGGTACGGGCATGCCGCTACCGGAGCCGATGGGGAGCCGCAGCGCCTGGTGGACTCCGATACTCTCTTCCGCATTGCATCGGTATCGAAACTCGCCACCAGTATCTCGGTGATGCAGCTCGTCGAGCGGGGCGAGCTGGACCTGGACACTGATATCAGCACCTATATCGATGTGAGCATCCCGCGTCGTTTCTCCGGAGACATCACATTGCGGAACCTCTTGACGCATACTGCAGGGTTCGAGGAGAGAGGTAAGAACCTGGTCACGTCGGAGTCTGGACCATTCGATCTTGATAAGTCCGTACGACAGGATCCTCCGGTGCAGGTCTTCGCTCCCGGAACCACTCCGGCCTACTCCAATTACGGCATGTCCCTGGCCGGTTACATCGTTGAGCGGGTCAGCGGCGAGTCTTTCGAGGACTATGTGCGCGAGCATGTCCTCGAGCCGGCGGGCATGGACTCCTCCACCTTCGACCAGCCGCTGCCGGAGCGGCTCGCTGGCAGGATGGCCAATGGTTACAAGACCACTGGAGGCCGGGCTCAACCCTTCGAGCTCATCGACTCTCCCGCTGGGGGGATGACCACCTCCGGAACCGATGCCGGCAGATTCATGCTGGCCATGCTCAACCAGTCGCAGGGCGGCGCGCTACTCGAGGAGGGCACATGGAAGCAGATGTTCGGCCCTGGGCTCGGTGCTGATCAGCTGGGGACGCTCGCCGAGGGCAAGCAGATGGGACTCGGATTCTTCGATGAGAGCCGTAATGGGCACCAGATCGTCGGCCATGAAGGCGGTACGGTCTTCCAAGCCGAGTTGGAGATCTACCCGAACGATGGATCTGGGGTTTTCGTTGCGGTTAATGGTGAGGGGAAGGATGGGGCTGCGGCTCTGAAAGATGACCTCATGAGGGGTTTCTCCGACCGTTATTATCCCGGTTCCGAGCCTGGTGCGGAAGGTGGGCCTTCGGTTGATGAATCGCGGCAGCATGCGCGGGTGGCGGCCGGGACCTACACCTCGTCCCGGGCGCCGATGACGTCCTTCGCCAGTATCAGGGAAGCCCTCCCGTCGGAGTGGAACAGTATTGATGCCCTTGATGATGGTCATCTCCTGCTGCGGGCGGGGGAGTCTGTGATCGAGTATGAGGAGATCAAGCCGTGGGTGTGGCGGCAGGTTGGGGGATCGCAGACCCTGACCGTTCAGGTGGAGGATGGAAAAGTGGTGCGCATCGGCGATATCCCCGCTTTCTCGCTGCTGCCGATCACTGTCTCTCAGCGGGTGCTCGTTCCGGTGGTGCTCGGTGCCGCCACGGTCCTCATGCTGTTTGTGCTGGCCTGGCCGCTCGGCGCAGTGCGCCGTTTGATGGCGCGGCGCGGCGGCGCGGGCATCGCTGATGCCGGCCCCTGTTTGTCCTGGTGGGCGCGCTCGGCCAGGCTCGGGGCGGGGCTGACTCTCGCCGCGATCGGCGCCTGGGCAGGTGCGGCGGTATCACTGATGGCTGATCGGACCTCTGTGGGCCCGTTGACGCTTCACGGGATCCAGATCCTGACTCTTGTGGGCCTCCTGGGGATCATCCCGGGCGCCGTCGAATCGGTGCGCGTCCTCAGAGCGCGGTCCGGTGTGCTACGGATCGTCACCGCCTTGCTCCTGCCCATTGCATTGGCCGCTGTCGCCTGGATGGCCCTAGCCTTCAACCTCCTCAACCCCGATGTCGGCTTCTAGCAGCAGCAAGACAAGAACTGATGATTGTGGCCCGTCCCCGTTATAGGGGGCGGGCCACGCCATGACCCCATCACCGTCTAACGCCAACGAGTAAATCTCCCCGTCTTCTCCGTCACCCGGGGCGGAAGAGTTTTGCGACTCCTCGGCTCCACCACTTGGCGGATTCCGATTCCCCCCAAGTGGCTGGTGCGCCCGGATTGGGGGTTGTTTAACGTCCAGTGCGACCATAAGGAGTCTCAATGTCCGACGAATTATCACCCGAGTTGTCCACCGAATCACCTGCTCAGGCTTCTACGCCCCCACGCAGACGCAGACACAGAATCCGGAAATGGCTCATCGCAGCGGTGTGCGGGTTCGTCGTGCTCGCACTCGTCGCCGGGGTGGCGCTCACCGTCATCCTGCGGGCTCCGCTGCCGCAATATGACGGCACGATCACACTGGCCGGCCCCACCGATGAGGTCGCCGTGAGTCGTGACGGCCAGGGCGTCCCCCACATCTACGCCTCCGCCGACCGCGATCTGTTCTTCGCTCAGGGATACGTCCAGGCCCAGGACCGGTTCTTCCAGATGGACGTGCGACGCCACCTGACCGCTGGGCGGCTCTCCGAGCTGGTCGGCGAAGCGGGCAAGGAGTCCGACGTCTCAATCCGCACCATGGGCTGGCGCCGCGTCGCTGAGCAGGAGTGGGAGCTCCTGTCCGATGAGGCGCGCGGCTTCTACGAGGCCTACGCCGAGGGGGTCAACGCCTACCTCAAGGGGAAGGCCCCCTGGCAGGTGGCCAACGAGTACGCGGTGATGGGCCTGAGCCTGCCCGTCGGGGATATCGAACCGTGGAGCGGCATCGACTCGCTGTCCTGGATCAAGGCGATGTCCCAGGGCCTCAGCGGCGCGCATCAGACCGAGGCCTGGCGCATGACGATGCTCTCGAAACTGGGCAGTCCGGCCGCCGTCGAGGAACTGTCGTCGGTTGATGAGAACGCCCGCAGGCCGATCCTGCTCGATGACGGCTCCGGCAACCTCAAGCCCCGCTCCGAGTACCCCATCGCGTCACCACTGCCGATGCCCGAGACGGATGCCGAGGTCGTCGACTGCCCCGGCTCAGCCGATGGCTCCGCGCCGGACGAGGCCGCCCCGAGCCCCGAGCCCTCCACCGAGCAGAGCGCAGCTGCCACAGGGCCCGCAGCCGCAACCGGTCTGAGCCGGGCCGCAGACGCGCTTCAGGAGGCCCAGCGGGCCCTCGATGCCGTCCCTGCTGTTCTGGGGGAGGGGCCGAACATCGGCTCCAACTCCTTCGTCGTGGCCGGCAGCCACACGGCATCGGGCAAGCCCATCATCGGCAACGACCCGCACCTGGACATCGACTACCCCTCGGTGTGGTCACAGGTGGGGCTGCACTGCACCACCCTCGATGACGACTGCACCTTCGACGTCGAGGGCTTCTCCTTCGCAGGGCTGCCGGGCGTCGTCATCGGCCGCAACCCCCAGCTGGCCTGGGCCTTCACCAACCTCCAAGGTGATGCGAGTGACCTGGTGATTGAGCAGAACGCGGGGGAGGGGGTTTACCGGCGCGATGGGGCGTGCCTGGCCTACAAGACCCGCACCGAGTCCTTCAAGGTGGCGGGCGGTGAGCCCTTCGAGGTGGAGGTCCGCGAGTCCGTGCACGGCCCCATCGTCTCGGGCCTTTTCGCGCCCGATGAGGATCTCGGGCAGCTGCCCGGCGCCACGGGGGACTTCTCGGTGGCCCTGCAGTGGACGGCCCTGATGCCGAACAGGACGGCTGAGGCGTGGTTCGCGCTCAACCGCGCCACCGACGCAGCCGGAGTGGCCGAGACGGCCACGCTCTTCGCGGACCCGGCGCAGAACATCCTCTTCGCCACAGCCGACGGCGACATCGGCTACCAGGCGCCCGGCAGGTACCCGATCAGACCCATCAAGGCCGCGGCCGATCAGCAGCCCGCCATGGCCCACGGCCCCGACAACCTGGGGGCCGATGGGCGCTGGCCCCGGCCCGGGTGGGACTCCAGCTACGACTGGCAGGGCTTCTACGCACCGCAGGACATGCCCGCAGCGCTCAATCCGCCCGACGGCATCATCACCCCCGCCAACCAGCCGGTAACCCCGCAGGACAGGGGCCCGTACCTCGGTCTTGGAGGCTATGCCCACGGGTACCGCTCGCAGCAGATGTACGACTACCTGGCTGACGCGGCGGCACAGGGCCCGCTCACGTTGGAGCAGGCATCCCAGGTCATGCTGCTCGACCACTCGCCCCAGGCCGACGAACTGGCCCCGGCCCTGACCGATGTGGAACTGAGCTCCCCGAGGCTGGGTGAGCTCCAAAAGGTACTCGCCGCCTGGAATGCCGATGGCGCCCATATGGCCACCGCCTCGCAGGGCGCCGCCATCATGGCGGCCGTCTACGCCCACCTGGCGCACGCCGCCCTCAGCGACGAACTGGGGGACGAGTACTCCACTGATCCCCGGCTGCTGGGCAAGTTGGTCGCGGAGCCGGACAACGCCTTGTGGGATGACACGACCACACCGGAGGTGGAGGACGCCCGGACGATTATCCAGCGTGCCTGGGCGGAGGCCGACGCGGATCTGAGCGCGCAGATGGGCGAGGATCATGGGGCCTGGACCTGGGGTGGCATCCATGTGATGAAACCGACCCACCAGCTGCTCGGCGGCGAGGGCCTGCCCTGGATCGTGCGGAAGTACTTCAACGCATCCCCACAGCCGGTGGGAGGAGCCGGCGACATCCCCAACGCCACATGGTTCGATCCGGTAGTCAAGGATGGCCGAGTGGATTACCAGGTGATCAGCGGCGCCTCGATGCGTATGAGCGTCGATATGGCCGACGTCGATAATGCGCGTTGGGTGATCTCCTCGGGGGCATCCGGGCATCCGTGGTCCCCTCACGTCAACGATCAGTTCGAGGCGTGGGCCGAGGGCAGGATGTATCCGTGGCGGTTCAGCCGCGAGGCCGTCGAGGAGGCTGCCGACCACACGCTGAGGCTGCGCCCCGCCTGACCAAACCTGCTAACGGATACTAGCGAAACGAGCAATTCACAATGAATAACGCCCTCAGAAATCTATTCACCCAAGACGCTCCACATCGCGAGAGCCGGGAGAAGGAAGTAGGGGACATGACTGATCTACCTCATGAGGCGGAGCTGGTGGGGCGTGAACCCATTTTCCACCACCGCGAGCTGATCTGGGATGAGCAGTCCTTCGATGAGCAGGTAGCCGAGGATTTCAGTGAGATCGGCGCATCGGGGAGATGCTACGAACGCTCGGAGGTCAAGGAAATCGTGCTGGGGCGACTGGTGGGAACTCATCTCGATTCTCTTCCGACCGGTTACAGGATCGAGGATGCGCATGTCGTCCCACTGGGGGCCGGTGTCGTCCAGGTGCGCTACACCCTGCACGGCCAGGGGCGGGTGACACGCCGCTCAACCGTCTACCGTCATGAGGAATCCGGATGGAAGGCGGTCTTCCACCAGGGCACCGTTGTCCAGGGTGCCGAGCCCTCACCCCCGGACCGCGGAGCATGAGAGACCGGCCTGCACAGGGCACATCGTCGGGGCCGGCCCTGCTCTGGTGTCCGCAGGGCGCATTGATTGCGCCAGGCGTCCAAAACGGAGGAGATCAGCCTGGGCAGTATGCGGCGCGACACCTAAGCACACCGAAGCACACCGAAAGCACCGGACCATTGCATGGTTTCTTGGAGACACCCAGGCCACCGGGGCTTTAATCTCCTCCGTTTTGGACACATCCGGCCCGAGGCGGGGGACGGCCGAAAGCAGGGGTTCCGTGGCGCAGTCGGGTGGCGGGAGTCCCACTTCGGATGCACAACCCCTGCGCCCGACCGAAACTCCTGCCCCTCCGGTCCTCGCTGCGAGGTGTCTTGGGTGCGATCAGCAGCGGGGTACGAATGACCGGCCTTCCTTCATCCCTGCTCCTCGGGACGGCCCGACCCGATCAGATCGACGACATCGGGGAAGCGCCCCGCCAGTGCCCGATCGAAGGTGACCAATCGTCCGCCGTGGTGGCGGGCCAAGGAGGCGAGGTAGGAGTCGGTCACCTGGCGGTGCCCGCGCACAGTGGCCAGGTCGCAGTCCGCATAGGGCAGAACATCGGGCCAGAACCGCCATCGGGGCATCTCATGGACGCGGCGCAGCGCGTATTGCACCTGGGCGGCGCGGTGCCCGATCCGCACTGCATAACGGGTGAAGGCTCCTCTCAACCACGGGATCAGAAGCGTTCAAGTCCTCTTCCGCCAGCCCGCCTGCCCAGGACTCGGCCGCGGTGTGGTGCTCATGATCGAGGACGAGCAGGGCGATCAGGACATTGGCGTCCACCAGGTGGGTGCTCATTCGCTCTCCGCCAGGAAATCAGCGACCTCGCCGGCGGTGATGGGATGTCCCGTGCGCAGCTGGGGGAGGCCAGTGACGGGACTGGTGCTGATCCCCGCCCCAGGGTCCTCGGCCTCGGACCGCTCGAGCCCCAGGGCGGTCAGCTCACTGATCATGGATGACAGCGAGACCCCGCGGGCCGCGGCGGTTCGCGCGACCCGTTGGTGCAGGGCCGGCGGAAGGTCAACGGTGGTGCGCATGATGCGAGGTTAATGCTCACTTATTGATGCGTTAACCTCGCATCAATCCCCTTTGGAAAACGCTCTGCGCTGCGACTCGACCGCCTCGGCTGCCCCGGCCGCCGACCAGTTGCCGACGGCAGACGCGCAGCACGTACCATGTGCCCGTGCTGCACAGACTCTCCACCTCCTTCATCCGCACCCTGCGCGAGGACCCTGCCGACGCCGAGGTCGCCAGCCACCGGCTCCTGGTGCGCGCCTGCTACATCCGCCGCGCCGCGCCCGGCGTCTACACCTGGCTGCCGCTGGGGCTGCGCACCCTGCGCAAGATCGAGGAGGTCGTGCGCGAGGAGATGGACGCCATCAGCGCCCAGGAGGTCCACTTCCCGGCACTGCTGTCAGCCGACCCCTACAAGGCGAGCGGGCGCTGGGAGCAGTACGGCCCCACCCTGTTCACCCTCACCGACCGCAAGGACAACGACTACCTCCTGGCCCCCACCCATGAGGAGATGTTCACCCTCCTGGTCAAGGACATGTACTCCTCGTACAAGGATCTGCCGGCGATCATCTACCAGATCCAGACCAAGTACCGCGATGAGGCGCGTCCGCGCGCCGGCCTCATCCGCGGCCGCGAGTTCGTCATGAAGGACTCCTACTCCTTCGACATGGACGAGGCGGGCCTGGAGGCCTCCTATCGGCTTCACCGCGACGCCTACGAGCGGATCTTCACCCGTCTGGGACTGGACTACATCCCGGTCAACGCCATGGCCGGCGCCATGGGCGGGTCCCACTCCGAGGAGTTCCTCCACCCCTCGCCGATCGGCGAGGACACCTTCGTGCGCTCGGCCGGCGGCTACGCCGCCAACGCCGAGGCCGTCGTCACGGTCGCCCCCGAGCCCGTGGACGCCGGCGCCGCGCCGCCCGCGCGTGTCGTCGACACCCCGGACACCCCCACCATCGAGACCCTGGTGGCGCTGTGCAACGAGCGCTACCCCCGCCCCGACGGCCGGGCGTGGACCGCCGCCGACACCCTCAAGAACGTCGTCGTCACCCTGACCCATCCGGACGGCTCCAAGGAGCTGCTCGTCATCGGCCTGCCCGGGGACCGCGAGGTCGACATGAAGCGTCTCGAGGCCGCCGTCGCCCCGGCCGAGGTCGAGATGGCGGCTGACGAGGACTTCGCCGGCCACCCCGAGCTCGTGCGCGGATACATCGGCCCCACCGCCATCGGACCCAACTCGCCCCTGCGTCGCGTCGAGACCGATGAGAACGGCATCGAGCGCCCCACCGGCTCCGTGCGCTATCTGCTCGACCCTCGCATCGTGGACGGCACCAGCTGGGTCACCGGCGCCAACGAGTCCAAGAAGCACGTGCTCCACCTGGTCAAGGGCCGCGACTTCGACGCCGATGGCACGATCGAGGCCGCCGAGATCCGCGACGGGGACCCGGCCCCCGACGGCTCGGGCCCCCTGGAGCTGGCCCGCGGCATCGAGATCGGGCACATCTTCGCCCTGGGGCGGAAGTACTCCGAGGCGCTGGGGCTGAGCGTCCTGGACGAGAACGGCAAGGCCCGCATCGTCACCATGGGCTCCTACGGCATCGGCGTCTCCCGCGTTATGGCGGCGCTGGCCGAGGCCAACCACGATGAGCACGGCCTGGCCTGGCCCATCCGGGTCGCCCCCTACCACGTCCAGATCCTGGCCACCGGCAAGGACGACGCCGTCTTCGAGACCGCCGACGCTCTGGCGCGGGCACTGGACGCCGAGGGCATTGAGGTCCTCTACGACGACCGTCGTAAGGTCTCCGCGGGCGTGAAGTTCGCCGACTCCGAGCTGCTGGGCGTGCCCTACACCGTCGTCGTCGGGCGCGACCTGGCCAGGCAGGGCACGGTCGAGATCCGCGACCGCCGCAGTGGCGACAGGCGCAGCGTGCCCGCCGCCGAGGCCGCCGGCGAGATCGCCGCCGTCGTTCGCGAGGCCCTCGCCCGCCCCTGAGCCGGAGC
>ERZ773042.1637-NODE-1637-length-12998-cov-12.121687_pt1 | contig 12998 bp, 17 predicted proteins | sample MGYA00511664_ERZ773042 | MGnify/ENA primary metagenome ERZ773042 (study PRJEB29015, sample SAMEA2737984) | human oral metagenome | biome: human oral; feature: human-associated habitat; material: dental | place: China | collected 2036 ... | reverse complement strand
TGGTATCGGGAGCGGGATTTGCAGGATTTGCAAACAGAAGAAGAAAAAATAAATAAGCGTATTTTAAACTGACGGGAAACCGTCAGTTTTTTCTTGAGGATAAATTGAAATCACTGGAAAATCGGAGATGGCAATATAATCCTTGATATAAGATCTATTTTCTTATATAATTAAAACATTAAGCAAAAGACAGTTCGAAACCATCCTGTCTATAAACAAAACTAAGGAGGAAAAAATGAATAATGAGTTGTTGTTAATAGCTTCCGTAATTGTAATTTACGGGGGAACTTTGGTGTTTTTTAAGGCGTTTAAACTGCAGGGGCTATACAGCTGGACGGTCATTGCGACCATATGTGCCAATATAGAGGTACTGATTTTGATAAGGGCATTTGGAATGGAGCAGACCCTCGGAAACGTGATGTTCGCATCTTCATTTCTCATCACCGACATAGTCAGTGAAATCTACGGAAAGAAAGAAGCTAACAGAGCGGTCAATATAGGGATTTTAACATCTATCAGTTTCATAGTCCTATCGCAGATTTGGTTGATGTATACACCTTCGCAAAACGACAGTGCAATGGAGCATATAAAAGCTATATTTTCCAACACGCCGAGACTTATGATAGTGAGCTTCTTGGTGTATGCCGTTTCGCAGAAATTGGATGTTTGGTTGTATCATAAATGGTGGGCGTTTACAGATAGGAGATTTGGAAAGCACGACAGGTTCCTATGGCTCAGAAACAACGGATCTACTCTCATCTCGCAACTGATAAATACGGTAATATTCAACATAGGTGCGTTTTGGGGAACTTATGACTCAAAGACACTTTTGAGCATAGTGATTTCAGGGTATTTAATCTATGTCGTTACGAGCCTTTTGGACACACCGTTCGTTTATTGGGCTAGAAAGATAGCCCGAAAAAGCGGTAAGTAAAATGGCTTGGAGAAGAGAATTCATTGAAAATTAATATGAATATTGGAGTTGAAACTATGAGGAAGTGCTTGCCCATAATGGCAGAGGATTTTAGAGAGGTTTACGAAATAGTTGAAAGTTATAACGATAATACAAAGGTGGATATGTACGAGCTGAGAGCCGACACTTTCCTGGATGATATGGATTACGACGGGTTGATGAAAGGCTGGAGTAAGCTGAAGGAACTCAGTAAAAAACCGATCCTTTTCACCTATCGCACCAGGTTTGAAGGCGGATTGGGTAAAAGTTCAATCACTGAATACAACGAGGTGGTTAGAACAGTCATAAAGGAAGTGAGGCCTGAGTATTTAGACTTGGAATTATCCAGCTGTTGCAGTGATGCCAATGCCAAGATGTACATCAGATTGGCAAATCACTACGGAACGAAAACGATTTTAAGCAAACACGATTTAATCTATACGGGAAGCGCAAAAGAAATTGAAATGCTGTTTATGCGGATGCATTATCTGGGATGCCACATGCCTAAGATAGCTGCCATGGCAAATGATGAAAAAGATGTCATAAGCATGGTGATCGGTGCTGAAAAGGCAAAATCGCAAATTGGCGATTTGATTGCGATATCAATGGGTAAAATGGGTGTAAAAACCAGATTGCCGGGCAACTTGAATAAGAGCGCAATAGGCTTTGCAAAGCCGGTAGGTAGAAAAGTCGATAAAAATAGTAGCGAGCTTACAGGACAGATAGATATAGAAGAAATGTGATGAAAATAAAATTCTCTTTAAAATAAAGGAAGAAACATGAAGGATATAATTCAGATCAAAGACCTGGTGTTTTCATATAAACATAATGAAAACACGGAAGATAGAAGAGATTCGAAAACTGTGAATAGAAACGAGGAGATGAAGGAATCTTCTGATAAGGCAGGTGGCAATGAAACGGATACCTCTCGTGAAATAGAGGGCGAAAGAGAGAAAATTTCGATGCAAAATAGAGTGATCGATGATGTTTCACTCAACATAGCGGAAGGAAGTTTTACAGCTATAATAGGCAGGAACGGTTCGGGGAAATCGACGTTGGCGAAAAACATAAACGCTTTGCTTTTACCCAACTTCGGTGAAGTTATCGTAGAGGAATTCAACACTTTAGATGAAAAAAATGTATGGGAAATCAGACAGAGAGTCGGAATGGTGTTTCAAAACCCGGATAATCAAATCGTTTCCAGCGTGGTAGAAGATGACGTAGCTTTCGGACCCGAGAATTTAGGGATAGAACCGAGGGTCATAAGACAGAGAGTTGATTATGCTCTTGCTGCGGTCAACATGTCCAACTTTAAGAAAAAGCCACCACACATGCTATCCGGAGGACAAAAACAGAGAATTGCAATAGCCGGAGTTGTTGCTATGAAGCCGAAATGCATCGTATTTGACGAGCCTACTGCCATGCTCGATCCGAAGGGGCGAAAAGAAGTGATGAGAATAATCAAAGAGCTGAACAGCGAGGGGATAACAGTCATTCTCATAACTCACTTCATGGAAGAAGCGGCACAAGCAGATAGAATTATAATAATGGATAGAGGAAAAATCGCAGCCGACGGTAGCCCGGTGGAAATTTTTCAGGAAGTCGATAAGCTCAGAGAGTTGAGTTTGGATGTACCACTGGAAGTGAAACTGAGATATAGACTTGAAAAGAGAGGAATTGAGATCCCGAAAGAAGTTATAGATAGAGAAAGTATGGTAAAATTTTTATGTCAATACATGTAAAAAATATAAATCATATATACAGGAAAGGCTTGCCGGAAGAATCAATAGCTCTGGATGATGTATCGCTTAATATCGATGACAATGAACTGGTGGGGATTATAGGACATACAGGTTCTGGAAAATCGACTTTGGTACAACACCTGAACGGGTTGCTAAAACCCTCCAGCGGAGAAATTTTTGTAGACGGAGTAAATCTCACAGATAGCAAAATTTCCATGATAGATGTCAGAAAGAAAGTGGGATTGGTCTTTCAATACCCGGAATATCAGCTGTTTGAAGAAACTGTAGAGAAGGATATATCCTTCGGCCCGAAAAATTTAGGATTAGACGAAAGTGAAATTCAGCGACGAGTTGAGGAGTCTATGGAGCTGGTCGGACTGAATTATAGTGAATTTTCGCAGAAAAGCCCCTTCGACTTATCCGGAGGGCAAAAGAGAAGGGTTGCCATTGCAGGTGTTATCGCCATGAAGCCGAAAGTTCTCATACTGGATGAACCGACGGCGGGACTGGATCCGCAAACTCATCAAGATATTTTGAAGATGATAAAGAACATTCACAAAAGCGAGGGGAATATCACCATTTTCATATCTCATAACATGAATGACATAGCGGATATATGCGATAAAGTGGTTGTTATGGACGACGGGAAGTGTTTGATGATGGATACTCCAAAAAACGTTTTTGCGGAAAGCGATAAGTTAAAGAGCATCGGACTGGATTTGCCCGATATAACACAGCTTTTGTTGGATTTACACGGAAAAAGAAAAGAGAGAGAAGGTTTTCGCCCGGGAACATCAAAGGATGAAGAAGATGCAGATGCTGTGGGAAATGGTGTTTTTTCAATAGACGAGGCAGAAGAGATCATTTTCAATCTTATAAAAGGAGATGTGAAAAATGATTAGAGATATAACTTTAGGACAGTACTATCAAGCTGAGTCGATAATTCACAGGCTGGATCCCAGAGTCAAGATGATAGGAACTCTGATTTACATAATAACGCTGTTCATATTTAACACATTTTTGGGGTTTGCTTTCGCTGCACTGTGTCTGTTCGGAGTCGTCAGAACTTCGAAGGTTCCGTTTAAATTTATAGTGAAAGGGTTGAAACCTATATTTTTTATAATTATATTCACCTTTATACTCAATATGTTCATGATACGAGGAGAAGTTTTGGTCAAGTTTTGGATTTTTGAGATAACCAAAGAGGGACTCCGAGAAGCCATGATAATGGCAATAAGGCTGATACTGCTCATACTTGGCTCTTCAATGTTGACTTTGGCAACTAAACCGATAAATTTGACAGACGGTATCGAGAGGTTGCTGTCTCCATTTAAAAAAATTGGATTTCCGGCTCATGAAATCGCCATGATGACTACAATAGCGTTGAGATTCATACCGACTCTGCTGGAAGAAACCGACAAGATAATGAAAGCACAACAGGCGAGAGGTGCGGATTTTGAAACTGGAAATATACTGCACAGAGCGAAACAGATGATACCTATTTTAGTTCCTTTGTTCATCAGCGCATTTAGAATAGCCCAGGATATGGCTATGGCTATGGAAGCCAGATGTTATAGAGGCGGAGAAAATAGAACGAGAATGAAGGAAATGAAATATGGAAAGAGAGATGGAATCGCCGCCGTGGCAATAGTGTTGTTTTTGTGCAGCGGAATCGTCGTTAGAATTTTCAGCTAGTTTTAGGAGAATAAATTGAGACAGAGAAGGATAAAAAATCTGGAAGAGAGAATAGAGAATCTGAAAGACCATAGCATTTCAGAGCCTGAGGATTTCCGCGGAAAGTGGGATGCGTACTTTGCGAAGAAAGGCAGAGGCGGAAACCCGATTTTCCTTGAAATCGGCAGTGGAAAAGGTCAATTCATAACTCAGATGGGCAAGGAAAATCCCCACTGCAACTTTATAGCTGTGGAGGTTCAGCCCAGCGTATGGGTCCTCGCAGTGGAAAAGGCTCTGAAAGAGGAAGTGGACAATGTGATATTTTTGAATTTCCATATGAAGGATGTGACTCAGTTGTTCGAAAAGGGTGAACTGGACGGAATATATTTGAATTTCAGCGATCCTTGGCATAAGGCGAGGCATGCCAAAAGGAGGCTGACCCATAGAAATTTTTTGAAGAAATACTTTGAAGTGTTGAAGGAGGACGGATTTGTCCGGATGAAAACAGACAACGACAATCTGTTTGAATTTACTCTCGAAGAGATAGATGATTTGCGAAAAAGTGAAAATATGAAAATCTTGGAAGAGGAAGTCACGAGAAATTTGCACGGTTCGAAATACGCCGAAGGCAATGTGATGACCGAGTATGAAGAAAAATTCAGCAACAGGGGAAAGAATATAAACCACGTAAAGATCACTAGGGGGTGAACAGATGATATTTGCACTTGAAAACGGAAGAACGATACCGAAGAGAGACAAAATATTCGAGCTTAATGCGAGAGCCAAGGAAATGATAAAAAAGCATGGAAGAGATAGGGTAATCAACGGAACCATAGGAGCTTTGCTCGATGATGAAGGAGAACTGGCTGTCATAACTTCCGTGATACATGAAATGAACAAGTTGAGAGATAAGGATTTTGCGGAATATGCACCTATTGGTGGAATCCCGGAATTCAAGGATGCCATTGTAAAAGCGGTTCACGGAAACAATCCTGTGGAGCTTTTTACAGAAGTGGTAGCAACTCCCGGCGGTACGGGAGGAATCAGAAATACCGTAGCAAATTATACGAAAATCGGAGATAAGGTTTTGACTTCAGATTGGCATTGGGCACCGTACAAGACCATATGTGAAGAACAGGGCAGAAGCCTGGTGACATACCGGTTGTTCAACGATGAAGGCAGTTTTAACTTCGCAGACTTTGAAGAGCAGTTTTCCAAATTGTGCAAAGAGCAGGAGAATGTTGTAATCATGCTCAATACGCCGGCACACAATCCTACGGGATATGAAATAAGTCTGACAGAATGGCAGAGATTGATTGAAATTCTAAACGATGAGAAGTATAAAGAGAACAGAATTATACTGTTTATAGATGTTGCGTATATAGATTTCGCCGGTGAACCCGACAAGGTCCGAAACTTCATTCCCATGTTGAAACAGTTTGATGACAACGTATTATCTCTCATAGGATACAGCGCTTCCAAGACGTTTACCCTGTATGGATTGAGAACGGGTGCGGTAATGTGCATGGCGCAGGAAGAAGCGGTAGCAGAGGAATTCAGAAGAGTTTTCGAATTTTCTGCGAGGAACACATGGTCCAACTGCGTTAGAAGCGGACAACAGTTAATTGCAAATATATACAAGAGCCATGAGGCTTTGAAAAAAGTTGAAGAGGAAAGGGCTGGTTTCAGAAATATGCTTCTGGCAAGAGGCAGGGCATTTGAAGAAGCAGCCAAAAGATCAAATTTAAAAACAGTGCCGTTCGTATCAGGCTTTTTCATCTGTGTAGAGTGTGATGATTCGGCAAAGGTGAGCGAGTTGTTGACCGAATACGGGATATTTGCAGTACCTTTAGCTAAGGGAATAAGAATATCCATCGCATCTATAAATGAAAAACAATGCAAAAGAGTGGTGGAAGTTCTGAAGGAAATTGGATTTTAACTTTCCACATAGTTGGAGATAACAGTTGATGACATCTAATATGAAAGAGAGAGTTTCATATTAGATGTTTTTAATTATGCTTTAACTTACCGAGCATGCAAGGTATAGAGAATGGGAAACCACTCGCTATGCAAGCACTATATTAAAAAACTTTTGAAGAGGGAAAATATTTACTGTAAAAACGAAAAGTTTCTCTTGTCGAAAAAGCAGACGTGAACGAAAAATGCAATATGACGTACAAAAATTGTAATATGAAGGGAAATGAACCGTTGAAATTACAATACGTATTGACCTTTTTGACCGTCGATAATATCATATTCTCATCCCCTTATAATAACAAAATATACAAGGAAAGGAGGTAGCGAGTGGCTTTCAAAGAGAATGTAAAACTTAAATCATATGCAAATATTGAAAACTCAACGAGATATGCGGTTAAATCAATGAAAATCAATTGTTTTTTATAGTGCTGTTTATTGCTATTTTACTGCCTTTTGTGAAACTTTCGAAAATAAATGCACTCAATTTGCACGTAAAATAGATATAAAAAGAGATAGCCTGCAGACTATCTTTTGTCTCTCAACATACATATTGAGGTAGGTTGACACTTCAACCGGTCCAAGATTATTATACCACAAATTACCCAAAAAGTAATTCTTCCATCCTGATAGTTACATCTTCCTGATGTTCCTTTAAAACGGTTTGATATGTATTCATAGTGATAGCTACATCTTTATGTCCCAACATTTGAGATACTACTTTTATGTTTGCTCCTGCAGAAATAGTTAAGGTAGCCCAAGTATGCCGTAATGCATGTATATTTTTATATTCAATATTCAGTTCAGAACAGAGTCTAATCCATTTTTTTCTGTAATTCATGGGAGAATCATAATTATTTTTACTATTTGCAAAAACTTTATTTGAGTTGCTCTTCATTTTTAACTCTTTTAGAAATTCGCATAGAGAATCAGTAATAGATATGATTCTTTGTCCAGATTTTGTTTTGGTTCTATCTTCTAAACTTAACCCCCTGTTGTGTATGTATACAAGGATTTTGTCGATTTTGATTGTTTTATTTTTAAAGTCTATATCGTTCCATGTTAAAGCACTTGCCTCACCAATTCTCATGCCAGTTTGAAGGAGCAGGTAGTATATGGCATATTTTTTATTTTTGCGGGCATAGTTTAGGATTTTTTTAGTTGTATCTATATCGTAAGAAGATATTGTTTTTTTAGGTTTGCATTTAGCTAAAATGTGTGAGATGTCAGTATTAGAGACCACGTTATAGGACAATAATTGTTCACGAATTGCATAATTCAGCAATTCTTTCACTCTTGAAATACATGCACGTGCGAAGCTTATGCTCAGATTTTTTGAAGCTATATATTCAGCTAACGCTTTTATATCTTCTCTTTGTATCTGGTTCAATGACAAATCCTCTAAAACAGGGAAAATATGAAGTCTGAAAGTGTGAAATAAGGTATAAAATGTATTCTCTGCTAACATCGGCTCTTTAACTGTTCTAAGCCACATTGTCGCAAATACCTTGAAGTTAATATTCTCAGATGAAACAAAATTCCCTCGCATATAATCTACTTTAGATGCAGCCATTTTTTCTGCCACTTCCGACTTAGTCTTAGCAGTAAAACTTCGTCTTTTTCCGTCTATTAAGATTTGTCCACGCCATTTTCCGTTTGCTGTCCTGAATATAGATCCTTGACCGCTTCCTTTTTTCTTTGCCATAATTCTCTCCTTAATTTTTTTGCACTAAAAAACAGCCTATTGTAATTCAAGGCTGTATATGCTACAATTAAGGTGCTAACTTGGTTGTACGTATAGACAGCCTATTATAACGCTCTTGTAGTAACCATCTTCACTATATGAAGAATGGCGAAACAGGAGCTTTTTTGTTTATAATTAAGTTATTCTTTCTTTTTCATTTTCGCAAATGCTATGAATAGTAAAATTCCCTGCAATAATGTAAACATAAAGTAAATTGGCATTAAAGCAATTGCAACTACATATAATATTGCTCCTGCCAGAATAAATCCTCGATGATACATAAAAAAGCCTAATGCATTCATAACAACGGCAATGCACACAACTACTATATGTGGTGTCACTAATGCACCTGCTAACATTCCACCAATAGCTTCAGCAGAGTCTCCGTCAGTCGGCGTGGCTACAAAAAAATAGTAATTTACATATGCGGCATAAACAACTCCCAAAATCAGAGCTATCAGAGCTAATAGGGCTACCTTGCTTTTGTTCATTTTGAAATCCTCTCTCTAAATAGTTACAACTAAAAACTCTCTCTTTTCACATTATATATCAAACATCAATATAACCATAATAGATCATAGCATGATACAAAAACTCACAATCCATATCTAAATATTCTGCAACTTCCCAGTACTCTCGGCATCCACTCCTGAAAGCTACGTCAATAGCATCTTTTGTTATTAGCTTTTCATAAGCCCAGATTCGACCTTTACGCTCCTGTTTGGACTTTTCTGCATCTGATAAATCTAAGATGTTTTTAGTGGCAGTATAGTAATGCCCAAGCTCTTCTGCTAAAACACATGTCTTACTAGCTGTGTCTTCTAAGTTATATGATAGTGCTACGTTGCCATCACAATATAAACCTTTAAACTTGTTACTGCCTAGATCATAATTTTCATGAACATTAACATTTTCATTTTCTGCTAGAGCGAGTAGTCTTTCATATTCGCTCAAATTATCTGTCCCAATAACCATACCAACCACCCCCTCTTATATAAATTTAGTTGATATATTTTTTACAGGCGTTCACAATCTCTGTCGAATATTTATATAAGTCATTTAGATTATTGAGATTGTATCTTATTTCCTTCTTATTTTCATCCGGAATAGTGAAAAACAATAGTGTGTCTTTAGCCGTTATTCTGCAAATCCATTTTCGGTTATTATCATCTAAGAGTATGCCAAAGTAGCTTTGAGTATCTCTGTAGAAAATTCTTGATGGATCAACTTCATTTCTTAGAATAGATTTAATAATCGCAAATGCTTCTAATTCATCAATAGTAGTTATTATCTTTGATTCTTCTTTTTTAGATTGGCTTATAGTGTTAGATTCCGCAGCGTCTTCCGACTCGTTGGTATTCAAAGCAGTCTTCAATTTTTCGTTAATTACATCGTTAATATATTGAGTTAAAGACCTTGAAATAATCGGAGCAAAGGAATCAACTACCTTTTGAGTTTTTACTCCATCATAAATACTATTTAGAATTAGTCTTATAAAATCTGAATCTGGCGTTGATAGTTGACTTGCAAACCACTCCTTGATGAGAAGTCCATATTTGAGATTTTCAGCAGAATCAAGTATGGCATCTACATCTAAATTGCTTTTAGTGAACTTTAGTAGCTCATTTAAATCTCTATCTCGCAAATTTAATAGATCTATAGTTAAAAAAGGTGATGGATCCATTTTGTTTGGTTCTTCCAAGTCTGTGAAGAACTTATATTGAATACCATTAGTCAATATGGCAAATTTTGCAGTGGAAGTACCAAAGTATCTGAAAAGCTGAGATGTATACTTGTTTAGATCAGATGAACAGGGCTTGCATTCTATTAGGATAGTAGGAATATCTTCTATAACTATTGCATAGTCCACCTTTTCACCCTTTTTTATGCCCACATCTGCAGTAAATTCTGGAATAAACTCAAGTGGATTGAATACATCATATCCTAACAATTGAAAGAAAGGCATTATCAGTGAAGTTTTTGTTGCTTCTTCTGTTGATATTGACTCTTTCAGTTTTGGTATTCTTGCAATAAACTGTTGCAATTTTTCACGAACTTCCATAAATAACCTCCTAAATAATACATGATGTCTATTTATCTTTCTTATCTTTCACAAATTCTACAAATCGAATGATACTATCCCATTCCTCATCGGTAAAATCATTATCATTATCGTGATGTGCAGCTATCACAAGTCCGTCAGGTAATTTTGCCCTGCGAGTATGATTTTCAGATTGAGGCTTGTCTTCTAGACCCATCAAATCTGAACGACGAACACCAAAGAAATCAACAATTTTATCAATTTTATTCATGCGAGGAATTTTTATTCCGTTACACCAATTTGAAACCGTAGCCTGAGAAACTTCCATATATTCTGCCAATTCTTGTTGCGATTTATTTTGTTGCTGCAAATAATACCTAATTCTATTTGCTATATATTCATTTAAATTTTTTTCGTTCATATTGTATGCTCCTTGTAGATAGTATAACCTAAAGATATATACGTGTCAAAACTTTTTTTAAAATATTTTGCAAAATAATGTTGACTATAACTTAAAGTTATGATAAGATAGTAATCACAAAACAAGGAAAGGGGGAATGGATATGAGTAATAGACTGCAAATAACATTAGCTGCAGCAAGAGTTAATGCAGGGCTCACACAAAGCGATGTTGCAAAGGAAATGCAAATAAGCAACCAAACGATAGTCAGCTGGGAAAAAGGTAGAATTACACCTAAACCAGCTCAATTGCAAATGCTTGCAAGAATATACAAGATAGGAGTGGATGATATTTTTTTAAAGTGATTATAACTTAAAGTTATCATAATTGAAAGTTATAATCCGAATCAAAAAGGAGGAGAAAATGAAAAACGAATATGAAGACAAATATGGAATGAAAGCATGCATGCATTCAGTGATATTTAGCGTAGAAGAACTCGGAGAAGATCCTATCAGGCTATTAGGGGAATATCATCTAAGAGCAATTCAGGATCCATCCTTCAATAAAACTATGATTGAAGCACTTGAAGATTACATTGACGTGAAAGGAATTAAGTGGGATGAAAAGTATATGAAACAAAAGGAAGTGTAGCACTTCCGAACGTAAAACTTGTGTTATCAAGCATCAAAACATACATAGAATTTAGAAAGGAAAAATTATGAGAATATATACAGCATTTATGATTGATGGGTGTGTTAAAACCCCCATTTCAACACCACAAAGAACACTTGCAAATGCAACTTGGGAAATCGAAAGTAAAAAAGCAGGTACTCAAGAAAGAAGAGACGAATTTCAAGAGCGAGGAGTGTATTTTGAAGTTGGATATGCAGATGCGGATTTAGACGATATAGAAAAAATGAGTTTAGAACAATTAGAACAATTAGCCGGTAAATGTGAGAAAGTCATTGTTACATTTACGTATAGCGGATACTTTAATAAATATGTTAAATATCCATCATGGAAGTGGGTATTGCAATGACAAAAGCAATTTTAAAATATCCAGGAGCAAAAAACCGACTTGCCAAGTGGATTGTATCACATATTCCAGAGCATAAGATCTATGTAGAACCGTTCTTCGGTAGTGGTGCAGTCTTTTTCAACAAGAAAGAATGTTATAACGAAATAATCAATGATATTGATGATGAAATTTACAACTTCTTTAAAACTTTGCGAGAAAAACCTGAAAAACTTATAGCAGAATTAAGTCTCACACCTTACTGCAGAAAAGAATATGAGATGGCATATAGCAAGAAGTCTGATCTGGACGATATAGAAAAGGCAAAAAAATTCGCAATAAAATGCTGGCAAGGATTTGGATGTGGCAACAAATATAAAAATGGATGGAGAAGGGGAATTGGTAAAACAAGCCCCAATCCTGCAAGGGCGTGGAACAAGCTCCCTGAAACATTAGAGCTGGCGACAGAAAGACTTAGAAATGCTCAGATTGAAAAAAAGGACGGCATAGAACTTATTGAGAGCCTAAATGATAACGACACTTTTATCTACATAGATCCGCCCTATCCGCACAACACAAGGAAGAACTATCTATACAATCACGAAATGACAGATAGCGATCATGAGAGGTTGCTAGAAACGGTATTGTATAGCAGCTGCAAAATTATGATTTCATCATATGAAAATAATTTGTATGACGCACACCTAAATGGTTGGCGAAAGGTTAAAAAGAACACTACGGCCGAATGTTCGGTAAGAAGGACAGAAGTACTTTACATGAACTATTGATATGAGAAGGCTGCCTACTCTAGGAGAAAAGAGGTAAACAAAATGAAAATATTAGAAATTCAAGACATCGTTGAACGGTATCAAGTAACTTACTATCAAGCTCGTAAGTGGCTGAATACAGGAAGCTGTCCGGTATTACCAAGAAGCAGAGGCGGGAAATACAGGGTCCTGCAAGATGAGTTTGATAAATGGCTGAAAAATAGTAAAGCAATATGAGGGGGATGAAAAATGAAAAAAGGTTACAAAGCATATGAAAAAGGGCTGGTATGCAGAGGTAAGCAGTATAAGATTGGAGAAATCTTTGAGGAAGAGAAGGCAGAAATCTGTGACATCGGAATGCACTACTGTGAAAATCCACTCGACTGTCTCGACCATTATCCACTTATAGATGATAACGGCGAGATAGTTGAGATGACAGAAGTAGAAGACCTTGATGAAGAGAATAGAGATACCGAGAATAATAAAAAATATTGTACTAAAAAGCTTAAAATAGGAGCGAAATTATCTCTTGGAGAAATGATTAAAGCTAGTCTTGAGTTTATTGGGGAGAAGTCAATAGAACCAGCAAGTTCAGGATACTGCTCACGGCTGGCAAGCTCAGGATACTGCTCACAGCTGGCAAGCTCAGGAGACAACTCACAGCTGGCAAGTTCAGGAGACCGCTCACGG
>ERZ773042.1633-NODE-1633-length-13024-cov-25.721798_pt1 | contig 13024 bp, 14 predicted proteins | sample MGYA00511664_ERZ773042 | MGnify/ENA primary metagenome ERZ773042 (study PRJEB29015, sample SAMEA2737984) | human oral metagenome | biome: human oral; feature: human-associated habitat; material: dental | place: China | collected 2036 ... | reverse complement strand
CAGGATTAAATCCCGCACAGAAGATTGCTGCCGAAACCAAGCTAGCAGAACAAGCCGGTTGGCCTGAGGTAGACACTGGACAAACCATAAAAATCGATAGTGCTGTCCTATCGCAAACCATCAGCTTAGTTCGATCAATGACAGCCGGCGAACAGCAGTCATGGCAGGCTTATGCTGATGGGGTTATTTGGTGAGAGTTATTTGATTTAACTGCTGTTTCTGGCTTATTGTCAGGTTTAGCTATAGCACTCCTCTGGCTGATAGATGGTTAATCAGAATATTCATTGGGTCGATGGTGTTTGGTCTTTTGGCGAAGGCGCAAGATAGTTCAGTGCAACCTAGTAGTATCGGCGGATTATTGAGGCGATTTTCTACACAGTTGTCTATTCCTACCTTTTCAAACTTAGCTATTCTTTCTACTTTCTCTAGTGCTAATTGGGGTACTATCCGTCCGGCGATTACTGTACGAATTATTGTCTCTAGCGCTTGTCTTTCGTTGTCATCTGGCGTTAGCACGGTTACTCCAGCAGTTTTTAGCGGCTTTTCGTATAATCCAATGCGGATGGTTGTCGGTGATGCTAGTAATCGAATTGTTTTATAATGGCGGCTAGTATAATCAATTGTGGCATCCACCATGGAAGTCATACGAATACTCAGCCGCTGTTCAATATCGGGCTGTAGTAAATGTGCGGTATTGCAAGCAATTATGATAACATCGTCCATTGATGCGCCAATGTTTTTCAGTTCATTTATGATAATTTCCAAGGCTTTGCTGCGCCGCGATTCGTTGGCGATAAAATCAGGAACTGGCAGCGACAAATGAACGATGTACGGGAAATCTGTGCCGTCTCTTGCGCCGTTTGCTGATGCTCGCCGAATTATTCGCTGGTGTAACTCCAAGCTTGCCTGCGGTCCCATGCCGCCAATGATAATTATTCTTTGTTTCATGATTCCTCCTTTGGTTATATAAAAAAGGCCGCGCGCGGCCTCTAGTCATGGTTGGTATTTTCAGAAGAAATTTACGAACAATTCAACAAGCCGCGACGAAAACGCGTGCTTTGCCAGGCGATACTTGCCGACTGCTGTTTTATAGTCATGGGGCGATTATAACGCCAACGGCTAAAATTCGCAAATATTCTACAAAACAGCTCGCTTGGATATGCGCCAAACCCATAAAATGATGTAAATAGATAAACCAATTGAAAATAAGAGCGATAGGATGGCCATCGGATTTGCTTTCCATAATATTGTCCATGTTGGCGGCGAAACGATAAATTCTACCATCGCTAAGAATCCGATTTTAGTATAAATATGCAGCGATTCAGCCAGACAAACAGCGAAACCGATTACCGTGCCGAGTATAGAGGCTGAGATTAATAAAATGATATCAAGGAGCGGCGGTTTTTCTTCCTGGGTTATAAAACTATATATTAGGTAGATGATGCCTGCACCGACAGGTCCAGTTAGATACGACACGTAGTTCCACCGCCACAGCAGCAGCCATAGGCCGATTATCATGGGGATACCTAGTAAAAATGCTAATAAAATACCAATCCAGCGCGGGCGGTGCCTACGCTGTAGATTATAATATGGAGGTTCTTGGTTCATGTTATTTAGTATAGCATTTGACAGGAAGTATATGGTTTGGATTGGAGGATTATTTATCTGGCGGCTGCGCTTGGTCTAATATTTTTGACAGTTCACTAATAAGTTCGCGCAGTTGAGGGTTGCGCAAGATTGCCCGCCGGGTGGCTAGCGTCCAAATAAGCGTGCGGGAACGCAAAGTTTCTGCCAGCATTTCGCCCGACGGCGTCAGCAAGCCTCCTTTATCCAATTGAAACAATTCGGGCAGCAGCGCGTCGCAAAGCAGTGCCAATGGGGCTTGCGACCGGGCAATGATTCGATCGTGTTCATCGACCGGCATAGAAATTGGACTAAATCCTAATTGCTGCAGATGGCTGGCTGCCGTCTCGGCGTTTGGCTGGTCGCTGGCAACAACCGCTCGCTGAGCGCTATTCATTAGCAAGTGGACAACGGCGGCTTTCTGGTCAAGCTGATCGTTAAATCGGCGGCTGGTGTCCATGACGCTATCGTGTAAAATTATCAGACCTCTTACGGGCAGTAATGTAAAATTTTCCAGGGGCGCACACACGTGGATAATTTCGCAATCGGATAGTTCTTCTACGCTAGTATGGCGGTCAGCTATGTCAAATTCGCGGACTAGAAAGCCGTACTTCTTAGCGCGCCGTACCAATTGCGAACCCAAATCGCCTAGCGAACCGATAACGCCTATAGTTTGTTTTACTGCTGTCATACGGTCTCCTTTGACTTTACGGGGATGGTTATATTGTTAAGTATACGCTATTTGGCGTCGTTATGTAGATTTCTGGTACGATAGTTTAAGCTTGGATTCGATTTCAATCACGGGCTATTCTCAGTTCTATAGATATATTAGTAACATTTTAGCCCTTTGCCTCACCATAAGCCCCTAAAATCGTCCTCAAACTCACGCTATGCCAGAAGTTTATGCCGTCAATCTTATCCAGATCAACCCACTCCGGCGTGCCGTTGGTGTAAGTTTTTTCGCTGTCGGTTATGTTGTCGTTATTGATTTGCCCGTGCAGCTGGCTGTGGGTGAAGTACAGTTGGATTGATTGGTTGGCTTGCGCTTCAGCGTTGCGTTTGAAGAAAGTAGTTGCTTGGTGAATGATTTTATCCGGCATGATGGTTAGTCCAGTTTCTTCCTTAACTTCGCGGACGATTGACTCCTCAATCGTTTCACCCTTCTCGACACCGCCGCCAATCAAGCTGTAACCATCCCATTGCCGAGTCAAAAGGATCTTATTATCCTCAATAATAACTGCGTATACGCCGACGCGAATATTTAGTTCATCAACAGGAACTGTGTATTGATTGCCGAAGACATCTTTACAGATGATGGATTTAATAAAAGTCACCTCTTTCAGATTACAAACATCCCCTTGTTTATAATATCGTGCGGATGTTAGTTATGATCTTTATTTTAGCATGGGCGGACGGGAGATTACTATGGCTTACGGGTTAGTTGGGTGAACCCTGCAATTCTCTAGATACTTGTCAATTAACAGAATGTCCGCTTGATCCTTATTCCTGTTAAGTAGCGCTTTCCATCTGCGAACTTCCTCAATTGACATAAATTTTATCCCGTCGATTACTGTTGTTTTTATAGCCGCATCTGATACTTTCTTGCCATACCAATCATGCATCAACTCAATATCGTCAACCTCTATTTTCTCCGAACCATCTGGCCGTTGTAATATTTCATGGCCATGGCCAGCAATTTTGTAAAAAGCTTCTTTGCTTATAAGTAAATCGATGTCGTTGCTTGGACGGACGCCAAGCATATCCAAGATGCCGCTGCCGACAATAATTGGCTCAGTACTACTGACACCTAGACTAGTTAGTTTATTTTTAATTTCTACTATCGTCATAGTCTGCCTTTTTTAACAGATTATACATCTTATCTAATGGCAGCCCTAATGCACCCATGTATGAACCTTCAATTTTCTCAATCAGCGCAAATCCTGCCGAATCAACATGAAAACCAAGCGCGGCATTCCGACGGTTCGGATTATAATTATGAGCGTTATCTAACATCGCCGCGTTAAAATTCATGTATGTTATCTTTGTTGCCGTACTGTCAGTAAACGTTTTTCCTCGATTTATCACGCAGACGCCAGTGTAGATAGTTGTAGTTTTACCCGATTGGTTCAAACACATTTTCATCTTTTCAGTAGCGGTTTTTGCTTTATGCAAGCGCGAACCGTCAGGTAAAACACCGAATGTATCAGCAGCGACAATACAGTCGCCGGGATACAAACCGGCAAGAGCTTCTGCCTTTGAACGTGCCAACAGAATGGCGGTCTCTCTTGCATCCAGCTCTGGGTGAGACTTCTCTATAGCTCGCTCATCAATATTAGCGCTAATAGCCTCGTAAGCTAGTCCGCTTCTATTCATGATCATGCGCTTAGTCGGCGATTCAGTGGCAAGTATTAGCATGTTTTATCCTCCTTTTGAAAATCTTTTAATGATGTATATTCCCATGGATAATCAATATAGGGCATCTCGTCATATTCAAATAATACACCATGATAATCTGGTTGTAGAAATACTGTTCGCCATGGCGCAGATGGACACGACTTAAATTTGACAACATGGACGGCAGCAGTTAGCACTTGTGTGTTGTGAAAAATATCACTCATATAGTCGCGAATTGCTGACAGCTCCCTGCCCGTCTGGCAGACGCTGTCAACTATGACAATTTTTGCGCCTTTCTGTAGGCCTTGATTAATGCGTAATATGCTATCGTCATCGAGCTTTTGGCGTAAGACAACATGCTCGTGCGGCGTACGATGTTTAGCGTATGATGCGGCTATACTATAGCTGTCACAAGACATTCCGTCTTTTTCGCAATATGCCGCCAGAATTCGAGATACAAGCCATCCGCCGCGAGCTACTGCAATGATAATAATATCTGAGACATTAGACTCTTTTATACTTTTATATAGTTTGCCTACATGTTCATGAATATCTTGGTAATCTGTTTTTATCATCTTCATGAGAGAGTCTCCAATTCATGTTTCGCTTTTGCATAAACCGCTTCAGAGCTAACAGTTGAGTCTATTTCAATAATTTCATCAAGTGACGGCTCTATGATGTCAACAATCTTATTAATATTGTCCTGATATACTGATAAACGGTTGCGAATTCTTTCTGAGGTCTCTTTTCTGTCTCCATTTCTTGCACGATCGTAAATGCGTTGTAAAAGTACATTTGTATTTGTGGACAAGATAACAGCAAGAGCGCCCATTTCTCGTTGATCGATATGTATTTTTATCCACTCTGCTTCATCGATGTGCCGGGGTACTCCATCAAGAATGTATGATCTTTCTGTTGATATGTGCGGATTAATAATAGCAGCCACATAGGATAGGGGCATCTTTTTGCCAGACTCGATAATACGCGTAGCTTCCGCGTCTTCTTGCGCTAATTTCTCGCGAACAATTGCACCAATTGAGACGTAATTTACTGATTCGGGACAACCGTCTTTCAGGTTATCGACGAGTGTTGTCTTACCCGACCCCATTGGACCGAATAAGTAAATGTCGTTATGGTTGAGGGTGTTTTCAAGACGATTCATAGCAATGCCAAATTACTTGTTAATAAATGACAGAAATTCATTGCGCGTCTGAGCATTGTTAAGGAATGCGCCTTTGACATTTGTTGTTGTGGTTGTAGCTCCAAGCTTTTTCACGCCTCGCATTTCCATACACATATGCCTAGCTTGAAGCGAGACCGCAACGCCTTTAGGATTTAAGTTTTCGTCAATAAAATCAGCAACTTGTTTAGTAATTCGCTCTTGGTTTTGTAAGCGTTTGCTAAAATGTTCTAAAATTCTCGCAAGCTTTGATAGCCCAACAATCTTTTCATCTGGAATATATGCTATCGCAGCTTCTCCAAAAAATGACACCATATGATGTTCGCATAAACTATAAAAAGGAATGCCTGTTTGAACAACCATACCAGAACCCTCATTTTTAAACGTAGTTACTCGAAACTCTTCAGTGTCAAAGAATTCTCGGAAGAATTTTGCGTAGCGATTCGGTGTTTCTATTAAACCTTCGCGATTAATGTCTTCTCCTAATGCTGCTAGAATGCTTTTAGCCGCTATCTCTATATCTCTATTTTTTACAGATTTACTATTCATATTTTTTCTCCTGACTGTTATAAATATTCGGTCATCAAAAAAGCGACCACATGCTAGTCGCTAAACTTTTCAAGCTAAGCTTTTAGACCCAACTTGCGCACGTGATCGCGTTATCGTCTAAAAGCAGTAGCTGCTTTGCTTGAAAAGTTTAGCACTTCTGATTGTAACATGGGCGGGCGGGAGATTGCCATAGGTTTACTGCAATTTCCGTAAAATCGCTTGACTTCAAGTTCTATTATTGATATATATATCAGCCTTTGCGTCCGCAGAGGTCGGCGTTTCGCCCGAGTCAATCGGGCTTGAGACGTCCCACTTCGCAGAGAATTACGATTCTCTGCCCGACTCCAGAAGGAGTACAAAATGGGAAAGAACTGGTGGAGTGAGCCGATGGGCGGTTGCGACTCCGAGGGCAACCCCATCACCGTGTCGTTCGGTAGCGGTCCGAAGGAGGGACACACCCTCATCGGAGATGGCGACCGCAGCGGTGGTATGGGCGTTGGCGGCGGTCTCGCCGACGGTGCTACGCACTACTCGTTCCTCGAGAGCGACAACCACGACCACTACGGACCCGGCAACGGATCCAACAACAACGGCACCTCCCGCGGCCAGTACACCGGCCCCGGCCACTAGACCCATCGTCCTGGACATGACCTGAAAAATGTCTTATCCTGAGTATGATATAAAACTACTCACTTACCTTAGAGGATTTATCATGTCAGAATGGACAGAAAAAGATTTTGAGTCGTACACCCAATCCGATTGGGAGCTTATTAAAGCAGTCAAACAGCTTACTGATGAAAATCTTGATAATGTTAAGATTTTAACACGTGCCAATGATATAGCATTGGCAATTTTTGGTATGTTGTGCGTACGGCTGCGCGATAATGGAGAAGAGGGTGCGGACGGCCTCGGTATGTCGTTACAAGAATATACAGGAACAGTCCTAGCTAATGCAAAGAGGAAGAAAGAAGATGACGGCTGGGCTGCTGAATACGCTAAGCCGATCAATCAATTTATTGCTTATGGAGAAAAGAAGTTTGCTGAGTAGGTTAAATCTGCTGTGATGGTCTGCAGTATCAATACGCAAGCAATACGCAAGCTCACCCTATTATAATAAACTCACCCTTATGTAAAGTATTGGATACATTTTTTTGCTATAACATGAAAAAGAGCAGACAAACCTATCCGCTCTTCAGTATCTTATTTGTATTTATATAAAACAAATTTAATCAATTTATTTATTAATTATATTAATTCACATATTTAATCTTTAACCAAGACTACTTTATTATAGAAGAAAAGTCAAAAAAGATATGAAGCAATTGTAATGAACTACTTGATAAAGTATAGTTGCTTATATATTCATACAACCCTTCATTTACATCTGTTTTTACTAAAATCAAATTTCCTTGACTTATTACTCCAAACTTATCTTTATTCATTCCAGAAATTTTAATCGAATTATTAGGAATATCAATATTTTTCACAACAAATCCGAACATGATATTTTTATTGTGGTAAGATGGATATTTCGGCGGTTCCTCTACAAAACGACTAACTCCTTCATTAATATATTTTTTATTTAAACTCGAACTTCCATCAATTCGTTTGCACTCAATTATATAGTAGTCTTTTTTGTTTTTATTTACCCAATAATTATTTGATGTCACTTTAATATCGCACCTTCCTATAAAGGTGTCTGTATTTTCATCAAATGTTTCTGGCACTTCTATTTGGAATGAGATCGGAAACTTTTCACAACCTAGTTTAGTTAAAGTAGAAGTATTGTCTAAATAACGAAAAAATAGATGGTTCTGTATATTTACCTCATTATTCTTAATTTTATATCCTAAAGAAATACAATTTCGCTTCATTGAGCTACAACATTTTTCAATGGTCTCAATAATACAAAAATAAAAACCATTTTGAAAATCTTCATTTATTGATTTTTGCTTAAAACCTCCCATCATTCATCACCTCCCGATTCCATTATTTGCTCCATAACATCGGAAAGATCAAGTTCTGCAATTGCAGGATGCCAGCATTTATAAAAATTAGGCTTTATAATAAAAAATGAGTTATCAGAAAAGTGAATGACATCTCTAATTTGATGAAACTTATCGTTGTGAGAAAATACACAAAATCTTGATAATAGTACTTTATCATCATCAATACTTTCAACTAAATCAATCGTGGTATCAGATTCTCCACCTAAAACTGCCAGCTCAAATATAGAAAATCTATTTAATACATTTGGATACAATTTAATTGCAATATGCTTTTCTGCATGTTTATAGATAGTAGCAAATTGTTTTTTAAAACATTCACTATAGTCAACTAATTCCTCAGAAGATACCTTTCTGTAAATACTCTCAATGTCTATATTCGTTAGTTCCGGTATCTGGATTTTTATTGCATAGTCAATAAATTTATTATCTTTCAATCCAAACTCCTGCAATACTAAATTATCTAGGTTTTCGATTTCAGAATCTAAGTCTGACAAACAAAGAAAATCATCTTTCTTTTTTTCACTCTGAATGTACTCTGTTTTATTTGCAATATCTTCAGAAAAAATATAAGGAAATTCTAATACTTCCCCCATAAATCTCTGCTCTCGTTCTATTCCTATTGAAGTTCCAAGCATTAGATTCAAATAAGCATAAAATGAGGAGTTTAGCAAACCTACCAAGTTCATAAAGAATGGTCTTTGCTCCTCGCTTCCTTTAATAATATACATGGTCTTTTTACAAATAAATGTTTCATCACTAAAAGCTGCTCGTAATTTATAATTATTGCAGTTCACGCCAGTTGGAGTTAATACATAAGGAGGGGAAAACAACACTTTTTCTCTAGGACGATGTACTTTCGTTTTCGAAAACAAAGTAGTTTTATTTGAATTCACAAAAAAGTGATCTACTCCTTTTTTCGAATCAAGAAGCCTTTTGTTTAGTAAATGAGAAGCGTCTTGCTTATCACCATCTTGGTACTCTACTCCTGCCCCCATAATAATAGGAGGTTCTTGTTTTTCGATTGCATCGGAAATTGTACAAAAACAATTTTTAAGTTTCATCACCAAAGTTAAATCAGCTGAAAAACCGTATACAATAGTTTTCCAAGCCCAATCAAATCTTATCAGCATATTCTGTGCTACATACTTTATATCATTTTTTTCAATAACAATAACATTAAATAGTTTGAAGAAAATATTTGGTTTTATAGATGTATAATTTATAATATTGTCTAAGTTATTTTCTTCTGAGTAACTAAAAGAAATTATTACTGCTGGTGCATCGGCATTTTCAAAAACTAATTTTCTTACTGAAGACATTTCAATTATGCTATGAATTTTAGTTTTATTTAACAAAAAGTTTCTGAATCTTTTTGAAGGTTTCTTTTGGTTATACAATAATTTAGAATGTAAAATAAAACAACAAACAGTATGTTCTTTACAAAAATCTTTAGCTCTGAAAACAAAACTTCTACAAATCTCATTATTTTGTTGTTTATCAAAGTATCCATTCTTTTTACAGTATTCTAAATGAAGACCTGTTTTTACATTGCCCCAAGGTGGATTACCAATAACAAAATCAAAGTTGATGTGACTTAACCTTCTAAGTTTCTCTTCATCAAAAAAATCACTAACAAATAAATTTTTTTCTTTTAAATTCGGTAAAGTAAAAGTTGATAATGATTTTGGATCTTTGTAGTCTAAAACAGTTAAATAAAGAGAGAATATTGTAACATCAATCGCTTCCTCATTAATATCTATTCCATAGATATTATCGGTTAAAAGAGATTTAAGCAAATTATCATCGTTACAATACATTTTTCCATTTAGGTTTTCTTCTACCATACATCGGTAACTATCAACTAAAAATACTCCTGAACCACATGCAGGATCTAATATGGTATATTCATTATGTTTTTTTAAGAAACCTAAAGTAGTTTTATCCAAAATGTACTCTACAAGATAATTTGGAGTGTAAAATGCATTATCTTTTGCTCTTACTTCTCGTCCAAGCAATATTTCATAAATATTACTTATCAGCTCTACCGGAATAATATTAAAATCATACAGTGCAAATAGTGACAATTGACCATCATTCATTGAAATTGTTCCAGATAAAAAATCTGCAAGCATATTAAATACATCTTGTGTTAATTCAGGGCATTCAATTTCATTACCTAAATCAAAAAGATTTCCATTAAATTTTGATTTTAGATATTTAAATAGATTGTATATTGAACTTTTGTTCCTTAAGTATTTCAGAAGTTCTTTCTTTGAGTGCTCAATATCACCAGAAAAATTTTCATAAGCAAGGTTAACCCCTCGATCTATCAAAAACCTTATAAAAATGAGTCTCAACACTAATTTTGTAGCAAATTCTATATGATAGTTGTTTTTTAACTCTTCCGTCAAATAAGTAATATTAGCTAACAAATAATTATTTAATTTATTGTTTGAAAATCCTTTTGAGAACTTTTCCCAGAAAATAGGGTTTGTTATTTCTAAATAGGAAAATTCCGTTGCAACAGAACATGTGTCTAACGGGATTTCCGTTGCCATCTCAAGAAAATAGGATGTTAAGTTCAAAGACAATCCATTGTAAATTTTAACTGTTTGATCATCGCAAAGCATAGCAACAGGAATTTGAGCATTCCAAACTTGTTTACTGATAGTTTTAAAGGAAACTTCATCAAAAAGCTTGTCAAAAAAAAGAATGAATGGGTTTCCGTCTATAAAGTAAATTGCGTACGGTTTTATCTCATGAACAATTTTAGATATATGATTATTATAGTTAGAATCATTAAATTTACTATAATAAATTAGGTTTTTCGAATTTTTATAACCAAGTCTTTTAATAACGGTTTCTATTGGTAATTCATAGCCTTTCATTTTTAAACATCCCTCTTTTCTTTTTCTCTGGTTTTTCAATAAATAGTAAGTATGGTTCTATCTCCAAAGCATCTGCTATTTTTTGTACATTATTCAAGGCTATGCTTCTTTTTATATTGATATTTTGACTGAGATCTGGTTGTAATCTTTTTATAACATCTCTAAAGAAGTATTCATCATCTTGACCCTCAACTAATAATACCTTGTTTAAGAATAGTATTCGCGCCGCCTGGGTATTATTTAGTATTTTTGTAAGACCCTTATGGTCTTCTGTTATTTCAGGTACATACATTACAGAATTACGTTCTTCATTTAGTGAAAATCGTTTTATGTATTTTATCGTGTTGTCACTTATGAAGCCCTCGGAGTGTGTTACAAGAATACACTGAATTTTTTGTTCTTTTGCTAAATCTTCAAGTATTTTTAGATATTTAGATTGTAACTGATAGTGTAAATGAATCTCTGGTTCGTCAATTACAACAAGACCACCTTTTACGTCATCTCGACCATACGCCTCAAAGATTAAGTGTATAATCGATTTTTGTCCAGCGCTAAAACTGTTTATGTCACCCAGCTCTCGGTTATTTTTTATATCATGTAATCTAAATTCGTACGACCATGTTCGTATATTTACTGGTTCTACAGATAGTTGTAAATTTAATATTCTAAGCTTTTCGTTTATCTTTTTGATTATTGAAGAGTCATTGATTATAGCTGTGGCGTCATTAATATTTTTACCCTCTTTTACTAGATTAAAGTGGTCTTCACCGAGTTTTAATTTTATGAAATCAAAGATAGTAGACATGCCTGAGGAGTGCTCGTTAATGCTATGGGGGACTAGACGATTTTTTACACTCTGAAGTGTGTCGCCCGAAGTATCATCGCCATTATATAAGTGTATCTGAGAATTATAATTACTGTAGTCACGGAAAGCTGATAGCATAGAAAAAGTATTTCCAAGAGGTGCTATGTGGTCGGTGTTATCTTCATTATATACTGCTATAGCCTCGTTAATTGCGTGGTAATATTCTAAATAGAATTTTATATAATCCGGCACCGAATCATCATAATAGCTCTCATACGTATTATCTTCGTCGTATTTGGCTTGTCTAAATGTAATATCTAATTCTATATTATCTCTATCTAGGGCAAAAAATTCAGGAATTGTTATAGTTGAGTAACTGTCAAGAGTATTTTTTATGTGACTATAGTTAGCTACAATATGGGCGATATTAGCCCTATCAATACTATCAAGCTTAATTGATACTCTTACTCTCTGCTGTTCTTCTTCTGAACTCCAATTAGGTTGGAGTCTAAGACCTAATTTTCTATTGGAGTAATTATCATCAATTTGAAGCATGTTCTTTCTATCTGTGTAATATGAGCGATGACTGCTGTATCTATTTGTTATGCGCTTAAATAAAGCTCTCGTAAATATAAAATTCATAGCTTCTAAAACCGTTGACTTGCCAGATCCGTTTTCGCCAATAATAATGTTAAGGTCTGGGTCAAATTCAATCTTAAAAGCGCTGTTAATGTCTTCCTCATATTTGAAGCTTAGGATATTCGATAATTGTAAATAATTAACTCTCATATGCTAATTATTATACACTTACTAGCCCTGCTTTGGGTTAGGGGCTATAAAATATAGCCCTTTCGAGCTATATTAAAATTAAAAACGTGTATTTTTTGGAAGCTATTTTTACGCTTTAAGTTTCTTATCCTTCAGCTTCAGCACCACATCCGCCTCTTTGGCCAGCTGTTTGCTGTGGGTGACGACGATGACGCATTTGTCGTTTTCATGGGCGGCTCGGCGCAGGATATCGATGATATCAGCGGCGGTGGTTTCGTCGAGGTTGCCGGTCGGCTCGTCCGCCAAGATGATCGGCGCGGAGGACACCAGCGCCCGACCGATCGCCACACGCTGTTGCTGTCCGCCAGAAAGTTTCATGACGTTACGGTGAATGTGATCGTCATCTAAGCCCATAGTATGCAGTGTTTCGTTGGTAGCTTTAGGATTAACCAATTTCAAGTTTTCCAGCGGCGTCAGATAATCGATCAGGTTGTAATTCTGAAACACCAGCGAGATATTGTGCTTGCGGTGATGCGAATAGCCCTGCTCGGCGATGTCTTCATCGTCGAACAAAATCTGCCCGCCAGTCGGCGTGTCCAATCCCGCTAGTAGCCCGAGCAGTGTCGATTTACCAGCGCCAGAACTACCGACGATGGCGTAGAACTTGCCTTTTTCAAATTGATAATTGATGCCGTTGAGCACATTGCTGGTGCCGTCGGCGTATGAGTAAATAATATCGCGTAACGTAAGTATTGACATGATAACTCCTAACTTAATTTTGCTAAAATTTGCTTTGGTGATTGGCGCA
>ERZ773042.1631-NODE-1631-length-13037-cov-5.356031_pt1 | contig 13037 bp, 6 predicted proteins | sample MGYA00511664_ERZ773042 | MGnify/ENA primary metagenome ERZ773042 (study PRJEB29015, sample SAMEA2737984) | human oral metagenome | biome: human oral; feature: human-associated habitat; material: dental | place: China | collected 2036 ... | reverse complement strand
AACGGTCACCTTCCCGTCCTTGACCTCAATCTTGGGCTCGGAGAACTCCAAACCCTCCACCGGATCAAACGAAGCAGAAGGAGGCGTCGGCGTCAACGAATCCGCAGGACAAACACCCACATCAATCCTCGGAACAACCGGAGTCACACACGCAGGAACATCAACCTCACCGGTGTAGGTGGAAACCCCATTCACAGGAGCACCCCAACCCGCACCAAGCTTGTCGGCATCAATCACGAACACCTCACTGACCGGAGTCGCAGTAACGGTGTACTTGAACTTCCCACCCACAATCTCACGACTGGTCACCGCATAAACGATGCCCTCCGTGGTCGGCAACGTGACCTCAGGCTCACTAGGCGTGGTGGAACCAACCTTGCAGACACTCGCCGAAACCGCAGGCGCAACCGGAACCACCTTCTTGGCCTGACACACCGGCTGGTCCTTGGTGGTGGTGAAGGTCGCGGTGGTCTCATCAACCCGGGTCCAACCCTCCGGCAGGACACCACCAATCTGGAAACCCTGCTTCGCCGTAGCAGTCGCCGTAACAGTCACCTTCCCATCCTTGACCTCAATCTTCGGCTCAGAAAACTCCAAACCCTCCACCGGATCAAACACCGCAGAAGGAGGCGTCGGCGTCAACGAATCCGCAGGACAGGTGCCAACATCAATCCTCGGAACAACAGGCACCACACACTTCGGCTGAGTAACCGTCTTGGTATAGGTCACCACACCACCAACAACCGCCCACCCCTCGGGCAGATTCGCAGTATCAATCCGATACCCAGGCTTCGCAGCAGCAGTCACCGAAACCGTTACCCGATCACCATCACCAGTGATGACGGGTTCGCCGTAATCAATCTGCTCAGTATCCTCAACACCCGAAACACTCGGCTTGGTAGGAGTGGTCGAATCCACCGGACACACCCCCGGCTTCACATCCGGAACAGCCGGCACCACATCCCGGGTACAAGTCGGCTGGGTGATCGTCGTGGTGAAAGTGAAGGAACCATCACCATTGGCAACCCACCCCTCCGGCAGGTTCTGGTCATCAATCTCCCTACCCGCAACCGGCGTAGCAGTCACCTTCACCGTCACCTGATCCCCAGCCTTGGAGAACTCCGGCACCGAATGCCTGATCCCATCAGTAGGACCAACCTCGACCGTCGGATCCGACGGCTCCGAAGCACCCGGAGCACACACCCCCGGCGTCACCTTGACAGGAGCCAACTTCGGATTCACCTGATTCGTGAGAGTCACCTCAACAGTCTTCATACCCTCAACAGTCACTTTGGCACTATTGCCATCCGGAACCCCATCAGCAACACCAGCACCCGAAAACACCGGATCACCAAAATCAAACCCGGCCACCACCGGCACCCTCTCAGTCAGGGTAACAACCACACCGTTGGGAACATTGTTCAAAGTCTCCACAACCCCATCAGCCCCAAGCGCCAGCTCACCGGTGCGGGTGGCGCCCTTGTACTGGTATGACCAGGTCACCGGGAACACGGTGTCACCAGGAACATTGCCATTCGTCACAGCTTTCTTCACACCGATATGCCCAACCGTGTCACCAGAACCAGTACCACCACCCGAGGAGGTTTTCACGGTACGGGCGGTGCGCATTTCACCGTCCACGGATCCCCGGTTGACGTACTGGGAACCGACGGGGATCTCACCGTCGGTTGTGAGCTCCAGCTCAAACACGTAGATCCGGTCGGCCTGGAAGTTCTGGCCCTTGTTGTCGAGGACGACCTTCACCTGGTCTTTGTCGTCGTCGACCGTGACGGTGGTCGACGGCGTGGTGGCGTCACTCAGGTCGTTTCGGCATGCTGCGCTTTCCAGTTCGTTCCAGCATTTCGGGGTGCTGGGGATCCAGAGGATCTTCGGATATCCCGCGGACACTGTAAGGTTCGATCCCGCCTGCTGGTAGTCGTCGAGGATGGTCACGCTGGAGCGATCAGAGATCTTGTCCCCGGGAATCACGATGCGCCAGTGGATGGTGCTTTGGTCGGCGCCGGGGAACCAGCCGGATTTGTCGATCTCGGTCGGGACGTAGGGTTTGTAGCCAATGCCCTGCTGTCCGCCGGGAAGCGGTACCTCCACCTTTTTACCGTTGCTCACCTCGAAGCTGAGCGTGGAGGCATCCGTCAGAGCGACGACCTGGGTTTTCACCCAGAGCGAGCCGCCGACGTTGTTCTTGTTCTCGACATTCGCATTGAAGGTGCAGAGCACCTCGGTCTTGGTGATCTCACAGCTCCCGTAGGTGAGCTGGTCGCCGTCGCGACCCTTGAGTTCGAAGGTGCCCTCGACTCCCCCGAGTTCCTTCGGCAGCGCGATCTTGAACGTGTCATCAGCGTGCCCGGTGCCGTCCGGGATGCTCCAGTTCGCATCCACCCGGACACTGCTCCACATGTATACCGCGGCCTCTTCGGCATCCGTTTTCGTGATTTTGATACTCGTTGGATCAATGGCCGCGACCTCGGCGGCCTTTGCCGCGGGGCTCGTGATCACGATCCCAGCCAAACCGATCAGGAATGCCAGGAAAACCGTCAATGGTCTCCGCCCTCCACGGGCCCTGAATGTTTTCATTCCCCCTCCTTCGTCACGGCATTGTATGGCCTCAGCCACCTCACATGCGACTTGATTTTCAAAAATCGTGACAACCAGCAAAGGCACGGATGCCCAATGACCAGTCCGGAGAAAGTAGCGCTATCTTTCGTCAGCTTCATTTCGGGAATTGCAGGCCGGAATTGTGGATCCCCGGATAGTTCATGGCTCCGAGCTTCCGGGTGACACCAGGGCTGGTTCTGCATTACGCGCGGTGTCGCTGCACATGAATACTGGGCCCCGATTCCGTGGAATCGGGGCCCAGTATTCATCACACCGTTCGGGTTTCAGGCGCCGGTCTTCGGCAGACCCGGTTTCACCGGCGGCGGAAGTGGCCTGACCGGGGCCGGGGTAACCACAACCGTCGGGGTCGGAGTGACCGTCGGACTCGGAGTCGGAGTCGGCGTTGGACTCGGTGTCGGAGTCGGCGTTGGACTCGGTGTCGGAGTCGGTGTTGGGGTCGGTGTCGGTGTTGGGGTCGGGGCCTCACACACCGGCTGATCCTTGGTAGTAGTGAACGTCGCAGCAGTCTCATCAACCCGGGTCCAGCCCTCCGGCAACACACCACCAAACTGGAACCCAGCCTTCGCAGTAGCAGTCGCCGTAACAGTCACCTTCCCGTCCTTGACCTCAATCTTCGGCTCGGAGAACTCCACACCCTCAACCGGATCAAACGACGCGGTCGGAGGTGTCGGAGTCAACGAATCCGCAGGACACGTACCCACATCAATCTTCGGAGCAACCGGAACCACACACTTCGGCTGCGTCACCGTCGTCGTATAGGTCACAACCCCACCAACAACAGCCCAACCCTCAGGCAGATTCGCAGTATCAATCCGATACCCAGACTTCGCCGTCGCAGTAACAGTCACACTCACCCGATCACCAACACTAGTGATAACAGGCTCCCCGTAATCAACCTGCTCAGTGTCCTCAACACCAGTCACACTCGGCTGGCTAGGGGTAGTCGAATCAACCGGACACACCCCCGCCTTCACAACCGGAACCACCGGAACTACATCCCGAGTACACGTCGGCTGAGCAACAGTCTTGGTGAAGGTGAAAGAACCATCACCATTCGCAACCCACCCCTCAGGCAGGTTCTTCTCATCGATCTTCTTACCAGCCGCCGGCGTAGCAGTCACCTTGACCGTCACCTGATCCCCAGCCTTGGTGAACTGTGGCTGGGAGTAGGTGATGCCCTCTGTAGGACCAACCTCAACCGTAGGATCCGACGGCTCCGAAGCACCAGGCGCACACACGCCCGGCGTCACCTTCACAGGACTCACAACCACACCCGGCTGACTCACCGGATTCGTCAAGGTCACCTCGAGAGTTTTCAAGCCTTCAACCGTCACCTGGGCACTGTTCGCATCCGGAGCTCCATCAGTCACTCCATTCCCGGAGAACACCGGATCACCGAACTCCACCCCAGCGACAGCCGGAACCTTCTCCGTGAACGTCACAACAGTCCCATGAGGAACGTTGTTCAAGGTCGTCAGTGTCCCATCGCCCTTCACAGAAAGCTCTCCGCGGCGCGTGACTCCCTTGTATTGGTAGGACCAGGTCACTGGGTAGGTGGTCGCAGGATCGACCTGCCCGCCGGTAACCACCTTCTTTACCCCGATGTGTCCGACCGCATCGCCGGACCCGGTGCCGCCACCCGAGGAGGTCTTCTCGGCGCGGGCGGTGCGCATTTCACCGTCCACGGATCCCCGGTTGACGTACTGGGAACCGACGGGGATCTCACCGTCGGTTGTGAGCTCCAGCTCAAACACGTAGATCCGGTCGGCCTGGAAGTTCTGGCCCTTGTTGTCGAGGACGACCTTCACCTGGTCTTTGTCGTCGTCGACCGTGACGGTGGTCGACGGCGTGGTGGCGTCACTCAGGTCGTTTCGGCATGCTGCGCTTTCCAGTTCGTTCCAGCATTTCGGGGTGCTGGGGATCCAGAGGATCTTCGGATATCCCGCGGACACTGTAAGGTTCGATCCCGCCTGCTGGTAGTCGTCGAGGATGGTCACGCTGGAGCGATCAGAGATCTTGTCCCCGGGAATCACGATGCGCCAGTGGATGGTGCTTTGGTCGGCGCCGGGGAACCAGCCGGATTTGTCGATCTCGGTCGGGACGTAGGGTTTGTAGCCAATGCCCTGCTGTCCGCCGGGAAGCGGTACCTCCACCTTTTTACCGTTGCTCACCTCGAAGCTGAGCGTGGAGGCATCCGTCAGAGCGACGACCTGGGTTTTCACCCAGAGCGAGCCGCCGACGTTGTTCTTGTTCTCGACATTCGCATTGAAGGTGCAGAGCACCTCGGTCTTGGTGATCTCACAGCTCCCGTAGGTGAGCTGGTCGCCGTCGCGACCCTTGAGTTCGAAGGTGCCCTCGACTCCCCCGAGTTCCTTCGGCAGCGCGATCTTGAACGTGTCATCAGCGTGCCCGGTGCCGTCCGGGATGCTCCAGTTCGCATCCACCCGGACACTGCTCCACATGTATACCGCGGCCTCTTCGGCATCCGTTTTCGTGATTTTGATACTCGTTGGATCAATGGCCGCGACCTCGGCGGCCTTTGCCGCGGGGCTCGTGATCACGATCCCAGCCAAACCGATCAGGAATGCCAGGAAAACCGTCAATGGTCTCCGCCCTCCACGGGCCCTGAATGTTTTCATTCCCCCTCCTTCGTCACGGCATTGTATGGCCTCAGCCACCTCACATGCGACTTGATTTTCAAAAATCGTGACAACCAGCAAAGGCACGGATGCCCAATGACCAGTCCGGAGAAAGTAGCGCTATCTTTCGTCAGCTTCATTTCGGGAATTGCAGGCCGGAATTGTGGATCCCCGGATAGTTCATGGCTCCGAGCTTCCGGGTGACACCAGGGCTGGTTCTGCATTACGCGCGGTGTCGCTGCACATGAATACTGGGCCCCGATTCCGTGGAATCGGGGCCCAGTATTCATCACACCGTTCGGGTTTCAGGCGCCGGTCTTCGGCAGACCCGGTTTCACCGGCGGCGGAAGTGGCCTGACCGGGGCCGGGGTAACCACAACCGTCGGGGTCGGAGTGACCGTCGGACTCGGAGTCGGAGTCGGCGTTGGACTCGGTGTCGGAGTCGGCGTTGGACTCGGTGTCGGAGTCGGTGTTGGGGTCGGTGTCGGTGTTGGGGTCGGGGCCTCACACACCGGCTGATCCTTGGTAGTAGTGAACGTCGCAGCAGTCTCATCAACCCGGGTCCAGCCCTCCGGCAACACACCACCAAACTGGAACCCAGCCTTCGCAGTAGCAGTCGCCGTAACAGTCACCTTCCCGTCCTTGACCTCAATCTTCGGCTCGGAGAACTCCACACCCTCAACCGGATCAAACGACGCGGTCGGAGGTGTCGGAGTCAACGAATCCGCAGGACACGTACCCACATCAATCTTCGGAGCAACCGGAACCACACACTTCGGCTGCGTCACCGTCGTCGTATAGGTCACAACCCCACCAACAACAGCCCAACCCTCAGGCAGATTCGCAGTATCAATCCGATACCCAGACTTCGCCGTCGCAGTAACAGTCACACTCACCCGATCACCAACACTAGTGATAACAGGCTCCCCGTAATCAACCTGCTCAGTGTCCTCAACACCAGTCACACTCGGCTGGCTAGGGGTAGTCGAATCAACCGGACACACCCCCGCCTTCACAACCGGAACCACCGGAACCACTGCACAGTTTGGTTGGGTAACAGTCTTGGTGAACGTGAACGAACCATCACCATTACCCTTCCACCCCTCAGGCAGGTTCTTCTCATCGATCACCCTGCCGCTCCTCAGGACCGGGCGCGCAGTGATCGTCACCGTCACCTGGTTTCCTTCTTTGGTGATCTGCGGCTCGGAGTAGGTGACATCCTCGCTCTGACCAATATTCACGGTGGGGTCGGATGGTTGCGTGGAATCCGCAGAGCACACACCCGGGGTCACGTCGACAACGGCCAGCGGCGTGGCGATCGGGTTCTTCAGCCTCACCCTAGTTATGCCCCTAAATGGACCCGGCGTGGGGGAAACAGTGACCTGGGCACTTCGGGCGTCCGGAACCCCATCTGTCACGCCTTGTCCGGAGAACTCCGGATCACCGAAATTGACTCCCGCCACGGTGGGTTCATCCTCCGTGAGCGTGACGACGGAACCATCAGGAACGTTGTACAGGACGCGGTTCCAGTTCGGACTCTTGAGTTCAAGTGTTCCGCTGCGCTCCTCGCCTTCGTAGGTGTAGCGGTAGCGCACGGTGAAAACCGCATCAGCCGGAACTGGTCCGCCTGGACGCTGGTTCGGGAGGGCCTGCGGCACATTGCCTCCAGGCGGAGGAGCACCGCCGAACGTCTTTTCGATCTGGATCCCGCCTACGCTTGAGCCGTTTCCGTCCCCGCTGCTAAAAGACCCGAACACGGGTCTTTCGTTGATCTGGGCTTTGTTACTGAAATACGTTCCCGGCAGGATCTTTTCCTTGACCTTGAGGTCGACCTCCAGGACGTAGACGTACTCATCGGTGAAATTGGCTCCGTTGGCGTAGGTCACGTCGACGGTGTCCGCATCGTCATCGATCTTCACGGTGGTCTTGCCACCGGCCCCACCTGCTTCGGGGTAGAGGGTCTGGCTGCAGTCAGAGGCAGACGGCTCCCGCAAGCACTCCGCAGTGTCGCGGACGCGGTAGAGGGTGACGCCGTTCTCCTTTACCGTGAAGGTGGAACCATCCTGCTTGTGTTCCTCCTTGATCGTGAGCGTGTCGCTGTTGGTCAGCTCCCTACCCGAAACGCTGACTCTCCATTTGACGCCATCGACCGGGTCTCCGGTCAGAACACCGTCAGCGTTTCTCCCGCCCACGAGAGGCTTTTTTTTGCCGCCGTCCTGTTTCACGAGGCTAGGCGCTTTTATCCCACCGGAATCCGGCGCCAGGCCATGAGAGGGCAGCGGGCTGATCCATGCTCCCGCTACGCCCATCAATGCCGACATGAGCAGAGCAACTGATCGCCACCCCCCTCGCGATGTCGTTGTTCTCCTCACGGATTCCCCCTTCACGTATCGATCAACGGCTCCGGGAAACGAGAAATTAGCCCTCGAAGCGACGCCATGTTAGCCCTGTTTAACGTTTTATTTCATCTTTACTTACAGGAATTAACGATCGGTATCGTTGAGGATATTTCTCACCCATTCCCGATCCTCGAGGCAGCCCCTCCGAGAAACTCCTTGGAGGAAAACATTGACACCGCCACTCACGGCTCTCACCTCAGCCCACCAGACCCTTGGGGACGGGTCGCGGAGTCACACCACTCTGCATCAGGACACGACAGCAGCCGGGAAGAGACCGCCGAGCCACCCCCAAGGCGTGCGTAGCGGGCGAACCATGGGGCAGCCGCACGCCACAGCCCCCGGATGGGAGATTAACCAAAGTCAATCCACACACTTGCATACAACACTGTATCCAACTAGAGTCGCAGCGCTTGCCTCAGCGGCCCAGGAACGCGGCCGAGAACAATTGAAGGGTTGAACACTCATGAAGTTTGCAATGGAAAGCGACACGCTGGTCGTACTGGGGCAGCGGTCGCACACCGAGTCGGAGGATCTCGGGGTTCTGGTACGACGTTTGTTCGAGGCCGCCGAGCCGTTGTCGGGTCAGATGAACGGTCCGGCCCGGTCGGCATTCGACAGGTTCAAGAGCAGTATTGACGACATCTCCGGTTCCTTGAACAGCGCTCTGGCGGGAATTGTGGGGTCCATTGCCGGGCAGAACAGGGCCTTCCAGACTGCGGCCGAAGATGGCGCCTCGGTACACGAATCAGCTGAGGGAGCGGCTGATTTCACCAGCCAGGCCTTCTTGGCCCGCATCGGCCCGCAATGACCGATTCGCACAGCTCACCCTGCTCCATGTCCGATGTGTATTTTTGAAGCCCTCAGGAGGATTTAGTGTCCACCAACCAAATGGATCGTAATGACTACAGCGTTGCTGCTTCCCAGGCCGCGCAGGGAAATTTTGAGGTCGTCGCCTCTGAACTGGAGGCGGCTCTCGACCGCAGGGATGCCGACGTGAAACAGGCGATGAGCGACTACCAGGCGGACGGCGTCTCGGACGAGTACGCACATCTTGAGCATCAGTGGAACGCCGCAGGCCGTCAGGTGCGTGAAGTGATCGGCGCAATTCGCCAGTCCTTGGCGGAGAACGACGATGTCGCGGCCAGGGCGCTGTCTACAGCTCGTTCCGCCATACCCGGGTGACGCACGGGAACCGGCCTCCATCGTGATCACCACAGACTTCGTCCGCCCGACCAGCGAAAGGGCCTGACACCATGACGAGTTGGAAAATTGACCCTGCCGGCGTGGCAGGAATTCTGAACAATGTGGCAAGTGAGCAGGAAGCGCTCGCGAATGTGCTGACAGATGGTGAATTCCAGGCAATATTCACCGGAATCAGCGGGGCGGGCGCACTGGTCGCCGAGGTTCCGAAAGCGTTGCAGGCGTTGATGCAGAATCAGAAAGCAAATCTGCAGGCGGTTACCAACAGAATTGCCGCCGGCATCAGCGGTGTCTCCAATGCTGTCGCCGCATACAACAACGGGCAGCAGGAAATGGCAGGAGAGTTCCAGCGCCAGATGGCCACCTCGGCCGCGAGCGGCGATTTCTCTTATTTCCAGCAACACGGCTACAAGGGTGAGGGTATGTGATGGCAGAGCAGCCACAGTCGGGTGACGGTCTGGTGATGCCGGAGGCCTTCCCGTGCAGGAGTGACAACATCGATGTCGAGAGCATCAAGGCCGGTTCAGGAAAACTGAAGTCGATGGGACAGTCCATCGACTCCCACATGGACAACGTCGTTGGGTACTGGAACGGCATGCCCGGGGTGTACCAGGCCCCAGAGGGTGAGCAGGTCCACGCACTCATGAAACCAGCAGCCGCGGCCTCGGAGACGATCAAGGAGAAGTTTGAGAGCGCATCCAAGGCCCTCGACACCTTCGCTGACGAGGTGGGCCCGGTCAAGGCAGAACTGGCCGCGTTGGAGAAGGAGGCAACCGCTTTCCGACAGGAAGCACTGGCCGGGTACGACGGCAAGCCCTGGAAGGAGCACCAGCCCGCGGTGGATCGCAACACCGAGCTGCTGGGTCGCTACGCCAAGATCGTGGAACGCCTGACCACGGCATCCGCGACGTGCGCCAACGCAATCAACGGCCTGTTGGACGGGGTGTGTGTCGCCACGGTGGAAGGCGTCTCCGCTGATGCGCTCATGCAGTCCGGAGAGATGATGCCCTGGGGCGCCCCGGTGAGCAAGAACCGCAACTGTGGCGAGTCGGTGCTGCACGGCGCCGGGGGGTTCCTGAAGAACACGTGGGACGGCGCCACCGGCCTGGCCGGTTTCGGCCCGAATGGATGGAGCGCGAGCACGCTGAAGAACTCGTGGGTAGGAACGGGTGATTTCCTCTTCTCCACAGCGGTTCTGTGTTCCCCGGTCAGCCATGCGGCCAAGCTCTTCGGCAACGAAAAGGTGAACTCCTGGGTCGATCGGCGCCATGACGTCGCCAAGTCGGGACTGACCGGCATGGTCGGTTACGACTACGCCGCTCACAAGAACGGCAAGGACGGTTGGCACAAGTGGAAGGAGGATGGGGTCGCAGCGTTCACCGAGAGCGCGTTGAACGTCGGCACATTCTTCATTCCCGGCCCGGGAACCGGTGGTGCCGTGGCGAAAACCGCCGCATTGGGCGCGAAAACGGGTGGCATTGCTGCGAAGGGCGTTGGGTTCGCCACGAAGTGCGCGGATTTCGCGATTCCGGGCGGGGGGTGGCTCGTCAAGGGTGGAACGAAACTCGTCGACCTCGGCTCCAACACCCTCCGGGGGGCCGAGATTCCCCATCTCATCCCGAAAGGGAAACCCCTGCTCCCGGCGGAGGAAACCGTGCTGGCGGCCAAAACCGGGCCGCTGACTCCCTCCCCGTACGAGATGCGGCAGTCGGAGGCGTCGGCACCGAACCTCGGTGAAACCCGCGAACCCGCCCTGCTCCGTGAACCGGCCCTGGTCGGCGCCCCTGCCCAGTCCCGCGGGCCCGCGCCGTTCGAGATGAGGGACCGGAGTCTGCTGGACGCGGAACCACCATTGACCCCGAACGAGACGGGGAACGGCACCCCCACCACTCCGGAGGCCCACCAGGCCCGCGCAGGTGTGGGCGACGACCTGCCCCACATGCGACACGGTGGCGGTAGCACACCCCGCGATGGCGGCACAGGATTCCCCACGGGACACCATGGCGACAACCCAGCATCGCATGGTGATACCCCTGAGGGCGGATACGTCGGTCATGGCCCTGAAAACGGTGATCCCTCACAGCCGCTCTCGTCATCCCACACGCCTGGCTCCAGAGACGCTTTCTCCCCAAGGCATGCTCTGGAAGAGAACACCCCAAACGACCATGAACGTGGTGGGAAAACATCAGGGAAACACCTCTCCGAGGAAACCGGAGAAGTTGCAAACCAATCCAAGAAAGCCGAATCGACACACGGCCCGGATGATGATGCGCAGCTAGTCGAATCACACGATGTAAGCAGCAGCCACTCTCAAACAAAGGAGGGAGCGGGTACCGAGTTTGCACGCGAAACGGACAACGATCCTCGTCGCACTGATGAGCACATCGAGGACCCCCACAGCCAAGAAAGCAATCAGAGGCCGGAAGAAGTTTCGCCAGAGCGCGGTTCCGCGAAGTCCAAAGTACACCAACCGGATGGTAAGCCCACCTTCGACGAGAATGGGAAACCGCTCTATGACGAGAATGGCAACCCGCGCGAAGCCGATCGCGGAGATGACAGACTGCACTACGCCAGCGACCCAGAAGGCACATATCGCGACAAGGGGGCTGACCACAAACTTCAATATTACACCGACAATCCGGAGAATCATGCCAGGGGGTATGCCAAGAGCGAAAATGACCCCTACCACAGCGGCCCTAGGCCAGTAGATCACAGGCGCTTGGGATACAAATCCCCGGCACACCAGTACGAGTGGGAATATCCATTATTTGAATGGCGATCGCACAGCAACGCCGCTCTGTACAGAGGGATACTGAGAAGAAAAGCCGAAAGTATCTATGAAACTTGGTGCGAAGACCTCCAAGGAACTCGTGGGGTGAGCTTCACCGAAGAAAGAAAACGACTAGAAATCGAAATCAGCAATGAGAAAACCTTGTCTATCGATCTGAGCAACATAAAAGACAAGGAAGGAAAGATCAACCTGCAACGCATCAAGGATGCACTGCAGGAAACCCTTTCCGATCTTAAATCAAACACCAATCTCGCGGACGCGAAGCAGCAGTTTTCAACCGCCGCAACCAAGGTAGAGGACGCCCTCAAGAAATTGGAGGATGCCCAGAAAATCAACGAGAAACAACTGCTGGCGGACCTCGACTACGAGAACGCATCCGCCATAACGCAGATTGCTGAATGGATCGGAGATCAGGCTGGCGACAATATTTCCATGGACAACAGTCCAAACTACCTCAAGGATCGCTACCCAGAGATATGGCCCCCCGAGCCACTTCCTTCCGCAGAGGGTAAAGTGATAGCGCGCCTCCCCCTCCTTGGGAAGCAGGATTTCTACCTATCCCCTAGGCACCTAGATATCATCGGCAGCGGAAAACTGGATCGCCTGGATATCGAAGAGCTCCTGGGTTCCGAAAGAAAGCCGAGGCGATTTTTCAGATTGGTGGTCGGCGAAAACAAAGGAGGGAACAAGCCCAGCTTTGGAAACCGCACGATCGCCAACGGCGAGAAAGCGGAACAAGGAAGTTGGCCCTATGCAGCAGATCTGCTGACCGGCAAAAACCAAGACCCCCGCCTCCAGACGGCAATAGCAGACACAGAACACCCAACCATGACCGTTCCCTCAAATGAGGAACTGGCCCCCAAGATCAAGGATAGACTTGTCTCCCGCGAGCTCAACCACGAGACCTCTCCTCGCATTCCCAAGGAGTATAAGAATCTCTGGGAGTGGAGACAAGGAGTTTTGGAGGCCAACCCAGACTTGGCTCGACGAGCCGAAACTGACCGAAAGCTACTCTTCCGCGGCTACATGGAAACCCGGGCAGCGTTTTTTCAGCAGCTGAAGGAAGACTGGGTCGAGGTCATTTACGAGACGACCAATGCCAGGACCGACGGCAAGGTAGTAGTCCGAGAATTCGATTTGGGCGGTAGACTCTTCATAAAGCTCGACGAAGAAGGAAATCTCATAAGCAAGTTCGTGCCGGCATGACGATACAATCTCACCTGGCGACGGGCCGGGCCGATTCCTCGATTCGCACCCGGCCCGCGCCACCGTCGACCGTGACGACCTGGCCGTCGTGGAGGCGGGTGGTGGCCTCAAGGACCCCGAGCACCGCGGGGATGCCGTATTCGCGGGCGACGATGGCGGCGTGCG